>Ga0210059_1016295_pt1 | contig 10742 bp, 4 predicted proteins | sample Ectturendosymbi2_FD_188042 | JGI IMG/M metagenome (GOLD analysis project Ga0210059, IMG submission 188042) | Ecteinascidia turbinata endosymbiont from Florida, USA - Sample 2 (SPAdes) (version 2) | ecosystem: Host-associated > Tunicates > Ascidians > Unclassified | place: Key West, Florida... | reverse complement strand
CGTATAGTTTTCATCCGTTTAGATCGGGAATATTGTCGATAATTTCGTATGGGCTGTTATCGCAATTGATTTCTATAATGTTGTGGGTTACTCTCTTCCTGGGTGTGACATGCAATACATGTGGAGTATAAGTATACAATAATTCAAATGAATACACAATACAACGTCCTTGTAAATCAAATGGTTTTAGGTGTTACTTTGTTCCAACTTCATTCTCCTGGAATTCAATCCATTCGGTGATGCGACTTTTAGCATTCTAATGCTTCTTCTTTGTCTTTGCTGCTATATGAGATTATCGGCAAACTTCCCAGTTGCTTTCTGAACTTGCTTTTGGGGTATTCCTTTATTTGTATTTCAGAGTCACGAGACGTTTCATGTTGAGGATGCAACGCGAACTCAACACTTGCGAAATTTCTGACTTCACGCCATGCACGCATGCACAGAGTAGTATTCTACATATCAAATATACTGAGAAAACTGATGATTAGGGCGTAGGGATTCGTGTTTAGGTTAGTGTGTCGGGTTAGGTTTGGGTTAGGGTTTGAAAAAGAAAAATAATTGTGGTGAACGATTAAGTCCAAAAATTTTCAATGGTTGAAGTTATTCCCGTACTGAACCTTGTTGTGCGTACATGACATCTAACCAAAGCGTTTTGATTTACACAACACACATCAAAAAAATATTTACAAATCTTTATTTCCTTATTCTGAGAAGTGAAATAACTGAGAAACAATAACAGATCAAAAATTTCGCTTGACACGGGGGGTCAAGCAAAATTTCTGACCTCTGCGAAATTTCGGACCTGTTATTGTTTTTCAGTTATTTTGTTTCTCAGAATAAAAAAACTAAGGTCTGGCAATTACTTTTTTGATGCGTGTTGTGTAAATTAAATCAGGTACCCACATCAAGCTATACCACGGGAAAAACTTTAACCACTGAAAATTTTCGGACGTCGACGTTGACCCCAATTATTTTTCTTTTTCAAACCCTAACCCGACACACTTACCTAAACACGAATTCCTAAGCCCTAATAATCAGTTTAATTAGCGTTTTTGGTATGCAGAATATTACCCTGTGCATGCGTACATGGTGTGAAGTCAGAAATTTCGCAAGTCAGAAATTTCGCTTGACAATGGAACCGTTGCCACCTCTGATACATGTATGCTCTCCTAGGTATCATGTTAAAAATTACAGAATTGGTGTGACGTCACTGATGCTGTCCTGTATCTTGACTCATGTTTGTTTTCTGGTTAGATATTTTACACGCAATTGCTTTGTTTAAGTCAGCTTCTCAAATGTGTTGTTGCTAATATGGATTACCTACTAAATTTTTGAAGTGTCAAATGTGATGATGTTATGAGGCAAAGAACATAGGTGGAGCAACTTAAATTAGCTTCCAAGCAAGTTTTTTGTTTGAATCGTTGATCTAGGTTACATACAGCCTAGTAACAGCGATTGGAAGATGGATTTAAACAGGATTTGGATTTTCAAACTTATTGTTGTGTTTCTGCTTGTATTTAGAAATAAAATTGTTGGAACGGAGTTGGATTTCAAAAACATCCCTGGCCACTAGTGGATAAGTTGCGTTGTTATGACAACATACAGCTTCGTTTCAATGGGTTGGCTCTTTGATTTGAGTTGGGTCTACAAAGTTAACAGTATCTTTCAGTCGCACTACAAGCTAACATTGGTACAAATTTAGTTATGCTAAATTTCAGTGTGATTGAAGTATTTGCCATGTTGCTAAGTAAAGGGTGAAACTCAAATATTTTGATGAAGTAACAAAACACATAAAGCTTGTGATTGACCAAAAACTTTTGCTTGTCACTATTCAGTTGATCGTACAAGAGTTTGTCTGAGTTTGAAGATTGATAAACAACAATGAGTCGATTATATGACACTGTTGAGCCTTCTGTTATTGATGATGAAATGTTAAGGAAGGCTGTTGAAGAGCAGGGTCCTGAAGAAGAAGCTGGAAAAATTGCTAAGCAAGAAGGAATAGATTACTGTGATGTTTTGAGCCTTCGGCTAGACTTTCGAAGTTAGTGAAAAGGAATGTGTGGTTGTGTTTAGCAGTGAATAGTTGTGTGAGTTGAATTTGTGCAAGTGTTTTCTGTTTTTGTTATAAGACGTTTGCACAGTAAATTGTCATGTATACTACTCTACTGTAGTTAACAACTTTTTTGTGTATTTTTTTACAAAAATAATTGCCCCAGAGGTTTCAAGCAGTGTGGAACATAACACCACGCTGAAATCTCATCATAGGTTTTGCCATTGACAAGATATTTAACCACTGCACAAAGTTTAAATAACACTGCACAACAGAAGGAATAAGGAACTTACAGAAAAAACGAGGATTCGAAAGGCAATTGCCATACATTGATACAGGGGCAAGTGGTGGGCAGTGATACTGGTCAGTGAAAAAAAGCAACTAAAAGAATAATATATAATATTATATCAAACTTGCATAGTAGGCCAATATGCTGGCAGCATCTTCTTTTTGATCACAGCCATGGACAGGCACTGGTAGAGCCACTGGCACTCTCTAGGCGGGGTCACCAGACATATCAACAAGACATATCAGTGAGGCCACTCAAAAAAGGGGTGGTGGACTTGCCATACACACCAGTGGTCTCAATTGAGTTGGTGGATGAATGTCTGTGGAAGTGGCCTGTGTTTTTAGCACAGGAGAGGCCATGGAGCCCCAGCTCATAAAACGATCTTTCCACAGCAGCATTTTGTGCTTTCAAAGATTTTGGCACCGGTTTGAAGGGCGATTACAACACAAAGCTCATCAGGGCTGAACAGGTTTCCAACAGTGATAATAGGGAATGCTTCTGACCAGACAGCAGTATGGTTCTCTTGCACAGCAAGTAGCCGAAAGTGGTTCCAAGGGTTTTTAGTGTTTAGCAGGGTATTGAGTGAATCTCTGCAGGAAAGATCATCCTAGGCTGTTTGTATTCCCTTTTGTAGTGGTGATGAATAATAATGGTGTTCGGTGATGAATCATGGTGTTCCATGATGAATCATGGTGTTCCATGATGAATCATGGTGTTAATAACTTGTTTGTGTATTGCTAATTACAGGATGGACTTACTTGGGGTGTAAGGTATATTTTCAGGTAGGATAGCCTATCGCTAGATTCCTCATGATATTACCCTCTGGTAATATTCTACTCTTAGAAAACAGGATTGCACAATAAATTAAGTTCAATGTACAATGGCAAAAATAGTTTCACATTAGAATTCATTATGAGGTTCCTGGAATATAATACTTAATATTTTGTTGCTTAAGTTTTGTGATTTTACAACAGTTTCAATCATTATTTACATCTTTTACAAAGCACGCTTGCCTGGGTTTAATATATATGCAGTATTCCTCACTTATTAAGCCCATGGTTAATAAGCCCGAAATTGTCTGGTTTAGAATTACTCCATTTATTCATGTAATAAAAAAAAAAGTTTTATTAAACTCAAAATCCTGTTTAATAAAGCAATTTGCAAACACATTTGCATAAAATTGGGTGAATAAGCATTGCAACTCACACTTCTTTGTCTTGCTTTTGACGGTTTCACACTTCGTTGCGTTGCAGACCCTAGTTCTTAATTCAACTGTTTTGTCACAGATCATTTATTTGTGCTGAAATCAATACGCAAAATAACTGGGGCTCTGTAGTGTATAATTTATTTTCAAGGTAAATTTAAAAAATGAAACGGCCTGGTTCAACAGTTTCTATGCCAGCAACAACCAATGAGGCAACTTATTCTTGTTGTTTTTGCATGGAAATGAATATTGTTTTACTGTAACAAACAAAGAAAATTGCTTGTTACCTGTAATTGTTGTGTACAGTGTTAATAGATTTAGCAATTTGTAGCGACAGCATGGTTGGCCATACGCATTTATGCGCATGAGAGTGGAGAAAATTTGTCCACTGCTTAATAAGCCCACCCCATTGCTAAGCCCAAAATCTTCTGGTCTCGAGGTGGGCTTAATAAGTGGAGACTACTGTATATATAGTATAATTGAATAATTTTATCTATTTAGAAGAGTTTTTTTGTTTTATGTACTACTAGTTAATCAATTTTTGATGACTTTACAGTATGCTTCTTGTGTTTACTTATCAGATTTCTGTATATCAGCTATTCACTTTCTTGGTGGTTTCTTTTAAGCTTAATTTTTTGTGGTTTGATTCACAATTTTTAGCTGTTTGCTGTGTAATCATGTTTTTGCTAAATGCATTTTCCTTTTGAGCATTGTTTAAAATCAATCAGTATATATTTGGAGAAGCAATTATCTGATTTACATATTTGTAACTTTTGTATAATTGTAACATAATTTACCCATATTGGCAGTAGAATACATAGTAACTTTATAATAAAATGTTACGAACAGGTCGAAAGCACATATATCAGAAAATTCACGGACAAAAAATAGAGCATACATAAAAACCTATAGGGTCAAGCAGCATTTAATCATCATTAACTGATATGATATATGATATTAATGCAGTTGGCTACAGTTCAACTTATAATAATGTTAGGCTGAATTGCAAATTGAGATGAAACCCAGTGTCCATGAGATCTTGGAGTTTTGCATCATTTGATTTGCCTCAAAAACCTCAGATTATAGCAATTGTGCTTCTCAACAATGGAAATCTAAGCTTTTTTCTAATGTAATTCATGATAAAGGCATATAGCTGGTTGTGTTTTTTAACTATCTTTTATGTCATTCGTTTGTTAGCTATTGTGCATTCTGATTCTATCCCACTAGTTGCTGTGGATATAGGAGTTTTAATGACGATTTTTGAGAGTCAATGACTCCTTGGTTATGTTGATGTTTCTTGTCTTTTTCATGTTGTTGGTTGATCTATTCACTTAAGTGTAGGACAACGTTTGCCCAATTTATTATAGAGCGGGTTTTCTGTAAGAAACTCTTTCAAGCCTTTATACTCAAAGCAACTTTGATTAATAGTTGGCTTTATTTTATAGCAATTTATACTGAATTTTTCTATTTGCCATGCATAAATTTTTGATATATTTAATACATCACAAAATTATTTGTAGTTGTAAATTTTGTTTTTACTTGTTTGAGCTTTCTGCTTACAGGGATGGGCAAACTTTTTATTTGTAGAAAACCTAAAACATCATTGAGTCACAAAGTCAGTTTGTAGTGTCAAAGCAAATGTGGTAAAGAATTCAAGTTTCACATAAAACGCCCTACGTCACATCGCTAGACTACTTGGCAACTGACCTTATGAATTCATGTAAACACGTTGATATATGAAACAAACACTAAATATGAGGCGACAACTCGCTATCAATTTGAGATATCGCTATTCAGCTAAAAGAGCCGTACAAACCTTGTTGGTGAGCTGTCGTGAGCTGCAGTTTGCCACTGGTTGCTCACAGTTTGCCCGCTCTTGTAAAAATGAGTAGTATACTTGACTTAACATATTGACACTATGCTAACAACGTGTCCATATAAAAGAGGGGTAGTGCTGTTTTTTTAATGCCAATTTTTATAAGCATACTGAAGGCTAAGTTGTTAGTCTGTAATTTGTTGCCTGCTTTGCCTTGTAGGTTTAGAACTTTTTGGAGTGAACGGTTTAGGAAACCAAAATATGTTTTAGTGCTTGAGAAAGTTTTCTAAATTATATTCTATGAAACTGATAGGTCAAAGTGTGTTTGTTCAGATTACTCAGAGGACCCTGTAGTTGAACTTTTGTGGACTACATGAGATAATTACTTAAGCTACTATGTTTGCAAGTGTAATTATTGGAAGTGCTCAGTGAATGCATTTTGATGAGTAGTGCCTTGTTTTGAAACCTTGCTTAGTGTATTTGATTCATTCAATAAAACAGTTAGCCACATCAACAGGACTCATTTATTCACACTTGGGTGATGAGTCTAGCAATAGTATTAAGCAATAGACATCTGAAAGCGTTAAAACAAAAGAGTATGTTGATATCTACTTCAACCTGCCATGTTTCCTATTCCAGCCTAAACTGAAGTTTTTTTCTTTCTGAGCAGGTTTTCTCATGTTAATTGAGTTAATTGCAAACTGATAGATGACTGCGAATTCTAAAAAAACTCTTTCAACATAATTTTTAATAGTTTTTCAGTTTTTTAATGACATGTATTTGAGCAACTTGATAAAGCAGGGAGAAATGTGACTCTGTTATTAAGCTTACATATATCAGTCTGAACTAGGATTAAATTAGCAGTGCAACCAAAATTAAATGCACATGACATGTTGATAAATTTAACAAGTGAACCATGGCCAAACTCAACAAACTTCCTTTCGTATGTGTTGGATACATAGCAAATCATTTGAAAATGACAAATGTTTGCAACCATGAAAAATTAAGTATAGAGCTTGTTCTGATAATACAAAATTACTATTTTGATTTTTCATACTGCATTTCCATGTCACAAAATGACCGGGTAAAACTTTTGTCACCTGGATATTTCCAACTACGGTATGTTTAAGTAATTTTTGTTGTCAACATTGTTTTAAAACCCTATATTACTTTACAATGAAAGTGATTTCTTGGTATCAACACATTCTCAAAAGGCAGTAGCTTTTTTGGCAGTGATGAAGATGTATTTGCATTCTGAATGGATTTTTTAGTTGGCCACTGTTTTTCCATTGAAATTCTGCAATAATTTCTCAAAATCAGTCTGTAAGTTTCAAGCTTACATCAGAAACTAACCTCACAACTCAACAGTTTTGGTAAAAATGGAAGTGAATCTTCAATGCTCTTGCTGTTGGCAGTGGTTATGTTTTGTGCATCATGTCATTATAGGTTTTATTGAGATACTTGAAAATATTCTGTTTAGCTTCTGTAAAGTAAGATGTATTTCTCAGACAGCAATATATATTTTTGAACAATAAATATCAGATTTTTGGAGATGTAAGTATTATATTATCAAACAATCAAAACCATAATGTGAAGCATTGCAGTTTAAATGCTTATATTATTAAGTTGTGCACTTCAATCCAACCTAAAACACAAAAACATGCAATTTATTTGTAGAGAAGCTGCCAGATTGTGGCTAAAAAATGGAAAGTTTTTGATTTTTTTTGTTTTTGTAAAAAAGTCTCTGCCATCATAAACTTGTGCAAACTTTTCAAAGTATGTTACTTGTTGTTTATTTATTTTTTATAGATGTACTCAAAATTGACAATCTGTGGCAGTTTACAAAGCTTACAAAACTACAATTGGACAATAACATTGTTGAAAAAATTGAAGGCTTAGATTGCCTGGTTAATCTTCGATGGCTTGGTAAGTACCATGATGTGCCTCCTTATGAATTCGATGTGTTTTTTGATGATAACATTTAAATCAGAATTGAGATGTTTATAGTCAGAGCAGGTGTATTTGAACTTGCATTTTTGTGTTCCATAGTTTCTTTTATTGAAGTTCATAAAGCTGTTTATTGTATTTGATGTGGCAGTATGGTAACATTAGACTTAAATGTGATGCTGCTGAACATTTTTAGACAGCAGGATTTTTCAAATTGATTTTGTAAAGATCTGAAAAATAATATTTAAATCTTCAGTTTTTGTGTTGTTGCGTATATTATGACTTTGTAGGACTTCAAAGTTTCACTTTGTTCCAATTATTTTTGTGCAAGTTAAATATTTTCTAAAAGCTTAATCAGAGATTAGTTAAAATAACTGGTAAATTTTGCTCATGATGATCTACATCAGGGGTAGGCAATTAGCGGCCCACCACAGCATGTTCAGTGGCCCATGGAAGCATTCCAAAAAATCTTCAAATCTGAAATTTCCTTTACCTTATCACAGTAAATGTTAGTGTTGATGCTGAGGCTAACTTGAACTGAGACTTGTCTCTATTTCATTAGAACATACGGCCCACTGCAAAACATGAACTTCTTAAAGTGGCCCCCAAATTAATTGCCCACTTCTGATCTACATTATATCTGCATTATTCTTCTTCCACTTTAAAAATAAAATTGTACATTAACTTTGTCATACTATTCTCTAGTTATTTTTAAATCATATTGAAAGTGCCAAATCTCAGTTAGCACTTATTTCTTGTAGGATCGGTTTTAGGCCCATTTTTGTTTATAACGTGTACATGCGAAAGATCTTCTGAATTTCTCTCCTTTTAAAACAGTGCTTTGTGCAGATGATACTTATCTTGGTTTGTCTCAGAAATTGACATATTCTGCAAGACTTGGTAAATTCAGAACTGGTTAATGTAGGTCAGTGGTTTACAACCTTGGGACCACAACCCCTAGAGGGGCCGTGAACCATTTTTGGAGGGGTTGAGAGTAGGTATTTTATGTGCGCAGTTGTATTACATTAGCTTTATTTGAGTTTTAGACAGCGTCGTTTGAATATAAGTGGGCTGTTATAATGGGTTGTTGTACAAAAAAGTTTAAAAACCACTGATGTAGGTGGATGCCTCAAAATGAATTATTATCAATTAATTATATATTCAAAGTCAGTGTGCATAATGACCAGGTCTACAACATACTTGTGCAGCCCTACTGAGTTAACCTCTTTCAATGTTTACATCAACAATGTATCAATGCAGGAAATGATATGCGTTCATATTTGGGCGTGTTAATAGATAGCAGATTGGAATGTCCCTCCAACATCCAATTGCTTGAAAGAAAACTTGTCTATGCATCTCACATCTTGTTTCCAATTCATAAATTTGTTCCTGTTGGAGTTTCGAGATAATGATAATGATACTTTAGTTTCATGCATTGTCACTTACAATATTCTGTTATTTCATATGGCAAAGCCAATAACTCTGTTCTACAAACATTGTCAGTATTACAAAACAATATATTACAGATAACGCTCTTTAGCAAATATAGATGTCATTTAACTCCTTTGTACAAAAACTATATTGAAAGCTAACAATATTTATCCATTCAAATTGGCAAAATTTATGCACAAATTCCACCATGGCAAAACACGGTAAATTACCAAAAATATAAAATGAGGTTTTTCAACAGATGCATTAGCGCCATCAAGCGTATACTCTACACTACCGCAATGTATACATCCTCGACTTCATTTGTGTAATTACGTTTTCCTTTTCTCTTAACTGCGATGCATGTTAAAAATCTAGCGTTTTGCATGTGGGAGTGAAGACGTTATACAATACAATGATACAGACTTCTTTTAACTCTTGTGGAACCAGATTCGCTAATATGGAAAATTGCTTTATTCCAGGAATTTTAAGCAGTGCAGAAAACTGTCAGTTTTGTATAGGGGAGCTTCCTACTGGGTTAACGTGGAACAAAGCCTGAAGGCTGTACCTTTATGTATTTTTTGCAAAACCTTTCAGGAATTCATGTCCTCTCAGTATGAAGTGAGCAAAACAAAGTTTCATGTTTGTTAGCACCTGATGAATTTAACTATTGCTTTGGTTTGTGGTGTTTTCATTCCTAATTTTTCTGTTTCGGAAGGTGTGAGTTTGTGTTGATTTATTATATATTGGTCTTATGAGATACATTTCATAGAGCACCTTGATCAGAAAACCTTGCAGTTTGTCGATATCCTGGCCACGGTGAAAAGAAATAATTCACTGTACACAGCAAAGACTTTTTTGTGTTTTGCTATCAAATGTAGCACTTGTTGAGCATTGTTTTCTATTTTATTCGTCTTTCTGTGGATATGTGCAGTTTTCACACTGTCGCTAGATACATCTCTCTGTGCAGTCCTATTTTGTTTGCATATATTGCGTATAAAAATGTATGTCTTTATGCTTTAGTTCACTTTTTGTGAAAGTAAGTTTTGTGAAACTAACCTATGATACCAGAAAAGCATAAAATCTGGCCGTCTTGAAAAGGCATCAAATTCAGCACCACGAACGTTTTGGTTTTGAAGTCATGGTGGCTGTGTCATTCCATTAAAATCATGGTGGATGTTCAAAAAACGACTTTTTCCATTGCCCGCAAGATTCTCTTAATGTACCACACAATACTGGGCTACGAAACACTGGAGATTGTGTCGCAAAATAAAGCAATGGGTAGAAGTTCATCATTTGCTGTTGGCTTAAACTAGGAATAGAATATAAAGCTGTTGATTAAAATAAGCAGATTAGCAAAAGGTCAGATGCGCCGTCGCATGTTCAAGTCAAGCAATCTTTATTTAAAACCTGGTTGCAAAAACTTTTGAATTACTAACTGAAGCTGAAACTTGTGATTCATCGAAATCAGCTATGTCCACTCCACGCCCAGTCAAAGGTTTTGTGCAGTCCAGTTCAGGTGTTCGTTGTAGTGAAGTATCCTATATACTGACAACCTGCCCTTATTTTTATAACCTTGAATTTGACATTTTTGATGCAGGTGGCCTTCAATGCCTATTCATTACGTCTGTTACCATTGCAGTTATGATTCGAATGCTTTCAGTACATTAGCTTAAGCTAAATTTAGTTTGCTAAGATCAATGGTAAGCCGTTTAATGTGCGGCCCTCATTTTAATGTCATTCAATATGTGGCCCTGGGTAAGACAGTCAGTGGTGTGTTTAAGGGGAGACGAGCGAGGCACTTGCCTCGGGCCCCCCTTGAGGTGTTACGCGCGTAAATTTTCCGTAGTTTTGATGAAAAACGTATTATTCACACATATTATGTACTACAAAGCAGATCATAAGTAAGTACTCTGCTTTCAAAGGGGCCCCCTACAGAAACTGTACTGTGCAGGTACTTTGCTTTGAAAGGGGCCCCCAACAGCAACTGCAATTTGAAGGTACTCTG
>Ga0210059_1016294_pt1 | contig 10742 bp, 10 predicted proteins | sample Ectturendosymbi2_FD_188042 | JGI IMG/M metagenome (GOLD analysis project Ga0210059, IMG submission 188042) | Ecteinascidia turbinata endosymbiont from Florida, USA - Sample 2 (SPAdes) (version 2) | ecosystem: Host-associated > Tunicates > Ascidians > Unclassified | place: Key West, Florida... | reverse complement strand
TAAGATATTATTATATTTTTTATAGGTTTGCAGATATTCAACATTGTTATGGTGTTTAATTTTCTTTCTAAATAAACGGTTTTTTGTTTTTATAGATTTTAATATACCTTTGGTTATCCAGGGTTTGGTTATCCATGATACGTCAACAAAAAAGGACTAAGAAGAGCCATAACTGACTTGAAACTTTTAAAAGCTGCTGTGCGAAATAATTCGAGGTACTGCATTACATGGGCACTTCAACCTTTTCGCACAAAAGTTTAATCCTTACCATCTCCTAGAAGCTGAATAGCCGCCATGATACTGTCGGTTTTTCGAAGGTACCTTCTGACATCAGCTGAAGAATAAAACTTTTTTTATTAAACCACTTTATTAACAAAAAGCTTTGCCTGAGTTATAACGTAGAAATTGACAGTGAAATCTAGAAAACGGTGGAATGCACCCTCTTGTTGCGTTAATAGAGTTGAAAGAATTGAATTTTATGGATTCAAGCTTTCGCTGAGATGTATCAAAAATCGAAATCAACCACAATTTATTTCTCTGTTTAACAACTTTTAACGGCAAAAGAAACGACTACTATTGTCATTTAAGATGAGGAAGACGGCACAAAGCCACAAACAAACCGAAGGAATCAACTTAAAGGAGATTGCAGATGCGATACTGTCAGATTTATTAAATAAGCTCAGTATTTTCGATCAATGACGTCACAACAATCATTAGGTAATATTTTATTGGAATCCTAACAAAAAATACGACAAGCGAAATATATTATAAATGTTTAAAATAGATCTTTAAGTGTATTTTTACATGTGAAGCATATATGTGACATATAAAAAAAATAACTTTGCACTGAAGAAAAACTAGGATAAAAACTATGCCACTAGGATATGGGAGAGAGTGGTTTATTGTGATCTTCATGTTTTGAAACTTTCTGTGACACTGCCAGTGAGAAGTAACACCCCTAATTGTAGTAAGAACTTATGCTTTGCCTACATTTCCACTCGTGCATAAAATTACCATAGAAAACATGAGGTATTATAGTTCTGATATTTACGTAGCAGCATAACTTGCTTTTCTGCAAAGTCTACATATACTTTGGAAAAAAGTCACAGACCAACAGTTCTTAACTAAGGACAAAGTTGTCCCCGGTATATATATATATAATGTATCAATGGGGTAAATCTACTAAATCATAAATTACACTTTTGCAGCAAGCATGCATTTGTTTCAATTGTATTAATGAAGGAAAAAACAAAATATAGTCACAGCAACTAGTTTGTGTTCATACTTTTAAAATTCCTATCAAAACATTGTTTTCATGATTGAATATATGCAGTATATACATGTACAGATGCGAAAAAATTGGTCGGGGTAAACTTTTTCAATATTCAAAGGATCAATGACAAATAAATGTCTAACAGTCCTGGAGTAAAAAAATACAATAAAAAGTACTTCTAGAGAGTATTGGGGTTTTTTTACAGACTTTGTACTTCAGTAATATTATCTGCACTCAGCTATTTTAAACCATCACACTCACACATATCACAAATTTCCAAAATGTTTATGCCACAGAAAAAAAACATGCCAAAAATGTTATAATCTGAAACAAAGTTAAAGTGACTTGTACAAAGCACTACAAGTCAAGAATAAATTTGTGTTCAAAACTCATCATAATCCTCTGAACAAAAAATTGTTTTAATGAAATTTTAAAAAGATCAAAAACTACGTATTTTATAAAATTAAGATTTTTGAGCCACCTGCAAAGAACACATGAACAAGGGATCTTTAGTGTTGTGCCAAAAACTGATGGCTAGTGGTCAAACAAAATATACATACAAGCTTCATAACAAACATTGGCAACCTTGACAAAACAAGATATACATTGCATAATCATCAACTTGATACCTTGCAAAATAAATTAATAGTGTCAAAAACAGAATACACTTAAGAATAGTAGCTTTATTATACTTACAATGGCCAGCCATTACACCAAATGCCATACAAGCATATCGCTTAACAGTCTTTTCTTCGTGGTTTATTAACCGGATTAAAGACTCCATTGCACCAAGATCCAACAACTGCAGTTTATTTTCATCACCTGAAAACAAATAACATTATGGAAAATTTGAAATCTGCCATAAATGTCTACATGTGGCAAATAAATGATTTACAGTAACTAGTACTAGACATGTTGAATTTTCTTGGCATTTTTGAGCAGCAATAAGATGAACTCTTTAATACATGCAGTACAAATTCTACAGCTCACACAATATGAATCAGCTACAATTTTTAATGGAGTATAGAGCAAGGAAACAAGGTAGGAAGTGAATTAACAAAAAATTGCTTGCAAAAGCTTTAAGTTATGATGCATTACAAATTTAAAACCTATAAAAATCACCCTTATTGCCCTCTCTACCTTTTTCTGTATGTTTGTACATGCATGGAAATGCCCCATAAAATTGCAAAGCATTGCAAAATACCAAGTCAACACATAATTGCATCTACATTTGCGGTTGTTTTACTGAAGTTTTACTATGCTAGCAAAAAATGTAATGTCCATTTGGAAGTTTATACATGTACAATTAAATTCATATGAAAATAAAAGCTTAGCACAACTACGTACATCAAAACAAACAGGAGAAACTACTATCAGCATTGTTAACTTTTAGATTAACATAAAATGAATAACAATATTTTAATGGGCCACACCAAGACAGTCAAATGATAACAATATGATGGGTTAAAATATTTTGTGGGAAAACTCACATTTGTCAGCAAAACGATAAACTGCCTCACAGGCTTTAGTTAACACTTCTTCTTCTTCAGATTTTAACATCAGAACAACTGTGGCTGTTTTCTTGCTCTCAATGTGAATTGGATCAAACTAGAAGTACAACACAACAAGTTAATATACAAAGTATCTTTTATTATGCAACAAAATTTATAATATATGTGAAAACCTACCACATCTTTCGCAGGTGGTTCAACTTCTTTCTTTACTTTTTTCCCCATAATTCAATCCTGAAAAACAAACAACCTTCATATTAATATAAACTTGACAAGATTCCTGCAGCATGTTATGCATGGCTGCTGCTTCATCTGAAAATTTATCAAAGAATTTGCTCATTATCTGAGCAATACTGAAGCAGTACCTCAGTGCACAATAAAAACATCCTTTGTTAGCTTCTTTACTTTGAATCAAGGTTACATTTTGGACAGTCAGCTTGTGCCCAAGCTACTCAACAGTTAGTGAAGCAAGTTTTTTAGCTTATGCTCTTTTTTCATGCACAAACATGATTATGGTCACCTTTAAGCTTTATTATCACCTTTAACATCAGGAAAAAAGAAACCAACCTTCTCTAAAATGAGATTCCTTCAGCAAAACAGCAGTATTTTTGCTCCAGGTGCACAACCAAAAATTCACAATAAAAACTCTCTCATAGTAAGTCTGACCTAGATCTTTTCAAGTTGCTAATTTTTCCACATGATGCTTAATCAGCACGCATTTACAACCATACTGGCAAAATAATGCTGCTATTTAAAATATCCCGAGAGTAAAATGCAAATAACAGTACCATTTGTTTATCTATTGCCTAATATGAGGTTTAGGATATGTCTACCATAAACCTCAGTAACTACATTACCACATGCATCCAACAAATGAGGGAACTGTACCAGAATTCCATGCAACACCCGTTGCAAAACTGTAAAACAGACATGGTACAAATATGAAGCAACCACCATAAACGTCGCTACTGATTAATCTCAGGGATTAATTAATTACGATAATTTGTTTTCAGGCCAAAACTTGCCAAAAGAAGGTCTGAACAGCTGTCTAACTCAGTCTGTTGGAAAGTTATGGCTGGACAAAGTCTAAATCACAAAAGTAGCTTGCAGTCCTTAATGGATTAAGGAGTAACCTTTCACATTTAATCTCATTCCTATCTTAGTAATCCTTGAGAGCAATCGTCACGAAACTATACATTTCTACAAAATCATTCATCTGCGAAGTCTATTTTATAAATACAAAATTTAAGCATTTGAAAAGATTTTAACACTTTCGGTACCGGCCCACATATATATACGTGAGGAGAAAACATGCACAGGGTACTGGGCAACGTATGTATACATTCTTAATGAAAATCCTGGTTTTATGGCCCTGGGAGCCAAAACAATGAGCCTTTTTTGTGGCTCAAGTGTTTTTTGGAAACTGGGCTATCATCTGAGTCTTTAGAGCCTTGTGGTCAACTTTCTAACTTACTGTATCTGGAGCTGAAATTATGGCTCACAAACCAAAAATTGGGTATAAATTCAAATCCCACAAAAGGTAACCTTGGTCATTTTTGCTAAAAGCCACAACTTGCCAGTCAATTGAGCTAGAAAGATGATCAAGCCCTCTAAATACTCAGAAAGTCTTGTAGTTTAGAATTTAAAAATTCTTAGTTTTGGGCTGGGGGTTTTTGTTTGATGATGTCTTGTTGGGAGTAGGTTTTGAATTTTTTTTATGATGTCATCGGTTGATCCAGTGAGCTGATTTTGTGGCTCAAAACTTTATTGGATTCTAGGCTATAATACGAGTTTTTAGAGCCCTTGATCGACTTTCTAGCATTTCTTCCAAATGCGACTTTCTAGCATTTCTTCCAAAGCACTTTGAAATCCATGTTAGGCATCATGAATCACAATAAATACAGCATAATTGGAAAGATCTGCGACAAGTGCTAAACTGACTCTTGCGCTTACGCGCTTCCCAGACAACGCCAGTGGGAACTTTTGCACTTTGGTAACATTCCAAAGGAAAACACGTTTCAGATTTCATTGTCGAAACATCCATCGCCAAAACGGCGGCGCCGAACTGTCCCATTCCAGAAACATACTCCCATCATGCAAACAATAATAAAAAAATGACATCCATATCTAAAATTTCTTTTCATTGACAACTACAAGACTTTCCACATCTTGAGAGTGCTTGAGCAGCTCTCTAGCTCAATTGCCTGGCGAGTTATGGCCTGGGGTGGAATATGCCCCAGATTAGCATTTTTGGGGAGAGAATTTTTACCAATTTTGGTTTTTGAGTCATAATTTTGGCTCCAGATATGCTAGGAACCCAATCAAGGGCTCTAAAAATTGGATGATAGTCTAGATTCAAAATCAAATTGAGCCAAAAAATAGCCCGTTGGGTTGCCACCCAGGGCCAGGTAAACTCGGCCACAAAGGCAAAAATATGTCCTTATCATGACGTCGCCCAAAAAAAACCCCACACTCAAAACAAAAAAAAATTTTTTCAGTTTGAATTAGAAGACTTGCTGAGTCCATAGAGAGTTTGAACAACTCCCTAGCTCAATCAGCTGGCAAGTGATAGTGTTGCAAAGCTCTACCAAAACAGTGGCTCTTGCGGCCTTTAAAGGCAAACCACACGGTACCTGTGGATATCACCGCAGGGAATCCACCCAGTACCAAAGTGTTAAGCGAACTCACAAAATTTTGATGCATTTTCCTTGTGGTTACAGTGAGTACAAAGTCTATGCATTTTTCAAGCAGCAGACTGATTGAAAACACTAAAAAGTGTCTGGCAAGAACTGGAGCTAACAATACAGCTCTTTTTTAGTTTTTTAAACTCCAAAAGGAATCAAAGTGCAAACAGTTTTGGGTTGTGATACAGAACCAACTGCCATACTAAGAAATGTAATAGGGTGATATAGGTAAAGGATGCAGATATTGTTGCAAACTATTTCAAAAACTCCACATAATCCGTACTAACACAACCTGAATAGAACAGCTGATGAAATGTACATGGATAATATCTGCCAATGACCATGATGCTGATCACAGCATTTAACAGACTAACTTTAATTTAAAACACAATAACTGTTGGTACCTTTAACCCTTTAACGACCGCGTGCGCCCTTTTTGGCCAAAACTCGCCAGCCACTAGAGCTAGAGAGCTGTTCAAACCCTCTGCGGATTCAGCAAGTCTTATAGTTAACATAGAAAAAAACGTCTTTCATTTTCGGTGGGGCTTTTCTGGAAGTGACGTCACAATGAGGACATGTCTTGGAAATTTTGGTTACCTTTTGGCCGGCCCTGGGCCCTAACCCATTGACCCATTCTTTTGGCTCAAAGTTTTGTTGAAAACTAGGTCAAAATCCGCGTCTATAGAGCCTTTGATTGACTTGCTAGCATATCTGTAGCCAAAATTATGGGTCAAAAACCTAGTTTTTGGCCTAATTCAAAACTTTTCAGAAAACGCATAATTTGCCCTTTCAGGGCAAACTTTGGCCAACCAAAACTCGGCAGCAGATTGAGCTAGAGAGCTGTTCAAACCCTGTAATGACTAGTGGCATCGTGTAGTTTAGATTAAAAAATAATTTTTTAAAATTTGGTTGGGGTTTTGGCCAATGGGATCATGACAGGGGCATGTTTTTTGGTTAAATATAGGATGTCATCGTCCGATCCCACGTGCCAATATTTTGGCTCGAAGTATTTTAGGATTCTAGGCAAGAATATGCGTTTTCAGAGCCCTTGATTGAGTTTCTAACGTTTCTGGTTCAAATGTTAGGCCAAAAACAGCTAATTGGTAAGGGGCTTTTCTCAATACTTTTGGAGGATTTCCCTAATTTATTTTAATGTTTTTTGGCCCTGATCTTGGAACCAGGGACGCTGAAAACCCATTAGGACCCTTCAAAGTCCCGAAATGTAACCAAAAACAGCTAAACAAAAAAAATTAATGTCATTTAAATGGTTCCTACGAGTCTTAAAAGAGGTCGGGCAAAAATGCTGACGTCAGCAAAAAATAACATAAACATCCTATCACCATATAAGCATTAAAAAAGAACAGACATCCTAAATTGAAAAGTTTTTTTTTATTGCAAACTACATACCTTCACGAGTCTTTAGAGGGTTTGAGCAGCTCTCTAGCTCAATCTGACAGCAAGTTATTGCCTGGGGAGAAATGCCCCTCAGAGTGGCTTTTGAGGGAGCAAAATTTTGGTCAATTTTTGGTAATGTGGAGAAATGTGGAGAACGAAAGTAATAGCCCAGTCAACATCAGATTTGTCACCAAAACATCAGTAATCAGAAATTTGTTTCAAAACATCAGATCTGGCAACGCTTTTCTGCACAAACCAAATCATAGATGCACTGCAGTCTCTCAAAGGTGCAGCTGTTAAACTCTCATTGCTTCAAAACAATGACCTTTCTTATAGTATACCATACAACACAGGTGAAAAATGTTAGTCAGAAGCAGTTAACACACTTGAACACGCTTTTGCGGTCTCCAGAAACTTGCAAAATGCTAAAAATCATTTCATCAAAGCTAAAATTTATAGAAATATCAGAATCAGTGATACCACACCAACCTGTTTCAACATCAACTTAGTTATGTATAACATCCAACATGCAAAGCTCTTCGCACAAAACATGACAAACATCACTTTTATTTCTGAGACCTCTACAAACACAAAACTGAAAGAGAAAAATATGGGAAAGCATAGCATAGTTTATCCCCACCATCTAGAAAAGTAACACGCCCCCATGTCCCCCCAGCTAATTGCACCCATGCTTTGAATCATACGGCATGTTGTTTCATGCTGAAATGGGTCTGTTGCCTTGATCAATGTTAATTGGCATCAGATTTGAAGTTCTAGATAAGGCAATTATTTGTGACAGATGTATTTCCAGCTTTTAATTGTTGCAGCTTGTGTTTTGATTTATTCACTTTAATCTTGACTTTGTTTGCTTTCTCTGCTTTACTTTTAGCTTTTCATTGTTTCACCCATAAGCATTGCTTGGAGATTTTGGGACTGATGGTATGTAGTGTTACGTGAAATCAATTTTCTATTAAAAACTTGCTGATACATTCGTTGCTTATTTCCTATGTGGAGAATAGTTGCTTGATTAGAAAGACTGTGACAGAAACTAACGACATTGCTAGCATGCTGATGATGAAAAGGTCCAAAACACATCAATAAACAGTACAAAAACTAGCAAAAATTCTTTCATATGAGGAAGGATCATGTTTTCATATTTTTGTGTGTCAAATTGGTGATACCATTTATCAGAACACTTATCCAGAAAGTAAAAACTTGGTTGTTCAACAAAAGTAACAGCTAAACTTCATGTATAGGTGATTTATTTGCAATGCCATAGAACACTGAACAGTGCCATGACAAAAATGCAACTGAAGATGATGCTACAAAATAAGTATGTTTTACTGATGATAACTCTATAGTAGGACCACTGTAAGGTATAAAAATGGAGGCATTGCATATAGGCCAGAGGACCAGACTTTGGATACTGCTCAGAGCCTGCAAAAACCTCCTAATTGTGGAAAACAAGTAGCTGCAAGAAGTTATTAAAAACACAGGCCTAGATGTCACAACCCAGGGTGAGCATCACCTTGAAGTAGTAATTGGGATAGATTCATTCAACACCATGTTGTGGTTAGTTTTGTCAAATGCTTCAGATGCATCTAAGAATGCTGATGTAGCCTTGCTTACAAAATAATAATTTATTACAGACTCATGGTCCATATCACAGGTCAAATCAAACAACACAAGAGCACAAATGGTTAGTCATAGCACATTACCAAATAGGTGTTTGCACATGACCAACACTAATAGGAGCAAAGCACTTTAATAGTGCCCCATAATATGACATGTAAGAAAATACTCATGTCAGTGCCATGTTGTGAGTTGTGGCTTGAAACCAAACTGCTTTGATTGTCTGTTGTGGCCACAAATGGTAAGATGCAGAACAAAATGCAATGATCAACAAAGATTATATTTACATGAAACATGTCTATGTCTAACCATATTTGTGCTCTTGTGTTAATCGATTTCCCTTATAATATGGACCATGACTCTGACACAAATACATTTAAAAAATAAACAACAATTTGTGCATGTGGCATGAAAAATTTTGTGGAAATTAAGATCATATGCAAACTAGGCAGATCAACATTAATAGGACATAATTTAGCCAGAGACTATACGACACAAAGATGACTCCAAAAGATGTTCAGCTAGAATGCACACATCTTATAATCTTAGATCAAAATTTAAAAGAAAAGTTGATATCACTGACAATGCAAGGGCAGGTATTTCTGCTTAAAAAGTTTCGCTACAGCAGCAAAAAAATATACTTTGATGAAAGAATCACATATCCTATGTAATAGTCCTGTCCCAACATGCCCCAATGCATCAATGATGCAACCAAAAAGTCATTGACATTGAAAAGCATGAATTCATATCCTTAGCTTCCACATTAAGAAAGGGATACTGCCAGAATGTGTCGAGATTAACCTTTAATAAAAGGCAGTGTCTATTTTGCCATCAGAGGCGAAAGCACTTGCTAGAGCTATGTTATCATTAGGCAAACCCGATTGGTTGAATTGGCTACATGATAAGGACGATACACTGAGACAAAAACAATACTTAGATTACAGCATATGGTCTTTGTCACATGACCTAATACCCTAAACTCTAACTGTAAACCTTAAACCTAAACCTAATGCAAATGCTACACCTAAAAATTCTTAAGAAGTACATAAAAAGCACTCCCATCAAAGGCGTCATCTCTGTTAGCAAAGCCAAAGCAAATGTTGAGAGCTGAACCACAAACCACTTGCACAGCACGCATAGGCACAATATATATGCAAGATGTCATGGATGTTGACTTTAGTCTAATTTCCATAACTTTTTAACATGGAGTTACAAACAAAGAATTTCCCCAACATCATATCTAATTATAAGAGTATGATGAGTAGATGCATTTTGTAGTGACAACAATGATTTACTTTTATTTTGAATGTTTTTTACTTCACTCATTTTTATAACTACTCTATTTTTCATAAACTTTTCACCGAGGTTGCACGTTTCAATTCATGGGACCAGTTTTTCTTTAGTTTTTTCAAAAGTTTCTAAACTTTTCTCTTTGGATTTACAGTTTAGGTTTACAGTTTATGTTTGGGCTTTAGGTTTAGGGGTTCAGAGTTTAGGGTTAAAGGTTTAGCAAATGGCTATAGAACCATCCATGGATCTTCTTATTTCAAAACTTATTCCACCGTACCTCGCATGACGTAGTTCAAATAAAGCAGTCAGTTTGTTGCTCAAACATCATTGTCCTGGTAACATAGCAGATGTGTTTCAAGTCTGCTGTGACGATGGTGTTTGCTTTGCCTCTCACCTTGGCAACTTATATTTTCATAATAATGGTTGGTTGCACGTTTCAATTTGTGGGACCAGTTTTTCTTTATTTTTTTCAAAACTTTTGCAACTTTTAGTTTGGGGGTTAGGTTTAGGGGTTAGCATTAGCTTAGCGCAGGGGTCGCGAACCTATGAATTGCGAGCCAGATGTGGCTATCATGATGACAACATTTGTCTCGCTTGACATTTTCTTAACACGATTGTTACAAATCAAACTTTTTCTGTAATTTTCCTGCAAACCCATCAGCAACATCATGCAGCACCAGAAGTCGCATTAACAGTAAGAAGCATGTTATTAAAAAGAAAATTCAGACATTTACCATTGTTTAAAATTGTTGATTTTGCTTAAAAATGCACATGTTAGTTAATAAGTTAGTTGCACTAAGTGTTGAATAAAATTACATGGTTCTCACAAAAACACAATTAAAAATATGTACAGGGTGACCCAAAAAGATGTGTACCCATGAAAATTTCAATTTTGACTTTGATTAAAAAGCTATTTATTTCAAATTACAACCACACATTATTCAGTTTATGGAAGAC
>Ga0210059_1016293_pt1 | contig 10743 bp, 5 predicted proteins | sample Ectturendosymbi2_FD_188042 | JGI IMG/M metagenome (GOLD analysis project Ga0210059, IMG submission 188042) | Ecteinascidia turbinata endosymbiont from Florida, USA - Sample 2 (SPAdes) (version 2) | ecosystem: Host-associated > Tunicates > Ascidians > Unclassified | place: Key West, Florida... | reverse complement strand
GCTTAATCAAAAGTGCGGTTCTGTTCAATGCTGCCTTAGTGAGAAAACCAAGAAATGTTCAGATGATCCAAAATGACCTCAAAGAACTTTGTTCCCACGTTTGGTGCTTGGCTAGTGTAAATGAGGAAAATGCGAAATTGTCTGAGCAAGCAGATTTTCTTTCAAGCCTTTCGAGTGAAATAGAATCCCTGTGAAATCAGGTGAAAACCGATGTGTACGATTTAAGAAACAAGATTCATGAATGGAGTGGAAACGGTGCAAGCAAAAGTAAGCTTACATACGAAATTGAAAAATTGCAAGAACATATTTACAACAAGTATTGCAAGCTGATGGAGAATGTGACGAACTATTGCATTTCTCTGAAACCAAGAGTTCCATGTAAATTCGCTCTTATAGGAATGGGATCATTGTCCAAGAAGGAAATAACACCTTATTCTGATTTCGAACATGCACTTGTTTTACAAGAAGGAGTGCAAATGAATGACAACTATCAAGAAATATTAGAATATTTCAGATGGTTTTCAGTAATATTTCACATATTCGTGATCAACTTGGGTGAAACAATCATACCAAGCATTTGTCTTCCATTCATCAACAATCCATTCAAAAAATCATTCAATTGTTTTTTCGATGTCAAAACCAGACGAGGTATATCGTTCGATGGAATGATGCCACACGCTTGTAAACTTCCCCTTGGCAGAGAAGAGACTGAAATGAAATTTTGGAAAACCGAGTTGATCAAACCAATAAGTGAAATGTTGAAATATTTGTGCACATACGAAGAAGTGAAAAAGGATTATCGTTTAGCGGAAATGTTGAAAACAACTTGCTTTGTTTCTGGAGATGAAGCAATTTACAACGAATTTCATCAAAATGCCAAACATTGCAAAATGGACGAGGCAGCATGTCAAAGACTTGTATCAAAAGACATCAAAACGTTCAATCCTTTCCAAACGATACCGAACATGCTGCACACTCCAAAATGGAATCTCAAACGCGTTGTCTATCGCAGTTTCGGGTTGTTTGTAGAGGTCCTTGGAAAACTTTACAGACTAGAAACCAATTCTGGTTTTGACATTATTCGTAGCCTCATCGCAAAACAATTTTTGGACCAAAAATTTGGAGATGACTTGCTCTTTGCAGCAACTGCTGCATATTACTTGAGATTAATCAGTTACGCCAAAGAGAATTCTCAGAATGACTACCTCCGATGTCCCGAAAAACCCGAAGAGTACGCAAAAACGTTTGAAGAATGGATTGGAATCACGTCGGCAGTGCTTTTTTTCGAAGTCGTTTTGAAGTTACAGCGACTGACCTCTTGCAAAATTGGATTGATAGGTGAGGAAGATTTTGATAAATACTCCGACGTTCATTACCATTTGCATTCGTGTTGGCTATTGCGTCAATTTTCGGATGCAGCAGAGTATTGTACAGAGTTGCTAAACAATTCCAAATCGAGCATTTATGATGTTGCGTTTGCATCTCACACCCTTTATCAGTGTGGATCTGATGCTTATCATGCTAAAAATTACTTGAAAGCAACGAAACTCCTGTTTGAAGCGATCAATCACTGGAAATTTTGGCAACACCGCTTGACGGAACCAGAGATTTACCTTCCAGCTGATGTGGCTTCTCGCCGAGAGAAAACGCATCTGCAAGATGAAAAATCCTTGATGGAACAACAAATTAAAATATATCAAGAAGTTGTAGCTCACACGTTCAACAGACTAGGTCGTTGTTTTTATCAAGAAGGTTTATTCTACTTAGCATTGGAACAACATGAAGTAGCTGTTCAACTAACTATAGATAGAGATGTGGTTGAGCAAGAAACTGTTAATACGAATATTGCCAGTTATTTGAAAAATATGGGAAAGTGTATGTTTGAAATTCACCGTTGGAACGCAGCGAATGGTCTTTTTGCGAAAGCTGTGAATGTATGGAAAGAAAGTGAACATCAATCTTTTCTTCCAGATATTGAGGAATGTAACAGCTACATGCAAAGGTGCAAACTGTTTCTGCAAGATTCTCAGGTGTATGGAGAAAGTTTTGTACAACCTTCACTGTCTGAACTGGAGAATCCAAAAATTGTTGTTGATCACTGTGAAGAGTATGATGTTCCTGAAAGTCAAGCAAGTGATTTCCAGTGCAGGCCTGGTTCAGCAGCACATCTTGCAGACAGCACGTCAACCATACCCATCAAAACCTGTGAAGAACCTGTCCGTACAAACGAAACCTGTCCGTTGGGACAAAGTTGGGTGTCTGATGTTCGGTGCAGAAATGTTATCACCGAAGACCTTATCAGGATGAATTCTTAATCGCCCTCGATTTTGTATGACACAAACACCCCCACCCACACGTGCGTTGTTCCAACGGAATCCCGTCCGCGTGAGCAACAAATCTGTTGCAGACATTGCATAATCGCATGAACTGCTCACAGCTGGGAAGTTCACCACATATGAAAGAAGACGCAATGCACTGCGAACAGTACAAGTGGAAAAGGATCATGGCGATTGACCTGAATTATCGCAGTGGTTTATATAAGCGGCATTATATAATGTAAATGCATAACGCTGGGAGACAGACGAAAGTTAGTGTTGTGCATTTGAGTACGTCAGGACACTTGATTGGTTTCGCTAAGAAGATTAATTGAAATACATTTCCTTGAAAGAACATATTTGAAGGGAAAATTGGTTTTTTCTAACTCACAAATACAGTTTCGGACGCAAGCGAACAAAACCGATAAAAACGTTTTTTTTTTCGGTGTCAAATCTTGTAATTAACATCCAGTAGTGGTTGATTCGTTTCATGTAGGACACATTTATACACTGGAGGATAATAATCTCAAACATGATCAGTAACTGATGCTCGGTGGTTTGTGAAGTGAAAGCGATAAACCTTGCGCCATGCTTTTTATTTTTCTTCTAATATGTCTAATAAGTTGAAAAAGTGAATGAATTTCTGATTTGTAGTGAAATATGTAGCATGTTGTTTTTATCGCATTGCAGTAGCAATCTTCGAAATCGTCAAATATTCTGACCACCTGAAACTTTTCCTATCCATGTGCTGCATTTTCCAAGGGGCACGTTGGTGCTTTCTGGGAGCAAAGTAGGCTAAACATTTTGAAAGTGACATCAAATGGCGCTTGTTTTATAACATTTTTCTTCATTTAGCTTCACTTTGCGCAATGTTGCAAAGATTTGAACAGGAAACAAGTGTCGTACTTTTCAAAGCTTTCTTGCTGTAAACGAAGAAGCATTTTCTCATGGAAAATTCATTTAAATGCAACATCTCGAAAACCAGACAGTATTTTAACAATCTTGCTCATTCCTTATTGTTCATCTGTCGTTTTAGACGAATTTTGCAATTACAGCACTTGCTTGAGCTAACTAACAAATGCCCCTTTGAGCTTTACTTCCTAAATGGTAAGAACACATTTTATTATATTGTTTCAAAAGGGACTAAATTGTGTGAGAAAACCACGATATTTATAAGCATTTATTCGTTTGTGTTGCTGTTTCATAATAAGTTTATTTATTTTGACTGTTTCGTTGTAGTATTTTTACGTATATATATTTTTCCACACTCCACTGTACCAGAGCTGACTGATCAGGAAAATATTGTAAACGTGCGATGTATATTTTGAGATATGCTAGAAGCTCTGTGTGTAATGCAAGCATTTTTTACATTTGAAACCAAGATTTTCCTTGCCGACTAACTCAGTGAAAATTTTTTTTTATTCCTTAATATTTTGAACATTTTCCCGCCACGTATTTGCATATTCCATTCTATGAATGTCATTTCGAACCTTATGCGGAGAAGAAAAAAATTCCTTTTCGATGCATTTATGATTACGCAAAATTGTCTGTTTCCAGACACAAAATTTAGGCTTGCATTTTCTCGAAGGAGGATAAATCTCGCTTTATGTCAGTTGTATTTCAGATGTAACATTGGCAAGTTCATAGAAACAATGTACAACAACACCGTAACCAGATTATCTGTGAAGCACCCGTCGTTGTGTTTTTCTATAATTGTTTTGGTGATACCAAAGTTTGTCCATAGTAATGACATTCCTATGGGATGGGAGATGAACTTGAAATTTGTTCCTTGTCCCATCATTAAGAAATTTACGTCATATAGCAGGAATTTTCTGAAGTTGAAATTCACGTTGATGCTCATATCCGTGAGAAGGTTATGCGAGACCTCCGAAAACAGGATTGTTGGTGACGTTTCTAGGCGAAAAATAAAAAAAGATCATCCAATTTCATTGGCTGGCCTAACAATGCTTTTTATAACCAGTTTATAAATAGCTTTTTTTGTGAATTCCATTGGGACAGCCACAAGTTGCCATGGGATGGGACAGAAAAGGTGTATCATGGGCACACCTGGTGATAACTATAGCTGCGTTTACTTACACATAGTTTCATACGTATTTCGCTCCTGACATACAGAATGGCTTTACACCCTTGATTCTTTACAGATATCAACCATTTGAATTCTTCTGTTATTTTATTTTGACAGATAACCCACCGTTTAAATCTGACATGTCAAACAACCTGACAATTGCAGCACTACAAGTCAACATATTTGTTTCTTTGAAACGAATTTGATTTAGGAAGCGTTTGTTGATATGACACTGACAAAGGTTGTGATTGCACTGTTGCATCGAATGTAACGGAGTCATTATATTCCGAAGAAAATTACCTCTGCTTCTGATTCACTTGGCATATACTGTGACTAGTTCGCAATGTGCGAAAATCATGGAAAGATTTGTTCGACTTTGCTTTGATAAATAGCGTGCTGCAAAATATATTCATCAGTTGAACTGATTAGTGCAGTTTTTTTCGTGCCTTGTCAATTTTGCGTTTCACGCAGCCGAGGATTTCGAATTCACGAAAGTCGCTTCACGTTTCCTTACCATAATGTGAATAAAAGTGTCAAACTCTTAAGTCTCTGGTTAATCGTTATTTTTGTAGTAAAGGAGAATCTTACCTTACTTGTACTGTAAAGAAGAGATAATGTAAAGGAGAGACGTTCTATTCTAGGACTGCATATTCCAGGAGTGCACTGCATGTCGCGAGGGTTAGCCACGTGTATTTCCCCTGGGTTGTGAACCCACACTCAAACTGCAGGGAGTAGCGCTGCTTAGTGGGTCTTAAGATACAGTAATTGATTCGGATATATAAAACGAAGACATCCCGCAGCGCTTGGACGGGGTTCACAATTCATTGCCTTTTAACCGGCCAAATCGGTATTCTCGACGTTCAAGCAACGGATGGAAAAATTTTTGAATTCAATATTGAGGCACCTGCTCACGCCGATTTCTACAGCGACATCTAGTGGTGTGTTTTAAATGAATAGAACTGTGCAAATCGTGAACAAAAAATTGCGTGTCACATGCTTTGACTTTACAGTAGTTAGACTAACGTGTGAAACAGCATTTCTGTGGTGTTGCGGGTGTTAAACACTGTGCGCATGACTGAAAATAATTGAGCAGTAAATGCCGCAAATCTCTTCGCTGACTCCTACGGCTTTTCCGTATATTTCGTGGGATTTCGAAATTTGTCTTAAAACCCTGCTCAGGAAATGCTAGACAGCCTAGCCTAAATCAGTTTTCAAATACATTTTAAAAAGATTTCATACACGCTTATCAACCTGGTTTCTTCAGTAGGTGAGTTTTTCGAAGCCTTGTGTCGAGCAGGCATAATGAAATCTGAGTACATTTTGGCATGAGTGAGCTTTCGTGCCTCCCACATTCGTTTTAAAAGAAAAAGAAATACCACAATTTTGTTTTCTCAGGTGAGATGAGTTTGAAAATGATTGCTGAGTTGTTGAAAAATGCGCCTGTGCTCCCGTAACGCCATTTGCCATTTTGGTTGGTGTTACACACACAGTCAGGTTTTAAGTCACCTGGGCAGTGTTAAATGCACTTTTGCCAGTGAACTAGCTATGTTGTTAACCCCCGTCAGAGCGTTCAGCATTTAAATGAAAACGCTCATAACGGCGGCGTGTTTGTGTGATGCATTGCTCGACATGTGACGTCAGATAGTTTAGGGTTCCATCGAAAGCAATTATTTGCGAAAGATGAATGTTCCAGATTTTTGTTTGTCGCAACTTGTGTTTTGATTTTTATTCATTTTCGTCTTGAGTTTGTTTGCTTTCTCTGTTATTTTTCTAGCCTTTCAACATTTCACTCGCGAGCATTGCTTACAGCTTTTAGGGCTGAGGATGCGTAGTGTTGCCTGAGATCGATTTCCTATTAAAAATTGCCTATGAATTGCTTTGCTTGTCACTTGTGTGGAAAATAATTACTTGAATAACGATACGTGCAAGTCTGAATCATGGGCAGAAGAAGAAATCACAGCCCAGTCGGCTGTTCCTTGAAAGCTTGCAGCAAACTCAGAGTTTTTAATATTTGTAGCATGTTCAAACAAAATATATATTGAAGCAAATTTTGCTAATGTTGGCACGGACGAGAGAAAGTGAGTGCATGAAAGGATATTCTCGGAGGAAAGTGATGCTTGCATTGTTGATAGTAGAGTATTTTCTGCTCAAAAACTCAAACGTTCACAAAATTGATGAAACAAATATTCATTGATCTGCAACCTTTTTGATTTATAACTGCTTCTAGAATACCTACAAATCTGCAGGCCGTAATTTCGAGTTGGTTATGTGAGAAAAGCATAAATGAAAAAAATCACTGCAAAGCTACAAAAAAGATGAAATCAATAAACTAACGAAAAATAACATTGGTAGAAAGAAAAGTAAAATTAAAAAACTTTAATCAGAATCATGTCAAACTGCAGAATTACATTTAAAGAGTTCAGATATTTTCCACCACTTCGTTTGGCGCATTTGTATAACCCATGCTAAGAATAGCAATAAGTAAAACCACGCAAAGCACTACATCATTTCCTTTCCCTTCTAGCTGCACACACAGTCTAGGACACAGTCTTCGCGAAGTGCCGAAAAAGTTGTTCTATCTGTTGTTGGGAAACATTTGTACTCTGAGTGGAACAACGTTTACGTTAAAGAAAAAAGCTTAAGTGTTAACCAGTAGTAGTGTATCCATACAAATGGCGCCCATGGAAATGTTTAAATCTGCGCCATTTAATTAAGTATTAGATATAGGCTGAAATGATATGATAAAAACATGAAGAAATAAATGTATAAAAGAAAAAGTATTTGCTTGTTTTTGCTTTAAACTTTTCAGCAAATAGAATTATATGTTGTCCATATTAACATTGAATTTGAATTATATTTGGCACATTGAGTTTTCCTGGAAGAAGGTGGTACGTGATGACAGTACGGGAGCAATAAATGATGCGCGATCTGTAAAGGTTTGGGAATCGCTATCTTACATCCATTAGCACAACAGGAAATATGGGTGATTACTACAGTATCTTCGTACTCCATGTGTTACCATCTTTCAATAACGCCTGCTAATTTGTAGTTTACGCCTTCGTCTTTCCGTGAGACACAAATATCAGTTAATCGGAATCTGCGATTATGTCTCAGCATGAAATTTAAACCACAGAAAGAAGTAGTGTTGTTCACAACGTTATATAACAATTTGATAATCCTTTACAGTTTATAAGAATTCTTTCCAATCGGAAAACGGACGATTTTCTCTGATGCAGTTTTGTGTTTGAAATCGGCATAGTATTCACAACAACTATCTGCGCGTTTGCTTATTATATGCATGTTTTACTTTGCGGAAAGTGTTCAATGGGCAAGTGTTCTTCATTTACTTATGAGAAGTCGCATTCAAAGCTTTGGGCGTCATTTGATTAAGTTGATTGATTGAAATTGAAACAGGGACGCCGGAAGTGGGTGCATTACGGGGTTACTTCCCCCCTGACCTTTGAAGGGGGGGGGGCAACGGGAGCACAGGTTCCCTAACATAACAGTAGCATAAATAATTTCATAATTTATGAAGATTGATTTGAAACAAATTTATTGCAGCTATTCACGAACGCAAAGTTCAGAATGGTTTTCTATAATTTCCGTTACAGGTCAACATTGTTGCTGAACATGCAAATGCGAAAAGAATGACTATTACGGGTGCGCCTTTGCACTGAAATCAAGCAAACAGTTTTGAACTCGTAGTACGTCAAAACCATGGGCATTTGCCCCTCCGTGGAAATTGCGACTGAAGAACCAAAAATTTCTAGAAAACTTGACGTCAGTAGCTCAATTCCGATTAACTGATTTATTTCTTGCAATGATAGTTTATTAACCGGTACGACACTCACAGTACACATGAGGCAGGTCCACGCTTCTGGTGTCATGCAGTGGTGAGCTTGCAAATCACTCATGTCAGCTCCTTTGTCTGCAGGGGTAGGTCAGGGTTGCCAGATTGACCTTTTTAGGTCAAATTTCAAAAATCTGGGCTCGTTTTAAATTGGTTGGCTTTAAATTTTTATTTGGCCTTTTGGCGTCATCTCAAGTTGGTTGGCCTTATAAAATTCGTTTGATCTTTTAGCTCTGTTTTGGCCTTTTTGCGCTGAAAAATTTTTCTATGAAGGAACGTTTTACAGTACTATTCCATTTTTTTCGGCAAAATCTATGCAAAACTTTTTTGTTAAATGCTTTATTGGACCGACTGGACACCTACGTTCTGATATTAGTAACATTTGAGGGATGTGAGATTCGAAATAAAGTTTTCACGTAATCACTGGAAATGTGTGCAATGTGTAGTGTGTGATGTAAACACTAAGCAGGCTCAACTCTTGCAGACAGGTCTGTGTCTCCACGACATAAGTGCGACAATGATGTCGAAGAAGTGGAAGGGCTATCATGTTTCTGTGTCCTAAGGGTTAGGGGACTTAGGGGTCCATGGTGACCTATTGAAAGGGTCCACATGATTTTTTTATGAACTGTGAATGTGTATTAAATGCAATGTGAAAATTGGTTTTTGTGTCTGATCAATTTTTTGGTTATCTACTGGCGTCCACAGAGTTATCTGATAAGTCATAGTGGTCCACGGACGAAAATGAATTGAGAAGCCCTAAGCTAAAGATCAATGTTCTGTCTTATTTCAATCCGATTTCTGTTGTGGTTTTTGTAACCTTGCCAGTGTTGAAGAACATTTTCGAGACCAATCAACGTATATCACCAAACTTAGAAAAATGAATGTGTGTTTGTAGAGGATTATCGCAGATATGAAAAACGAAACTTGCGGATAAAGCATGTATTTGGAGTGTTAGGTTAGGTTAAATTTATTTGTAAACTTTCGTGCAAGTGCTCATTTCATTTTGAGGCGGTAATAATTTGAACTTTACGTAAGCTCCATTTGCCCAGAACACAAAATGTAACTCACATCCCGCACTCTTCAGTAGCTCACTCTTACTGCAATTGAAAATTTCAGTTATGTCCATTTCGGACGCTGTATCAAACACTCACACTACACAGTTTACAGTTTCCACAAGGTTTCGATTGTTTTTTGTGCAGATTTTAAAAATTCAAAAACTTGTTTCACAATTCAATCGCTTTCTCCCCTAGGCGTCGCCGGGGAACCAGAGGCGCCATGCCCCCCATATTTGTAGCATATCTTGTTGTTTTGTGCTTCGAGAGTCTGTGTCCCAACCAAATACTGTTGCTCGTCCCAAAACTTTTTTCTGGCTACGCTACTGCTTTCTCCAAACACTCTCTGTTTGGAGCTGCAAAGTTGTTCTGTTGCCGCTACTCCCAGTATGTATTGGACATGTGATTGGTTGTGAAGTGCTTTGAAGTTTTTGACTGCACAGGCAAAGCTACATAATTTTTCTGTCATTTTGAACACGGTTTTAGCCCCACATTTGTGTTTTATCAAGAACTTTTGAAAGAAAATAGTCAAAGGTTTTATTACATTTGGATGGCTCCAATGCAAATGATAGCACAACAGCTTTGAACATGTATATCACTCCCTAACGACACCATGGACAGGAGCCACATTTTATTTTAGGATTGTGCAGCGCAGACATTTGAAAAAAGTGATAGTTTGTTTTGAAACGTTTTGCATCTAGCCAAGTACTTTGTCAATATTTATATAGTTGTGTTAAACTTCATTAAAGTGTCTACTAGAATTAGAAATATGTTTGCAACAAGGGCGACTGCAGGTCAACAGCGTCACCCGGCTTATCACCCATTTCGCATACAGTTCATGAAAAGTAAAATTTATGACAATGTAATTACTCGCTTTATCAAAATATTTCTAATTCCGAAAAACTTATCGTTCTTCATACCTAGTACTATCTCTTCCTCCACCTGGTTTTGAGGGCAAATATAGCCATATGAAAAGCTCTGCAAAGCAAAATGATGTACAGGTCACGATGTACACTGACTGACGGCAACCGTTCGAGGCTTGCGTCACAGAAATTTCAATTTGGTCGCATTCTTGCTGGCACTATAGTTGCTTTGTGGCGTAAATTGCGGAACAATGAATGAGAAATTACTCGTCCATTAGAACTGAAAGCTCGTCCATCATGAGAACGCGTCCATTATTACGTAAAATACGTCACAAAGCAATTGTATTGCCGTTTGGTCCTCGGCGTACTAGACTCATTCAATATAGCCCGCGTGAATGGGACAGTTCATCGTTCGTTTGAAATTATTCTCGAATGGGAACTGCCCATAGATTGGAATGCAAATCCAATGCTATTGTCTATGCAAATCCATTTCTTCAAAAAAACCATTCAATCTCACATGAATTATATTTCAGAAAATACTTATTTGCAGATGACAGCTCGGGCTGTAACGGATGAG
>Ga0210059_1016291_pt1 | contig 10743 bp, 6 predicted proteins | sample Ectturendosymbi2_FD_188042 | JGI IMG/M metagenome (GOLD analysis project Ga0210059, IMG submission 188042) | Ecteinascidia turbinata endosymbiont from Florida, USA - Sample 2 (SPAdes) (version 2) | ecosystem: Host-associated > Tunicates > Ascidians > Unclassified | place: Key West, Florida... | reverse complement strand
TGACTGTTGATAGCGGCAAGCAAGGGACAATGGAGAGCAGTGGCATTGCCCCTTGAACGCAGACGTCTTGGCAGGTAATGTAGCGAGACAGTGACTGTTGATAGCGGCAAGCAAGGGCATCAGAGCGATAGCATTACCCCTTGAACGCAGAGATCTTGGCAAGTAATGTAGCAGGACAGTGACTGCTGATAGCAGCAAGCAGGGAAGTTGGAGAGCGGTGGCTTTGAATCCCTGAACTTTCAAACGAGGGACAATGGGGTCAAAGTTGTCTTTTCACAGGTAATTTCATGATTTATCATGATCGAATTGAAACAAGTTGCCTATAGTTGGTTTTACTATTTATGAAGTCAAACATTAATATTATTGTTGAACTGTAGCAAGCATAATTGACATGCCCTAACGAGATTAGGATACCAGAGGAGGCGAAGAGTTTACTGAGAGGGGACCAAATTTTTTAAACTACATCCAACATATTTTTCCAAAATTTTTTTCGAGGGAGACTAAGCCCCTGTGCCCCACTTAGTTACGGCCTGATAATTGGCAACAATTTCTTTGTTTTTCATAAGTTTCCATTGCCCTCAATTTTTTCTCATCCCCCTGCCCTACCAACGTTCCAGCGTCCCTGATTATTGCACAATCATCGGATGTGTAATGCGCACTTGTGCATCTGAGCTATAGTCATGGCGACCTGTTCTTATCAAATTTACTTCTGGCGGATAGGCGGGGCGGTAATCGGTTATAGCCTAATGCTGTGCCCTAGGCCAGGCAACATGAACCACAATGGCCTCAAAACTACTTCATTTATGACGTCACTCACAAAAAATCTACACCCCTCAACCAAAAAATTTTTTTTCGAGTGCAATCTACTAGACTGGCTGATCCGTTTGAGCCATTGAATAGCTCTCTAGCGCAATCAGCAGAGGAGCTATGGCATTGATATGGCAACCAAAAACTGCTGTTTTTTAGGCCGAAATCGAAGTACCAATATATCGTAGGCCGGCTCTCAAAGTGTTAACATAATGCAATTCATTTTTCATGCAAGCTTTTTTTATATTAATTGGTGCTAAACTGGGCATCGACTTCTGCACCTTTAAGTTACAGTCAAACTTTCCGTGCTGCGAAAACTTCCAGAAGTACAATGGGAGTTTATTCGTACACAACACCTGCACGTGGTACCTTCAAGCATTGCGAAACTTCGCGATGATGCTTTTGTTTCGGCTGCGATGGCCGACGTGTGCTTCATAGTTAATCTTGTCTGCTTGTTCATGAAACTGCACCTGCTAGTGTTGCTGTAAGATAACTGTCTTGACTTGCTTCGTTGTGCTTTCTTGTGCAAGTTGTCTGGATGCGTGAGGAACATAACAGTGTTTTGTCAACACCTACTGAGGCCGATACCGATATCCAAACATCAACCAATCTCATAATCTCTACTTCCAACATCCCCTTTTCCTTGTCCCGCTGCAAATTTTTATCACTCTGCCTACAATCCCAAAACCAGTACCAACACTTGCGAAGCTACAAACAACATCGCATTATCAATTGAGTTAATGATTATGAGCAAATCAACTGAAATCCTTTCTAACTATTTTACTCATGCTAACATCCTAACTAACAGTACTCAATTCGCATGAACAACTGCCTGTCAGGTCCTGACAAATTGTTCAAACAATTTTACACAGCAAAGTCTTGTATATGAATTACAAAGAAAGTTTTTTACATTGCAAAGAGCTTAATCCGGGCTGTAGCATGACAATTAGAAATGGTGCAAAAAGTTTCATTTGCTTCGTGGTCTGTGGTTCCCAGGTATTTGAGAATTGTTACATTTCTTTGTTCGTGAATGATTGTGAAATGAGTGGGATGAAAAATTGAAGAATACAATTCATTTGAAATACCATTTCAGAATCATGTATGAAATCAAGCGGCCCACGGGTTGCACATGTCTGTTCTATACTTACAAAAAAATATCAAACAAAATTAATGCAAACACTTACCAAACAAAATTAGTACAGTGGCTACAGAAAGTAGGTTGTTTGAAGAAGCGCGGAATGAATTCATGGCTTTTTACTTTATGCACTTTCTGCCTGAGAGCACCTTTACGTGCAAGACCAGCAAAACCTTTGCCACTCTTATCCATTGCCTTTTTCTTCTCTGTCAGATTTCAGTTCTGGTTGTCTATTACCTGCAATGGTAGTAGTATGAAAAAACTTACCAGAAATTTAGCCATGCTACACATGAAACTACAACTAGACTTTCAACCTGTTATCCACCTACCTTGACAACAAATACTTCCACTTTTCAGCAAATTACCAAAACCTTCCGACTATTAAACATCACACTACTCTAATTCTTCTGCAAGAATCAAAAATATCCAGCGTTTTATAGCAATAATCAGATTAAACTTAAACCACCTGCTGAAGCTGGCACAAAACACATATTTAGTGAAAGCAGAAAGCAGGTAGATTGTGATTGATTCCTTTCTTGTTTTACCTGTGGATTGAAGTTACTTGAATACAGATATGCACAAGTTTGAATCATCGCAAAAAGATGAAAGCAGAGCCCAATCAGTTGATTCCTCTAAAGCCTATGGAGAACCTTCTAAAGCTTTTAATTGACACATATTTAAATACCTACAATAGTCAGACTCAAATCAAGGTAAGTTTTTCCACAATACAGTTCAAAACATATTATAAAAAAAAAGAAAATCAAAGGTGACTTCACGCAAAAATATGATCTTGCAAAAATCACATTGTCTTTTCATACATTGAATGTAGCTTCAATAAACACATGCAAACTTTTTTGCATGATTTGTGATTCAGGGGTGCATCCAAGGGGCCTGTTTGGCTATCATGACTGACCCCCTTGTTCCCTAGGTACTCAGCATTAATGCCAATCAAATATATATCGAACGCTGCCACTGTAGGTCTCTGATGCAGATGGTTTGGAACAAGCAATCAGCATTTCACATCTAACATTGTATATGATTATATCAAAACAACATGTATGATTATATCAAAACAACATGGTCATTGGTCAATGCCTTGTCGAAATAGCACTTGTGGAATGACATGAAACAATCTACGTTTTTGAACAATCTAAATTGATATTGCGTCAAATGCACGTTTTGGAATCTGTTGCTCTGCGAGTGCCAGCTCCAATGCAAGAGAAGCTTTCAGAAGCTTGTAAACTGATACGCACACTTTGCAACATTTCGCTTCATGGTGACAGCATACAGTCTCAAATCACAATCGTTTAGTTTTGTAATTTAGGCTTAAATGCTTAAATTGTATCTACTGTTTACACCTACAACCAGAGTTACAGAGTCAGAGGTTTTTGGGTGGAGTCAGAGTCAGAGTCCTAACAACACTAGGAGTCAGATTTTTTGTCCGACTCTGACAGTCCAATTGGATCATTTTTACATCACACTCTTAAGTTGAGAATTCCTGTTATGGTACAATTCCTTATGAAACTTTTCGTGAAACATAGAATTCTTGCTGTGTCCCACAATTTCCATTGACTACTAGTTGCTACAAAACTCTTGAGAGCTAAACTTCCTTCATTTTATGTTAAGGAGTCAGGGTCAGAAATTTGGAAAGGTCGGAGTCAGACATTTTACTTCTGACTCTGCAACCCTACCTACTACGTTATTATAGGATTAAAGAAGGTTTAGGCCTATGTCAATGTAACTCCAAGTGACATGGGTTCATTTTCACTGAAGCTATATATTTACGACAAATGTATCATATTCAAAATTGTGATACCTAGCCTCAAAAATTTTTGCTGCAATTATGTGAACAAAATGCCAGTCATGTATTGCACACCAGCCAAACAGGAACAAACAGTGATTGTGATGAAATAAATGCGCTGTGACCAAAAATGTCTGATAACCTCAAAATCTTTCCTTGTGTCTTTTGATGATGCGACCAATACCACTGTCTAAATAACTAGTTGCATTAGCTACACTAATAGCCAAGTGTGATCGGTTTCTGGGACATTTGTAGAAAATCTTTTTTTTTCTGAAAGAATTATCAAAAGCTGCCCTTCCACAACAGACCCTTTTGCCAGGTTAGATGCGCCACTGTTATGATCATATGTAAAAAAATGCCTTTATGTTATAACAGTTTATTACAGCTCTGGAATGGGTAGAGCAGTGGTTCTCAAACTTTTTCTGATCACGTACCATTTGTGTGTCCCGTACTGTCATCACATGCCACCTTGTTCCAGGAATAGTCAATGTGCCAAATATCATTCGATCAAAAGTCTGGAAAACCAGAATTGACACAAATCCAACGTGAACAAAATGGCTGTGAGAAATTTTAATTGCCATTATTAGAAAACAGCAAGGGAAGTAGGCAACACAAAAATTCAGGAATTTATTAACAGAACCAGACAAGTAAAAACTACAGCTGTGAATATATTTTTTGTGAAAAAAAACAGAAAGTAGGCCTCTTCGCGTACCACCCTGAAGGTCTTCGCGTACCGCTAGTGGTACGCGTACCACAGTTTGAGAACCACTGGGGTAGAGTATAGGTGTTGTATTGTTGGTATGTACTGCAAGTTTCTAGGTGATTGATTGCTGATAGCACTATAGACTTAGGACCATTTTTTTGGAAATAGGTTGAAACCCTTGCCCATGATGTAGGCCTTTTATGGAAGAATACCCAAATGTTATATCACAGGAATAATAACTGAGGATGTGAAAGAGGAAATAACAATGGCTTACGAAGAATAAAAAAGTGAGAACTCAGGAGTAAAACAATTATATTCTATTAAAATCAATTAATTTCACATACTGCAGATAGTGACTTTTGAATTGTAGCTTGTAGTGAAAAAAATTTGCTGAGTGGGTAAATTAATTGCTAACATCTTAGCATTAACCTTCTATTGTTGCACTGACTGTTTAGTAGTTAGTATGTTTCATACACTTTTGTTGCATATGAAACATACGGCTATTGATACATAAAGAAAATACTGTTTGTTGACCACTCCTTATTCAACATTTAGTCTTCTTTGCCTACTCTTCTTCAGTCCACTCATCATAGGACTAACACATTCACTGCTTTGCGAAGTTTTTGAAAGTGCTACAAATCAATGTTCAAGAAAGTACTGTTTATTATTTAGGTTTTACAGCACTTGCTTTTGTCAAAGCAAGTCACATACGAGTAATTAAACACATAACCAAACTGAACTGAACATGTTTACAAGAACAAAGTGAAAGCACGGGAACAGATTAGTACAGTGTGTCTTGCACTAGATCAAGGGTCTTTAAACTTTACTGCATTCTCATCATGCGTTACTGTCACGTTACAGGAGGTCGAATAAAATAAGGTTTAAAATTTAAAGATCATAGCTGCAAATCACATGGAGCCATATGCATCTGTCATTGTCATGACATAGATACATTAAGGACAAAGCTCAGATTTGCACTTTTGAGGGGCACCCTTGCTGCAATACAAGGATTTTAAGGCAAGCGAAGTGATGTCCACCTCCAGGACCTCACAGATATTAACTTCAGCTTAATTCCTAGGCCCACAATCATATAAAGCTGAACGATGGTGTCAATGACATGACACTAGTTATATCTGTTAAATAGGTGGTTAGTTCACATAAGTTGTGACTTTTTGTGAAACTCTATTTTAGAACTAAATACTTCTCTTACTAAACATATATATTTTGTTTTTCATGTAGCTAACACTTACTGGAATAATGTTTGCTGCTAATATTATTGTAACCTGTCCATACCCTTGTCTCTTCTACTTCATTTCGTGACACCATGCATCTGGTTGGGAACAACTCATACATGCAACCCACCCCACTTTGTCTGTGGGTAAATTTATATTTCTTCACGATTTCCATGTACTATAAACATTGTTTTCTGCCCTTGCTACTTGTTTTTATAATTAAATATTGTGTTAAAATGAATTGCTCTTTGCCTCATAACGCTTATTGCTGCTCGCTTCCTTCACTTATGTGCATGCTTCACCTGCTCATCTGTACATGTATCAACTCTTCACCCATTGCTTGCCCACCATCATCTGTGTTATGTTGATGTCTATTATGTTTTTTATGGAAGTGACTATGGATATACCTGTCCTGATAAAAGGGTCAGTTTGTCATTCAAACATTGTGGGTCTCATGGTGTAGTAGTTAGGTGTTACGGCTACTATGCCTTCCCTACTTTTGTTTTGTTTTTTTTCTTTACTTTTTTCCGGCTTAGGTGTTATGTTTAGGGGTTAGCGACAGTGTTAGGTTAGGGATAGGATAGATAGATAGATAGGTTAGGGTCAGGATTAAGGTTAAGGTTTATCTTTTACGCTTAGTTCGTTTCTACCAAGCCTACTGCACTCTCATTGTGCTTAACTGTTACATCACAAGTGGCGTATGAATAAGTTTTCAAATTTCAAGATACACAGGCGTATCTTCAGCCACTGCCTTTTTTATTTTATTTTTGCTGTATTTTTGTTTTTTCTCTGTGCATATGTTTCTTTCTTGCTTTTGTTATGGCTTCTTCTCTGTATCTATGTGCATGGGTGGTTCTGTAGCCACTGCCTTCCATTTTCTTTCCTTCCATCTTCCTTGTTGATAGGCTATGTATATAACTGTTTTGCTGACCATCTTTCTTTTTGTGTTTCAGAAGATGACTGCTGTGTCTGTGTGGCTTTCTGCTTTATTACCACCATTGTCACCTATATCTCTCACCTGTGGCTGTGTGCATGAGTTACTTGTTCATCTGAATATGCCTTAACTCTTTATGCATTGCTTTCCCATCAACATCTGTGTCACAAAAATGAACCTTGTGTATATATATATATCAATCAATGTTTGCTGACCCCTGGACTGTTTTTTTCGCTAAGACATTTTGGTCACTGAAACATTTCGGTAATTTGTCTCAGAGTTATATTAAAACTCACTGTAACAGTCATTTTTAGCCCATATTTGCAGACATTCTGACCAAAATGACTTAAGTTTTTTCAGTTATTTCAAAAACATTTTGGTCTATTCCTTTTACTGGTTTTTTTGCCTTGTGTTCTATTCTAATGTTTAACATACGAGGACTGGTCAGCGGCATCAGTATCACCAGCGTAGGGATGTGCCAACAGCGTAGGGGTTGATTTAGAAAGCAACTGTTTGTACCTCCAGCGTAGGGGTGGCTCTTAAGCAACTATTTCCACCTTTAGCGTAGGGATTTGATTTAGAAACCCAACTGCTTGTACCACCAGCGTGGGGTTGTACTTCCAGCATTGGAATGTACCACCAGCGTACAGGTTGATTTAGTTTAGAAGACAATTGTTTGCACCTCCAGCGTGGGGAGCTGATGTAGAAACAAGAAAGAAAGTGCTTATACTTCCAGCGTAGGGAGTTACAGTGGAGGTACAAACAATCTACAAAGACTTGCTTTCTAAAGATCAACCCTTACGCTAGAGGTACAAACATTTGCTTTCTAAAGCCATCCCTACGCTGGAGGTACAAACACTTTCTTGCTAAATCAACCCCCTACGCTGGAGGTACAAACAGTTGCTTTCTAAATCTATTCCCTACGCAGGTGGTACATCCCTACACTAGAGGTACAACCCTATGCTGGCAGTACAAACAGCTGCTTTCTAAATCAATCCCTACGCTGGAGGTACAACCCTACGCTGGTGGCACTGACGCCGCTGACCCTTACTCGAACGTACTGCCCTCAAAATAGGCTACTGTACAACATACCATCTGAATCTTTGTTATGTACATACAATAGCATTGTAATTCTCCGTCCTATCTTGTAAACACGTGCAACTGGTAGAACCACCACCTCGACTTAATTACTGAAAGTGTCAAGTGACCTGGGCAACGCCTTCTTTCAAGCAAGTTCATTTCACAAACACTGAGAGAAAACACCAAGCTAGCTTACAAGGCAGAACCGAATAAACACATTACACATGGTGGAAGATAAACTTGTAATCAAAAATATTGCAAAAATCATACCTAACGCTCACAATTATATCATATGAAAAACGCCTACAACATCAAATTTATCACATGAACATCATCATCACAAGCGGCTTTTCTGTGCGTGACACCGACAGTGTTGCCACTCTGTTATGAAGAAAAACCCCAGAATTTACAATGAAAAAACTCCAAAAAATAATTAAAAAAAACAGACATACAAAATGTTTAAAAAAAGTCAAAACCAAACTTGAAAAGCACGCTACCAATACTTGCATGTAAAAATTACGGTAATGCATTATTTGCAACATACTTTTAACAAGTTCAAGTTTATTTTTAAACATATTGAATCGCACTTTACAAGTAGGCTAGCAGCAAACCAAATGTATGAAGTAACATTAAAAAGCTAGTTAGATATTTTCTAAGAAAACATTTAATATATTATCTTTTATTTTCACTAAAAATGCACAAATTGAAACAAAGAAGTACATGACACATTCAAGGTCTTACAGTTTTCTTTTCACTCTAACCATTGCATTCATTGAATATTTGACTACTAATTTAACATTCAAAATTTTACATTCATATCAGTGTTATCACAATCATTCAATGCCCCTGTAAAACAATGAAGAGATTCTCAACCACAGCATCTTCAAAATCTAAAAAAGCATTCCAAATTCATGCACAAGCAGTCCTTGACATATCAACGATAGATTAGAGTGCTGACCTATGCCTAGATAGTGCTTAATCTGTAAACCATTTAAAATTTCAAACAGTTTGGTTAAGCCCAGCCCTACTACTTACTAGTCACATCTGACCTGTGTATTGGCTACTGACTCTACTCTGTACAGATAGTGAGATACATATTATAATTATTACGCCTGTTAAACTAGTAACTACTGTATTCTTGAATGGAAAATACAGTAATACAACATACATCTATAAAATTTGACCAGAGTCAAAAAAAGCAGATTTTCAATAAAAACCCTACAACCCCAGATAAAACAGAAAAACCCCAGATCTAGTGAAAAAAAAAACATAGTAGTGGCAACAGTGGACACCGAATTAGCTGTGCAAAAGTGCAATACCAGTATCCTACCTCCAACAAGTCATGCATGACCGAGGTTAGTGCACTGCACTGTCTGTCCCAGTGGTTCTCAAAGTTTTTTTCATATTACCCTTACAAACCCAAACACTGTCCATTCCTCCCCAACAGAATCACAATAACGATACTTACAAAGATTTCACACAACCTACTGTGAAGGAACAATAGACGATTATGAACTAAACAGACTTTTACAACGTCAGGCACTGCAGTTAAAGCAGCTTGTCCTTACGTACCTGTAGGCAATAGGCATTCCCATCTAAATCAACCTGGTCGTGGAGCTTTTTTATGTGTTGAATAAACAAATATTAAACACTTAGGTTTTTCGTCCACAACTTTTCCCCCCCAATTCCTCCCCGGAACAAATTTCCTCCCAGGCATTAAAAATTCCTCCCTAAATGAGCCAAGTGGCTCCCGTTTGAGAACCACTGGCCTATCCTATGGAAAGAAATCCTTTCTCAGCAAACAATCAGACACTAAGATCTTAAAATGCATATATTTCGCTTACGAAGTAGACATCATCAGTTCTTATTCAAAAAGAATCCGGTTAGTTCCGAATGACTGAGGTTAGTTCCGACGCGATTCATATTTCAAATCCAAGATGAGTTGATTGTGAAATTTTTCAGTCCGAGTCCAGCCTGGATCCAAAAAAATAGAATCCGATCCAGCCCTGATCGGCACATTTTGGGAAAATCATGAGACCGATCCAGACCCTACTCCCTATCTGCCCATATATAGCCTAACCATGAATTTTGGGCAGTGTCTATCTTGCGTCATAAGGCAAAAGCACGGCTAGAGTTGAGTTTAAATTAAGAATTTCAAAGACGAGAATGAAACCATAGTAATTGCAAATATGCCAGGGCACCGAAAAAAAAACGGAAGGTTGTCGCGTCGGAACTACTTGGAGCTATTTCACCTTTAGCCAAGCACGACTGGTTGTGTGCAAAGAATAAGTTTTCGTGTACGAGATGTTTCTTAAGTTTCCATAAAAGGAAAATGTGATTGAAGATTCATTATAGTCTGATATTGCAGACCAGAGTTAATTTGAGTCAACAAATGTAAGGGAATATTTTCCCGAGGAAGAGTTAACTCTAGGTAAAAACAGGTTGATAGACGTTGATAGCCATGTAGAATCAGAATGAATTGAGCTGATTGGAGTAAAACAGTAACGTCATACACCCATCACAATACAGTGATCCAGTAGTGTGAGAGAAATGCAAAAAAAATGCAAAGCATTCTGATATCAAAACTTTGAGGTAAGCAGCTAAACGATAAAAACAAGAGAGTAAAAGATAACACTTAAAAGCACTAGTGTTTCTGTATGCTTTCAAGGAATCAGTCGACTGCCATCTGCTTTCGTCTTTTTGCGATGATTCAAACTTGCACATATCTCTACTCAAGTATGTACTTTCCACAATGGGTGTAAGCAAGGAATCGATCAGCAAATTTTTAATAGGAAATCGATTTCACGTAAAATTACGCATCCTCAGTCCTGAAAATTGCAAGCAAAGCTTACGGGTGAAAAGCTGAAGTCTGAAGTAACAGCAGAGAAACAACAAATTCAAGACTACAATCAAAATTTCGTAATACAAGCTCATAAATCATAACATCTTAACAAACTGACTGACGTCAAGAATACTAGTGGCGACAAAAAAACTGACTCATGAAATGAGTGTTTACTCAAAAATTAAAAAGACGTTTACTCAAATAAATAA
>Ga0210059_1016290_pt1 | contig 10744 bp, 3 predicted proteins | sample Ectturendosymbi2_FD_188042 | JGI IMG/M metagenome (GOLD analysis project Ga0210059, IMG submission 188042) | Ecteinascidia turbinata endosymbiont from Florida, USA - Sample 2 (SPAdes) (version 2) | ecosystem: Host-associated > Tunicates > Ascidians > Unclassified | place: Key West, Florida... | reverse complement strand
GTACAAATGGGGTATGGCCTCTTCTGCCGCCTGTGAGTGTGGCGCAGAACAAACCGTCGACCATGCCGTCCTCCACTGTCCAATCCATCGACTCCCCCACAGACTACACGGCCTGATGGTTCTGAACGATGGGGCAACCGAATGGCTGGTCAACACCTGCCCCGATATCTAGGCGGGCTAGCAGTGGATAAAAAAACTCACTCAAGCGAAAGAAGAAGAAGAAGAAGAAGACTGCGTTTGGTTCTTCTACAAATTTGTTTGTTTGTCACAAGATTTTAAAATTTTTGGTAAGTCGGAGTTCACTACTAAAGTAATACTTCAAAATTACAATGATATTTTGCTCACAAAAACTAAAAGCTTTTAAGAAAAATAAATCACGAAAACCAATCGTCGATGGTCACAGTCCCCAAATCTTTTAACACCATAGTCTGTAAAAGGGCTGTGGAGACCGAACTCAAATTTCAGGGCCCGGCTATGACTCTAGCTCCTGCTCCGACTCAATAATTTGCCTCCAAAATGATTTGAGTCATCGAGTAGTGAAAGGAGAGGGTTAGGGTCTGGAATTGTACGGATTTTGAAGTCGGTTGGGGATCGGGTAGCGAGGGGGTTTTCCCAACCCCCCTTGCCCCCGACCTATATTTTCAATATTTTTTGTGTTTTTCATATTTTTCATATTTTTGCGTTATGGTAAAATTTTTTTCATTTTAACGTCAACTTTGTCAATTTTTAATTTCATCATATTTTAAGTTAACTTGTTACTTTGAGGTTTTGTCTAAGCCGGTCACTTTATGCTCTAACCTGTCACTGGTTATCGAAGGCCGAGGCGTGCCAGTGCATGCCACGTTTTAATCCGATAAGCAAATATCAGGGGTCTGGGGTCTAGAATTTTACGGAGTTTGGACTCGGATCGGGAATCGGGTAGATCGGGTAGCGAGGGGTTTGCCCAACCTCCCTTCCCCCAACCTATATTTTCAATATTTTTTGTGTTTTAGACATTTTTCATATTTTTGCGTAATGTTACTATTCTTCAAATTTTTGCGTTGTGGTAATGTTTTCATTCATATTTTTTGCATGTTTTGGATGTTTTTGCTTGTGTTTGATATTTTTTGTGTTTTTCAACGTTGTTTTTCCTGTTTTTTAATATTTCAACATGTTTTTGATTCTGTTAACATTTTCGCGTTATGGTAATATTTTTAATATTTCCAACTTTTGATAAAATTTTCATTTTAATTATTTGTTTCACATTTTAAAGATAACTTGTTACTTTGAGCTTTTGACTAAGCCGGCTACTTCATTTCTATAACCTGTCACTGGTTGTCGAAGGCCAAGACGCTCCAGGGCATGTCACGTTTTAATCCGATAAGCAAATATTCACACAACCGGCCGAGATCAGTTCATTTGAACATCATTCAATAACCATGGGGATGTATCAAAGGAAAAAGCATAGACAACCTGCTAACTTCATCAGTCCTTTTGCGTAGCATTCTTCTTTGAACGTTTATCGTGTTTTAACAAACGCAAACAAGGAATTACTCATTACGATTGCTTTAACGTAAAGCACGAAGCATTGCACAGGAAGTCAGTTTCACCCTGCTCTGTAACAAAACTAATTTAACCGTATCATTTTTGCAGAGCAGCATTTTACCAAAATTTTCTTCCTTTTTACGTCATCGTTAACATTTGATTTTCACGGTGCGTTTAAGCTGTATACTCTGAAACAAGCCTGTTAAAATGTTCTACACTTTGCAATTGTAGCGAAAGTATTATATTCTATATAAGTGGTTTTGTAAAACAAAAATTAATTAAAACCTTGTAAACTTCAAATTTAAGCTGTTTGGCAAATTGGCATTCTGTCAATTGAATTTTGCAGATATATCTCACAGATCCATGAGAAAAGTGAAGATTTAACTATGCAGTACATGAATGTATGCAGAAATTAAAGTTTAGTAGCTTATTATCATATACGGAAAACTATTTAGGAGGCTTTTATTAAAATTAGTTAGAAAATACTCAAAGATTAAGTTGGATTTTCTGTACAAAATTTGTTCTGGCGCAATTTCAATAAAACCTTGAAAACTTTCCAATCGACCACAATTTTAAACGTAACAGCATTAGGAGATACACACAGTCAGCCTTTTTATGTCTGTGTTTTATGCGCTTTTAGATCACGTTTCAAGCCATCTTTGCAAAGATGCTTAGAAAAGCAACACACAATTCTGAAAACAATCTTGTTCTGTCTTAGTAAGACTATGAGAAGTCACAGCATGCATGCCACTTACCAGTAGTTGTTGCAGTAGTATGCACGATTTTTAAAGACCACAGAACGACCAAGATTCGGAACATGGTCCTTGCTTGTGGCAACATCTTTGTCCAACTGAGCACTATTGAAAGCTTACAAGGATATTTATTTTGAACTAAGTACACGGAAGAACTTACTTCACATTTCCGTTGACAGTCTACGTCGATGTGACAAATGTGCCCGTAACCCACGCAACAACTTATTGTTTTGCACTGTAGTATATACTGCAGGAAACGCAAAAGCTTCCATGCAGAGCGCTTAAACATAACTAACGTATTGAAAGCTTTTTCAACATTCAGTGCGTGCGATTAAACATCTATGGCTTTATTTGCCACACTGAGAAAAAAAACAAGGGCAAAATGTGTTGAAGATGTTGTATAGAAATATTTCTGGGTGAGGATTTCACTGATTTCAAATTAAGTATAAAACCAACAACGATTGCTCCATGCAATCAAATATTACTAGAAATCGTTACATATAAGTCAATAAAGTATTTGGCTAGTTTTGAATTTTATTACAAACTTTGCTGCAAACGTTTTCATCAACTGTTTTTTAGGTTGATCACGAAAAAACTGGGATTGGCTTCTAGTGAAGGCTTCGTAACTTTTTTTCCTATTATATGATCCTTCCCGTTTTACACAGTGTACCTTAGACAAATGTTGAAGGGATAAAATTTGCATTTCTGCCAATGAATTATGGTAAAAGGTAGTAGATTTGTATTTTTAAAAAATGTGCAAAATAATAGGCTATTCATTTATTTTCATCTCTTTTTTATGCTATTGAATTGAGAACAAAAAAGCTGTTGGAATAAAAACTTCATTGAATATCAAGTACCATTGACATCCAACTTCTGCACAAAACCTGGATCTGTGGACAACTTCCAGGTCACACGTTTCCCGCCCACCGTATGCTGACTGGTTCATCGGTGGGCTTTTCCCTCTTCTGTTTCGCGTTTTTTACGTGACAATGACCCAAACAAGCGCCCGCCAAACATATCGCCCAACCATGTAGCCGCAGTGATGGTCTAACAGAGACGCTCTTTGATTTTAGAACCGAGAGAAAGTGTTTTACTATTTTTTCAAATAAAAATTCAAATGAGAATTAGGAGTAATTCCCCTAGAAGACTATAACACGGTTCCGTTCTATTGCCTGTAGTATTTGCGGAACAGAAAGTACCTTTTATTTAGAGCAGAGTTTTCCAACCTTTTTCATTCCTGCACCCCTAAAAAAATTTGTTTTGATTTTGCAACCTCTACAACCGAGGTGCTCACACTTTTCCAGATTGCGAACTACTTATAAAATGAATCAGTCAAAGTGATCTACTTACCACAAAAATGAAAAATACATATTTATTAATAGATATATTGAGAATGCTTGTTACAACGCATGTTGATCTACCTTGCATAGGCACATGAGCCCATAGTGCACAACCCAATTAATTTTATACATTTTGTGTGATCAACTGGCATTACTCTGATGAATTGTACTGAATGGAGTCAGCCAGGTTATTAATGTAATGCGATCTACCCGTAATATGTTTGAGATCAATTGGTGGATTGCGATCGACGTATGGAGCGCCCTTGTTTTACAAATTATACTCACTCCCTAGCTTTGGAGCGTTTAGAAAAGTATTTAAATTTTGTAATATGCAAAGAAAATCAAACATGTAGACAAGAATGGACATTTCAGAATGCCATTTGAAGATACTCTACAAAAAAGCAGTCACTTGTCTGGCAAATGTGCAAAATATTAAAGTCGGAACTTCCAAACCTTGTTTGATATATTTCAATCTAATACCTCCTTTATTCCTGTGTTTTTCCTATTCGACGATGAAAAAAAAGCAGTAAGAACCTTGAAAATGTGGAATCTCCCATATGATAAGTGCAGTAAACTCAGATGTATTTTTCAGCATAGCAGGAGAGCCATCAATGCACACAGAGCCAATACTTTGAATATCGGATTCGTATTTTGAATTGACGTTTTCACAAACTCTAGCACACCTTTTGCTTTGATGGCTGCTTTCAGTTTTTAACAGAAAAGGAGTTCTCTTTTATTGTACTATCATGGCCATACCTCACCAGTGCAATAAGTTGACTGCCGTTCGACACATCGATAGCCTTGTTTAACTGGAGAGAGATTTTCAAGCGACTACCCTTCATATGTAAGATAATTTGTTCCAAAATGTCTAAACTCAAACCAGCAATTTGGCTCCGAATACCATCACTTGATAGCAGCACTAATTCACGCTTCATTCTTGCTTCATTTCCGAGAATTATTGTTGCAAATTTTGATATCAAAATGTTAATAAGCTCTTCTGCAATAGTATGCGGTGTCTTAGACTTGCTGCTTTAAACCCGCTCTTGAAATTAAGCCATCAGCAGTGGTTTTTCAAGAGATACAAAACCTAATATTGGAAGGGTTGCTCGAGAATCAAAACGTTCTCCTTTTTCATGCAAAGATTTTTCATCATAGCCCACAAGATTAGCCCGGGCATCGCCGTTGTCGAAGTGTTCTTGCAGCTCAGAAAGTTTCAAATTTGTGCTAGAAAAAAATGTTTCGCACAGCATGCACTGAGGCTTTTGCAAATCCTCAGGTTTTCTGATGCAAAGGAAACCAGATTAAAAGTACAATCATCACTCATTTCGTTTTCGTCTGCATGGTCAAGAGTTATGATGATATTCAGAATTCAGAAAAGCTTCTATTGTGATCGCCACTCGCAATCACGTGAAGCAAAAAAGCAAAATACCTTCACAAGAACAATAATTCTTTCCAGTATGAAAAAAAATTCCCACGATTCCTTTCCTCTGCTTTGCGATCGATTCACCTCAGAACGAGTTACTTAAGAATGATGAAATGCGGAATCCACTTGTATATACACTACGCTCAAACCTATCCTAAAATTTTATAGAAAAGTAATTATCACGCCAAAGAAACAATGCCAATATACGGTTCATTCTCGCAAAAACTAGTACCAGCTCATAAACAAGAAAAATATTGCGATTAATGTTTACGCTTATAATTAATACCGTGACACTCGGGTTAAAACGGACTTCGTGTTTTTGTGTATAATCCATCGGAAACGAAAACAAAAAAGTAGCAGGGGTGTAATGAATAGGTCAATTTCCTGGCAGACGTTTCTCCAACTCTTTAGAATGATTGCTTGCATCCCCGGGTGGTGCACGACGTCATTCAATGGCGTTTGAGAAACAGCTCTAGTCTGCTTACATTGGCTGCAATGGTCGCTTAAACTACAAAGATATCTAACCGAATTATTCCAACAGTTAGCTTTCTCCCAGGGTATTGTAAATAAGTACGTTTGAAGAGCAAAAAAACAAGCCTTGCTTCTTTCTTGTTTGCCTTGTTATGAAAACTGCTAAGATTTTGTTTTCTTCACATGTTTTATATGTACTCGATAATTGAAGACACGACTTCGAACAAGATTAATAAAGGAGATGCATTGAACATGTCCGCGGGGTTCTCAACGTTTTTATTGCTAGACCGTGTGTGAACATGCTAAGGACGCAATTGCATCACTCCTGCTTCAACAGGATGCAGGTATACTCAATAATATTCTGTGCTCTTACCACGCTTTCCGTTGCAAAGCAAAGCACTGTTGTGCCAAACGAAGCTAATGCAACTGTTTCCTGACAGAGTTTCATTCTCTGTCTGAAACACGCTTTTCAGTTTGACAGAGCTTCGCCTTCTGCCTGCTTTCACTTGAACTGTTGATGTTCGCCCTCTATCAAAAGTGATACAACATCACAACTGCCCTGCCAGGCAATTCTGCCAGTAGATCTCAACTGTGGTCGTCAATGTAGGTGGTTATGTTAGGAGCAAGCAACAATTGGCTACTCGCATCACCCAAAGACAGGTTAGCTTGGTTTGATGCCCCACACACTTTTCAGATTGCCGTTCCAGTACTTTCCATAGTTCCAACAACCCATTCGATTGACAGACCTTACGCCTCATAAGACGTGCATTTTCTCGACTACTTTCATTTCACTGCACAGCACCGCACCGAACGTTCTTCCAAGACAATCAAAACTACAAGAACGGTACACCGGATTTACTTGATTATATCCCGCGAGAATGAAAACAACAGTGCTGCCACTTGCAGATACCCAGGGATACAGTGCTAACAAAAAAGATGTGGGAACGCATCTAAAAAAATAGCCATTGAAAAACAGCTTCAATTTCATTTTAATGAAAAACGTGAAAAAAGTGTGGGAACGCCGTTTCCACGCGTTCCCGCCCCACTACACACCTGCAGATACCATAATCCAAAAAGGAATACCGGTAATTGCCGTAAAAGACATTGAGTGTAGGAACATTGGATGAAAACAAAACGAATGTCAATACGCAAAATATGAATTGCTTGTATTAAACCTCAGATTCTCCTTCTGAAGGCGTAGACCTCTACAAATGTACACCTTTTTTCTGCGACGGATTCTAGTCTGTCTCAACAGCAAAACTTTGCCATAAAATCCTGAGTAATGGAATGCCATTCTCTACCACCTTTTTGCCCCAAATGCCGTTTTTATAGTAGCCACTACACCGCTACACAAGTACGTTTTTTACTGTTTTTTTCACATTTTTAGTCTAGGTAATTAGCCAAGAAAACACGACAGGTTTGCTCTTCGTGTTTTTCGTATTCTTGTTTTCACGTAACCTATTCAGGACAAGGTCATTTAGAACTCTGTAAATGTGCTGGTTGATTACTGGCTACGCGTAGGCATTTCGCGAATGAAAACGTAATACAAAATTTACAAAGTAGAAATGAAAAAAGTATAATATTTTACTGTCACGCAAAATGTCAATAGATCAGACTCTTTATTTAGTTTGTGCAGCAGAAATCAATTTTCAACCAGTTGTTTTGCATACATTTTTATGCGGTCGCATTTCAGAGAAATAGGGTCTTCGCAGAAAAAGTGTTTGTAATATCCGGTTGGTGAGATTGCTTTTGTTGGCGCGAGGAACGCTTGTCATTGTTTCGTAACGTTTCAACAATCAGACTGGACTTTTACTGTCTTTTTTACCCAAGCCTGCATTCCTCGTGATCGCACGGAAGAAGTTTGACATTGAGATAAGCTTCATTCTATGGAAAAGATCAAATACTGTTGTCATAGCTAACGTGTTCTACGTGTACTTTGTATCACCATTCCATACTCTCTGTCATCAAGCCTGCGGAAAAATGAACACAACTACTTTAGGCATTTTGATTCTCAGCCGATCACCTTTTATTTTACATTGAATTTTTCTGTCTTCAATTTCATTTAAAGTTGATTATAGTGCAACTAATGCTTTTCAACATTTCCACAGGAATTGTTGCTGATATGTCCACTTTTTCATCGAATGTGTATAGATTAATGTAGATTACCAAATGTGCACAGCAAAGTCTTCGTGTGTCTCCCAGTTCAGCCCAGACCCGTAACTAGAGAGCGCGCAGGGAGGAGAAGCTCCTGTAAAATTTTTCGCTCCCTCTGGAAAAATGTGTTGGACATAGTTTAAAGCTACTGGGCATAGTATACAAATTTTGGGCCCCACTCAGAAAACTCTTCGCTCCCCCTGGTGTCCCAAGATGGTTACGGGCCTGGTTCAGCCCCTTATGCTCTCGGTCTTCAGTGTATAGAAACAAGTTTAACATTTCTGTCAGAACCAGGGGTTTCAAAACGTGTGTGTGAAATATACATCGCTTGTTTTGTCAACTCTTTTGCTTTCCTTTGATCAATAAATGCCCTGGAAAAATTACCAACATGTTGTTTCAAACTTGCTTTCAAATTGTCTTGGCTATGATAGACTGCACCAACAGCAATTAGTTCTTGTTTCAAATCAAAAGAAAATGATAAAGCAAACCGAGCAGTTGATAATGAAAGGAAGCAGAAAGTGCATGGTATCTTTACATTGTGATTATTTTCGTTTTTGTTATATGCACTGTAAGTAGGTGGCTATGAGGTGAAGAGTTGCGAATGGCAAACAGAGCGGCATTGGCAACCTGTGCTCTGTGGGTGGCACAGAAAAGACTGCTGGTGTTTGCGAAATGGGTCAGTGACATGCAAGCCAGGTATTGATCTCCAGTCGATCCAGTGACCAATGTATGTGGGTGGAAACGCAATCTGTTGTTTGAAACATGATCAGTGTGCAAAATATGCGTAATAGCTTGACGTTACAACAAAGAACAATGCAACCTGTGCCCAGTTTATTGGTATATTTCAATATCATAATAGAATAGGTGAAATCAAGGACGGAAAATGCACAATTCGCTCCCGGCCCAGGTAACCTCTGCCCAACGTGGGCAAACGGTTCTTCTACTGAAATTAAAAATTAGTTCATGTTCATGTAGAAAGCTGTTTCTTTCAGTAGCTACATTTTTAGACGCTCTTTCGGGCATTCCTGTCAAAATCTGCACAAGATTTTTAGTTTTCGATGGTGAACAAAAATTTGCCCAACTTGACCCATGGCTACCTGAGGTGTAACAAAATTCCTTCACAAAGATCCTTCCTGAGGTAACCTTGACCAATTTAAGCAAAAGGAGTTTGTGCATGTAGGTGCACTGGTAAGCCACGCCAGCAACCTTTGACCGAAGCCGGCACGGGAGTAGAACACTCGAGTGCAAGCCTTGACAACTCAAATCAATTTGGAGCGAATGGCTCCTGCTCAGCTCGTGGTTTTCTTTGAGGAAGAGGCCGGAGAATGTATGACGTCTTCTCCGTCAGAGGAAGAAATTGGAGTCAGAAGGGCCTGCAGGGTGTTCACTTGTGGTGAAAGGTCAAAGCATTTTATTGAGGACATGATGAACCTTGCGTTTCTCTTCACCTAAATGAGGTTTCTAGAACTTTGGCTTAAGCCAAAAAAGGCTTGCTCCTTGTTGTGCGTGCACTTGTGGTATAAGGCCAAAGCATTTCATTGAGGACATGAACTTTGAGACCAGACAACGCTGTGGAACCTGTCCACCATCAAAATAGAACAAAACGAGGTTCACGTGCCAACCACCAATGATGGGGAGCATTTGTCTGCATTGATCACTTTCAAGTTTTCTGCAAAGATTACTCACACTCCTGGAATACTACACTAGACACAGTTGATGTGTTTTTCTTTACTGGTTTCCAATTGCCAACATTTCGCCTGAAAGATTTGTCTTAAATTTACAGAACTGATGATGCGTTAGAAAACGCGAAACTAGTTTCCCCGTCAATAAACTGTGACTGATTTACTTGCCGCCATCTTTATGGCCTACAATTATGAAAAATAGATACGCTTGCAAGTTTTAATCGTCGCAGAAGAATGCAAGCAGAAAGCAGGCAGATACCTCAGAAGCTTGCCGCAAGGCTACATTTTGTTTGTCGTCTTCGATCCGTTGAGAGAATCCCTGCCACTACTGTTTTCCGCAAATGTTGACATTTACTGAAAGAACTATGAGACAGGATAAGGGAGAATGGACGAACTCCTACCAACAAAAAGTTGTGTTTGGAACAAGGAATAACTATATATTGGCTTAATTGCACGCTTCCAATGTATTGTTTGTTTGTACCAAAATATTTTTTTCAGTTAAGCTAATTGACCTTTGTTCTATTTGATCGAAATTAACCACTTAGACAAACGTTCTAGTTTACGTTGAAGGCTCGGCCTTTCTTGATTTTTCGTGAACTGTTACGCTCTGTTTAATCGGGTGATTTCTCTCTGACACTCGTTATATCGCACGTTTGTTGTCTCCAGAGGCAGTGTCTTTCTTAGACCGCTACCAAACGCCGATTTCTTAGCAGTGACTGGTTTATGAGGCTCTGGAAATAAATGCCTTTTAGCCTCGAAAATTGTTAGTACATCGTTGTAACTGAACACAGTTCGTGTGTTTTTCTCTACTGGTTTTCAAGTGCCAACATTTCGCCTGTAAGATTTGTCTTACATTTACAGGACTGATGTTGCGTTAGAAAACGCGAAACTAGTTTTGGGATGCTTGTACAAATTATTGCTATGCACTGAAGATGATAACAGTTGTTATCGAAACGTTTGCAAGATGTCACTTGTACAAATTCTTCAGAAAATGCATGGCTGCTCGTGAATTCCCGGACTCCTGGAAAATTGCCCACATATCTCCAATTCCTAAAGTTGATAGCCCAAGTTCCTCATCTGAATATAGACCAACCTCTGTTCTTCCAGTATTGTCAAAGTTATTTGAAAAAGTTCTTTATCACAAAGTATACTCTTATTTGACAGAACGCAATCTAATTGATAAAAGACAATATGGTTTCAGAGAAAAATCACTCAACAGAGCTAGCCATTACAACTATTTATGATGACCTACTCAGAAACTTTGACAATAAATTAACAACGTGTTACTTATTTCTAGAACTATCAAAAGCATTTGGATGCTGTGACCATGAAATTTTACTTGATAAAACTTTACCACTATGGTATCAGAGGTGTTTTTCATAAACTATTCTCAAATTT
>Ga0210059_1016289_pt1 | contig 10744 bp, 6 predicted proteins | sample Ectturendosymbi2_FD_188042 | JGI IMG/M metagenome (GOLD analysis project Ga0210059, IMG submission 188042) | Ecteinascidia turbinata endosymbiont from Florida, USA - Sample 2 (SPAdes) (version 2) | ecosystem: Host-associated > Tunicates > Ascidians > Unclassified | place: Key West, Florida... | reverse complement strand
CAATCAGACGAGAAAAACTGTTCTACCGATTCCCGATTTTACTGCGAAAGCAAAACTCCTCTTTTTGTTCAAGCGCACGAAGTACTTGACGGCAAACGAGACTGCACTGACTTTTCCGACGAGTGTCCACCAAGCCTGTTTCAGAAAAGCGCTGTGTCTTCCAGAGAAGAGTTAATTAAGTCAACCGTTTTGAAAGTGTTGATTTGGTTCATGATGTTTTTTGCTACAGCAGGTAACTTAACTGTTATTATAACAACTGTAAGATCACTCCTACAAAAACAACGTTCCGGCAAGCAAGGAAAGACTAAAGTCGGACTGCTCAACAACTTTCTCATAATTAACTTAGCTGTAGCTGACTTGCTAATGGGAATAGTTTTACTGACCATAGGCGTGAAAGCTACAGAGTTCTCCGGGAATTATTGCCATAAAGACAAGCCGTGGAGAGCCAGTTCTCTTTGCACAGCAGTTGGAGTGTTGACTGTTCTTTCTAGCGAGGCGTCCGTCTTCACTCTTGTATGTATAACGTCGTACAGGTTATACACGGTGTGGAAACCCTTGGCTAGCCGAAATATAAGTTTGCGAGTTTTGGCAGTGTGGATCATCTTCATCTGGCTCTCAGCTTTGGGGTTGGCTTTACTGCCATTGGCTGGGTCTCTTTCCAAAGACATGGTGTCACATATGTTGATTGCGTACAGCCCTTACTTTGCTAAAGATACTGTAACACTTTTCGATCTTCGCCGGTTTGCTCGTCGAATAGCGGCTTTGAAAAAAATGAATATCTCGGAAATAGGCTCTGATTGGCACAGCCTCGATAGACAACTCAGCGAATATTTCCCAGACCACGCTCCTGTCAGTCGAGGCTATTTCGGTTATTATAGTGACAGTGGAGTTTGCATGCCGAAATTTTATAGAGTTGATGATGAAGATCAAGACTTTCAACCTGTTTCTTCGGCAGTTGTTACGTTCAACTTCATTGCTCTGCTGTACATAGCTGCAGCATACGTCACCATTTACAGGCGTTCGACGCGTAACACATTAGCTCGTACATCGCAACAAACGTCCGCGCAAGCCCAAGCGATGTATCGAAAAATAACTGTTCTAATTGCAACCGATATGATTTGTTGGTTTCCTGTCTGCATTATGACGTTTTTGAGTATGTCCGGTGTCGTTTTGGATCCCCTTGCTTACGCCGTTTCCGCTATAGTGCTGCTGCCGATAAACAGCTCCCTGAATCCTATTATTTACGCTACGCCGATCAGTGCCGTTAAAAAAGCTATACGTGACTGGCGAAAAGAACTGCGTCAAAGACAGCGTTCTACTCCTTGAAACGGAACTGCACGAAGTGGCTCAGCTCACGCAGAAGGCCACACAGGACAAAGTGTCTGATTTCGGTTTGGCAATCACTGTTTAGGAAACTTCACGTTTTATTTTGCCGTTCTATGTGAACACATGATATTGCCTTCTCTTGTATGAATATTTTTATGTATTCATCAGTGTTTGCGCTCAGTGTTCCAAATTTCAACTTAAACTTTTCGCAAAAGCACCCTAATTCAGCCTGTTAGTGATCCCGAAGTAAAATATCGTATATTTTGAGTACAAAGGAAAAGTTGGGAGAAGTTTTTGCTGTTGACCCAGCACTGGTTTTAACTGGTTTCTTCCCTGATTAAAGACAACTAATACCTGTGCACGTAGGCGTACAGGAAGGCATTTTATTGGGGGGGGGGCGGAAACAATTTGCCCTGAAAATATCAATTTGCTCTAAAAATAAACAATTTTCCCTGAAACTAACTTTTTTAATTTAATCCGAATGGGACCTGAAATCTCTTGTAAATATACACTGAATGCACTGTATTGAAAATTTGTTCACTGTCCAGGATTTTTGAGCAACTTGCGCTTGCCCTGAAAAACAGAGTTTGCCCTGAAACTTTTCACTGTATTGAATATAGTTTTAACATTTCGGGATTTTTGAGCAACTTGTGCTTGCCCTGAAGAGAGTGTGCCCTGGATTCACTGTATTGAATATATATCTTTTATCATTCAGGATTTTTGAGCAACTTGCGCTTGCCCTGAAAAACAGAATTGCCCTGAAATATTTTACTGTATTCAATGTATATTTTTTATAATTCAGGATTTTTGAGCAGAATGTACTTGCCCCGAGAACAGAGTTTGCCCTGAAAATTTTCAAGCCGGTGGAGGGGCTGCCGCCCCCCACCTCGTACACCTATGCCTGTGTAAAAATGGACGTCCACGATTTTCTGCTCTTTCCAACTCGTGATCCACTTTTGCTCACGCATCTGACAAACCAGTGCTTGCTAAGCGGGTGCATATATAGAACACCCTGGGTGTATCATAATTTTCCAGGTTTGTACCACCATGAGTGTGGTGTCCAATAAGGGGTGTTTCAAGTGCTTGATCTTCGAAATCAGTTACGTTACCTCGTTACGTATAAAGTTTGCTCAGGCTTGACTAATGTGTGCGCAAAGGTAACAATCATGCTTTTTATAGGCTATAGTTTCGTAATAGCTAATACGCTATCGAACGTACCAAGCAGTTAACTGCTGAAATAAGCTAGGACAGCAGTGATCTTTGAGAAGTGGACTATTTCGAACTTTTACAAACAACTCTGATTTGAGGGCATCACTTCTCAAAATTTCCAAAAACCGAAATCTCCGTCAAAAAGCAATTTCCATTGATTCATGTTCGCATGTCAACGACATGCCTTTGTGAGCAAGGGTTTTCTCGCTTTTTGAAATTAATCGAAAAAAATAAACTCAACCAAGCAGGTTGATATTCGTATGGGGGAGCGACACTCTGAACAAAGTAGCGTTGTTCATCAGCAGGACTGTCTGGCAAAGTTCAACAGCCCTCACATCAAAAGATATGTTCCTGTGTTCATTCGCGCATTGTCAAAATTTGTGTATTGTTGATAAGACATCGTAGATGCGAACGTATGTTTTAAAGTGAAAAGAATATGATGAAGGATTTTGACACGCTCATTGAATTTAATGCACGACGGGGGCGTACAGATTTTTCCACTACAAGTAAGGCTCACACGCACTGTAATAAATAGTAGAGAATTCTTACGTTCAAATCATAAAAACAGCTTCTTTCCGGATTGTGCAGTAAAAGTTAGAAAAGACTGGCTCATCAATTATGACCATTGTTACAAGGTAACATTGCAAGTAAAATTGTTTGTGCGTTGACAATCTTGCTTCCCAGTTTATTGACAGTATCGGTTTCGAGTGTTCGACATTGGATTTTATACCAGCCAGCTGGATGCATGCGCAAGAAAAATAACACAGACGCAGTCAGGGGCTAAGGGGATGACGTAATTCCCCTTAAACCCACTGATTTCCTTTACGCACAATATTTAAGCGGATTTATTTGCTGTTAGCGATTTGCCAACGCAACCACGATCGTCAATTATGCAGGTGAATAATATGCACTTGCAACTCGTTTTGCGATCCGCAGGGACGTCGATTTAGGTTTATTGTTGACTACACTTTGCGCAATTACCTTGAAAGTTCTGTTTTTGTGCCTAATCCTTCTGCTTGTACACGTACGTGCTCACTTTGGGAAATTACTGTATTTCAAGTCATAAAAGTGCACAGTTTTTCAACAGGTTCATGAGCTTGTTTGGTAAAGCGCACACGTTTTGATGGCGCACTGTTGAACTGTTGCTTTGAGCCTTTGACAGCGCGTTTGTAAATACATTTTGTGTTTTGCTGCGTCAGTAAAGATTGCTGGTGATCTACTGATGGTTGGGAATGCTATCCCTAAGCTTTGCTTCGTCGTGGCAAACACATAACAACAGGTCAGTTAGTTGGAAATTAAGGTCTGCGCTCCCAACCAGCTACTGTATGTCCAACCGAAATTCCTTACTGAATCAAAAATTATGTCACTATCTCAATGAGGGCCGCACATTGAACGACTTACTATCTTGGCAAACTAAAATTTATTTTAAGCTACTGTACTGAAAACGTTCGAATCCTAACTGCAGTGGTGATATAACGACCAGAAGTGGACAAAAAGCGAAGTTGCGGAGGCGGCAGTGCGGACTCCGCTTGTTTTTGGCGGAGGCGGAGTCTAAGAATCTTTTTTGTAGTTAGAGGCGGAGCGGAGGTTTAGTTTGGTTTTTCTACATTTTACACTGCAGCCATCGCAGCAACGCGTTCATGCGTTGTTTTCTATTGTCTTGCGTGTGATTTTGAGATTCTGTAGTGCAGCCTGGCCTCAACGCTTTCCTTGTTTTCGTATATTATACACGGTGGCGTACCAATGGATGGGGGAAAGGGAGGCACAATGACCCGGGCACCGAATAATTGGGGTCGCTGAAAAGTCCCAAAATGTCGCAAGTACTCTCTTCAATACAGTGCATTTACTCTCAAAAGATCTTAGGTTCGAAAATGGGGGCGTCCAGATTGTTTCTTGCCCAGCGCTATCTAACCTCGGTACGCCCCTGATTAGGTCAATGCAGCAGTGCCGTGGAGACGGGGTCGGAGCTCAAGCAAGGTTGGATGTCTGGAGGCGGAGCCAAAAAATTTTGAATGGTGGAGCCCGAGCCTGAAATTCGAGTTCCCGTTGAACATACATAGTTTGTAGAGGAAGACAATTGTACAAAAACTTCCATGATTTGTAGTTTTTAATGGACCAAATCGTTTGGAGCCGGAGCCAAAAACTTTTAAGGGTTGGAGCCGGAGCCCGAAATTTGGGTTCCGGCTCCACAGCCCTGCATGCCATCCAGTAATGCAGTACTAACGAACTAACGAAAGGAAGTTGTTGACAACCATCGCTTCAGGCTTGCATTTCTAGACATATGATCGACGTGAGCATTGTCGCAAAGGTGCATCTTTCGTGTAACAGCACAAAGTAAAGATGCAAAAACTGTTACAAGAGAGGTTTTTGTAGAACTGTATACATGCTTAGCTAGGTGGGAAGGTAGCCTATAGTCATGCAACCGGATAAAAAGGAATGACTTAAACTCCTACAATGCAAGCATACATGCTACTCTTTTATGATGGTTTACTTGAAATTGGTTGCTTCAAGCAGGCAAAGAGCGCTCTTTTAACAGAGAAAAGTTATGCAGGTTGAAATTACAATAGAAAAGACTGCCAAGCAACATGCATGTATGTTCCTGTAAAGTTTGAAATTTCGCCGAGTCAAGGCGGAGTGGGCCTTGAATATTTCAATGATTTGCGGAGGAGGAGCCGATACGAAGCAAATCCTTTCGGAGTCGGAGCGGATGCGGAATTAAAAAAATGATACTCCGTTCACCTCTGGTTGATAACAACTGTTTGGTCGGTAAAGGGCTAACCGTTAAAGGTAAGTGTGACGTCATAGGCAAGTTTAGTGCCAATGGCACAACAAAGGTTAAAATCTGTTTTGCACCAAGGTGTCAGTGGGCACGTGGAAATCTCCCATTAGGCAGTTTAGACGTGATAAAGTGGCACCTGGGAAAACTGCATCAATAACGTCGAACTTAAGATTATCAAAATAAGGAGAGGTTGTCAGTATATACCAGGGGTGGCCAAACCTGCTCTATGTATGAGCCGCATATCGTAAAACGCAAGTTACAAAAAGCCGCAACATGTTCTAAAAACACGAATTTATTTGCAATCTACGTTTAGCTTTCTGTGGCATCAAAAGTTTTTCTGGAAAGACTTGCAAAAGTAATACTGTACGGCACGCTAGCTGCCACAGTACCATTTCACAATATTTCTACACTTTGCAATAGAAATAAAAAATTAAGAATAAATATATAATTTTTCAGAAAGCTCAAAGAGCCGCATGCAAAGGTTCGAAGAGCCGCAGTTTGGCCACCCCTGGTATATACTTAGCTACAGCGAAAGCCTAAACTGGGCTGCACAAAACCTTCAACTGAGTCGTTATGCATTTGTGATGGCACGTCTTGTGACGGTTCAGTCACAATTATGTGCACCCATATCGCTTTAACAAATGATTTTCCATTACCTTGCCGGAGAGTAAAAATCAGTCTTGTCAAGTAGTCAGGGTCCGACCAGTGCATAATCTCAAAGTGTTTCAACTTTCATCTGATGTCAATTGCCACGCCACCCTATCCTACGGTAAAAATTTTGAAATCATGCAGCTGCACCGAGAAGAGTCAGCAGCAAACTCTAACGTGATTAGTAGATGCTTTTTATTTTGTAAGTGCTGAGGACATTTAAACCGCCATTACTCACCGATAGCTTGCAATATGGCTTCTCGATAAATGCTTGTGACTAAAATGAAACTAAATTAAAGTTTTTCCCATCAGAACTTAAAGTTCCGCAGAGATGTTATTATGGTTTCTAGAAGCCCGTGATTGGTACAGATTTAATTACTTGCAGTGCTAAGCTATATCTTTGCATGCAGCTGAGATCAGTTCTGTAATACTGGGGTTACGATGGTGTTTACATTTAAATTCTATTGTGTATCTCAGTGAAGTCAATTAATTTAGCAAAGTGTCGTCAAACCAATTTAAACACAGTAAGTTTGAAGTTGCTACAAAGGTTTAAAGAATAAGTCGAACGTAACCAAAACATTGTGCGGATTATCAAAACTCCAATCATTTTTCGTGTAAATATCAATAGCGCCATTGTAATAGCAGCCAGAATGACTTCTTGGTCCATTGTAATATTGGCTGCAAAAAGCACACTCGTGATTGCAGGTCGTGCTGCGTATCATCGAGATTTTACAAACACTTGTGCGGGAAAGTTTCACGAGCAAACGGTGGCATTGATCCTAAGTAGAAGCTTGGAACTTCACTACCAACGTATCAATTCAATGAAAGCAGTCGCTTAATTTGGCGGCTTAAATCAGTACACAAATGTTGAGGAAAAAATGTCAGACAAATGCATGTTTTACGGATAATGCTTCAAAAGAAGGGGCATTAAATATTTAAATGTTGACACTCGGTTGTTGTTTGCCTCCCTATTGACATTTCTGGCTACGCGCCTGTCAGAAACTCTGATCTAATCTATAAGATTAGCAGGAAGTGAAAAAGGTACCAAGCGCCGAAAAAATACAGAATAAACTTAGTTGTCTCACTGTCTATCGAAAGGGAACCTTTCCCAGCAAAAAATCAGGCACTAAATGTGACAGAGTATATATTTTCACCACTACTTAAACATCATCAGCTCTTATTTAAATAAAACCTACGTTGCCTGTTTATTTTTTTATTGTTCTACGTTTTCTGTTTTTTATTATTCCATTTTGGCAAAACACGGGGCTAAATTGAAGCGCATGAAACGAACCCCAAACTGATGGGGAGCAACCGCTTGCAGGCAAAATAACAAAAAGATAGATAAGTCAAATATACGACCACTACGTAGCAGCAGGGCAGGGCACCGCAGCAACTGTCAGGCACAGCTCGTTTTCGGGGGTAACATGTAAAAATTTAAATTTTATGCTGTACTCTTTTGTTGCACCATCCTTTTTCACAAGTGTCACAAAAACTGGACCAAATGTTTCAAAAAGGCAACAACACGTAATAAATCCGACTTACGGTTGTAGTCGAGATATTTTTCAAAGTTTTAATGGTGTTTCTTCGTCCGGCTTTGCAACAAACTTGAATAAATTTTGGGAACTGACATTCTGTGTAGTAGACGCCGCTTAGTAATTTCACCTATGGTCCCAGGCTATTTCGGATTTAATGAGCTGCGGTTTTGTCAACTGGCACAGCGATATAGGCCATCAGCAAAAAAATAAGCCTGGATGATAAAAATGCAATCCATTATTCATTTAGTAACTCAAGCTTTTTAGATGGTGTCCTATCTTTTGTAACCTTTCTGAGGCCAATGAAATCCGGCCAAATTACGAAAATAAACTCGTCCGAATGATTTGCTTGTTGTAGAAGGAAAACGAGAAGAAGGATAAGTAAAACCAAAGAATGATTGACATTGAGAAGTCTTCATTCAATTACCCTTGTCTTCACAACAAGTGGAGGGATGGCACCAGAATGCAATAAAGTCAACAAAAGACTGTTGATGCGAACATATTAGAAGTATATGAATCAACAAAACTGTGAACTTTGTAGAGATACATAAGATGTTCAACATGCAATCTATATACCACAGTTTTGTTTTTCAGCCACGTCCTTAAATGGTTAAAGTTCAAATTTTTGTCGGAACATGAGGATCAAAAAGATGAAGTTCGCAGGTTGACCGTTGCTCCTTAACAAGTTGGAAAAATCACAAAAAGCAATCTTTCATAAAGAAAGCACTACATGACAACTTTCGCACCGGAGCACCACATTCCTTATGTTTCAGTGTGATCTTACATAATTCAATTCGTGAAACTCAGGGGTCATCTATAACTGACGTCACACTTTTACGGGGGGTATGGGGGTAACTAGATTTGTGACAAATTGTGACAAGGGGGAGGGGGGAGTCAGTGGTTTTGCGATGTCACACGAGTCGTTTTGATATGAATGCTACACGCAGTCATACCAGCAAGGAAAGGTGTGGAGGACAATATGTTTCTATTCCATTTACAATAGTTTTCTGTTGCAAACAATGAGGAAATTTTTGTCGATATTGCTAGTGGTTTAATTGCTTTTGTAGTATATTTCCGAAAGTCGGTCAATCATTGTTGGATTTACAACTAATGGCTAACTATATTGTTGTACTGTCAATGTAGCCAAAGCTCATTCGATAAAATTTATTGACTCCCAATTCCATCTACTGGACCAAAAACTTCTAGATTTCAACGCCCGATTTTGTGCAGGAAATTTTAGCTGTTTGGCAAGCATTCCACAGTTATATTTTCAATTTCTGGCAAATAAATATAGGCTAGCTCTGGATTTCCTGAAGTTAAAAGCGGGCTTCATCTTTCCTTCCATCTCTATCAATCTTGAAGGAAACAGGTTTTAGAAAAATTGATTTCATCGTAGCCTATGCAGAAATCATCATTAAACGTTTCTCAAAAGGAGTTATTTACGGTCCTGTGTTGCATTTGCTCGCCATACTTGTTTTCTGTGCGGTTATGTGAAATCGTTCTTGCAGATAGACTATACTGCAGAAAGTTCCTATGGTTTGTTTTTGCTTCAATATCGCAAAGCGACCACTACGGCAAATCCATGCATAGGACTATACCCGCAATCAGTCATTGCCACCATTCGTACAACGTAATTCATTCGTTTCGGTCTTCAACAAAGTAGAAAACAATTTGCTGCCTAATTTTTACTTAGCAATGTTGACAGTATTTTCGACGTGTTGCGAATAGAATGTTGGTCTTGCCACAACGTGCACAAATCAAATCTATAAAACAGATAAATTTTTTGTCTAGGCAGACACAAAATAGATGGAAATTTGTAATTGCAAATGTAAGGGGGGGAGGGGGCTTGCAAATTGTGACGTTATATTTGAAGGGGGTTTAAATACTTGTGACGAAATGTGACATGGGGGGGAGGGGGTAAATTTTTGCCCAAAATAGTGTGACGTCATTACAGGACGGCCTCTCAAGAATCTTACAAAATTTGATAAAAAAACGTAGGCATGTCTGTCATTACTTTGAAGCAAGGCGATCAATAAGCATTTTGTTTTTTTTGAAAGCAGCAAATGCGCAAGCACAATGCATCCAATTCAAGACATTTCATTGCCTTTGAGGAAGAGACAAACACAAATCGACGGTCAGCAAACCCTTTTCAGACACAAAACATTTTTAACCTGGGCAGTTAACAAACAATATCGATCTGTTGGCGCTTTAAAGAGCTGCGTTGCTGAGGAAATGAAAAAGATTTCCCCCATGTGAAATTTCCACTAAAATAATTTATCAAACCAGCAAAGAAATAAGACTTATTTGCGGAGCTTCTGTAAGTTCAACACATGTTGCAAGGACAGAAGGGCTCGCAAGGTTGACAATGCTTCACAGTGCGTCAGGCACACCCGTTTTCCTTGCTTTGAAGTAGCAAAGAAAATTTGTGATCCGCTTTTCCTTAGATACCTTGTGGAATGTGATGCAACGTTTTCAAAATGAGAAAAGCAACAACGTCCGACTTGTTCATATTAAAAAATGGACGGCTCAAAGAGATGTCTTATATGGAAAAATCAATGCTTTTAAAATTTTGCTGTAAAAACCATTCAGAAAGCTCTATTGTGCTGCTGACACTGTTGCGAATCTGGTAAATGGCCAATGTGTTGCTTTCGATCATCTGTTTGCCGTACATTTTTTTGTTATAAAACTAACGTTTCTGATCAACTGACGTCCTGGTAAACCTAAACAGATCAGTTACGAAGTGAGATTTTCGCACCAAGCCTCATCTTTGCTTCCATGTTTACTGTATATTCACAAATGTGCATATAAACATGCGAATATATACAGGGTGTCCCAAAATAAATGAAACCCATTAATTTGATCACCATTTATTACTAAAACAAAATACGCTGAAAATGTTAACATTTTCTCTGAGCTGACATAATAACAATTGAGTACTGAAAGTTTGGCGCCTTTAGCTAGATTTTAAGGTTCATTAAAACACATGCTCCAAATGACCACCATTCCGTCTCAGACATTCTTGAAGCCGTCGAGCAAAGTTATCAATCACATTGGCACATTCTTCTCTTTTTATTGCACAAATGTTCTGCGTAATGGCCAATTTCAATTCAGCAATAGTTTTGGGGTTATTCTAATAAACTCTGTCTTTTAACAATCCCCACAGGTAGAAGTCTGGGGGACTCAAGTCAGGCGAATGTGGCGACCATTCTGGATCACGCCGCCTGCTAATCAAACGATCAGAGAGCTCCGG
>Ga0210059_1016288_pt1 | contig 10744 bp, 9 predicted proteins | sample Ectturendosymbi2_FD_188042 | JGI IMG/M metagenome (GOLD analysis project Ga0210059, IMG submission 188042) | Ecteinascidia turbinata endosymbiont from Florida, USA - Sample 2 (SPAdes) (version 2) | ecosystem: Host-associated > Tunicates > Ascidians > Unclassified | place: Key West, Florida... | reverse complement strand
TTGGAACAGTGGTTCGTCAGGGTGAAGCTGATGCCAGCCTGCATAAAAAGTGGACAGCAAATATTTAGAAAAGTACAGGTGGGAATGCGCACCTCACCACGTACTTGTTCACATTCAAAAGGTTGACGGATCGAATCGCGGCCAGGGGCGGAACGAGGGGGGGGCGACGGAAGCACAATTCCCCAGAAGCCGAGTCACCATGGGGGGGAGCCGAAAAGTCCAAACAAAATATCACAAGTACTTTCTTCAATACAGTCAATTTGCATCTGAAAGACATCAGGTTCGAACATGGGGGCGCCAAACTTGTTTCTTGCCCCAGGCGCCATCTAACCTCGTTACGCCCTTGATCGCGGCTATAGGTAATAATTCTCTTCGGTAATTCCGGCCAACATCGAAAGCACCAAATAAAACCTTAGGTTTAAATAGTCTTGAGTTCGGCAGTTTAAAATGGCGAAACGAGTGATGCAGTATACGGCACACTTGCTAAAGGAACTCACGCCTTACCATCTATGATAAACTTGCATGTATCTAGGCCAACGTAGTCAAGCAATTCGAAAGGACCCATCGGATAACCAGCCCCCAGCTTCATAGCGACATCAATATCTTCCTTCGACCCGTCCCCCCTTTCGTAAAGGCGCACAGCCTCCATCATGTATGGCACGAGCAATCTGTTGACAATGAATCCGGGCGTGTCCTGAACAATGCAGAGACTGACATGGCCGTGTCGCCTTTTGAAAAATCGACAACACATAATCCTAAAGCAAAGATCTACTAAAATCAGAATTGCATGCACCATCTGATGATCCGGAGGGTATAGCAGGCGCTAAACAAGCATGAAAGAGATCTTCCGATTTCGAACTGTTTCACGACAACTGAAGTTAAGAAAGGTTTCAGAACATCAGCACTATAAAGACGAGCCCCTCGTTGCGCAAAAACTCACGTGTGGTCTTGAATTTCTCTTGAGCCCCAGACAAAGTTATGAAGAGGCTGTTCAACCGACATTACAATTATATACAAAGTTCCTCACCAAACTGCGCACAAGGGCAAGTAAGGCATGCTTCGTTCAACTTGTTGTTGGATATAAACTAATTTCTTTGAAAAACATCAGTTACGTCATTCATGACGTAACTCGTCTATGACTTCACACACTGGACTGCGACGAAACTTACACCCAGAACGACGAATAAAAGTTTATATCCCGATGAATGGGCTTAACTTAACTTTCATCTTCCACGAAAGAAGAATTTACGCACTGCTTTATGCAATATTTTCAAACACAAAACTATACAGCCTCGGCCTTACCTGCACAGATTTGACCATGTTTATTTATCTTTCGTACCTTGCATTCCACGGTTTTTTTCCCCATGGCCTTCCCCCACGCTATCAGACTCTGAAACGTTTCGTCGCTGGTTTGCGGTGTTTTTATGATTTCAACAAGTTTCATCATCGGAACAGGGTTGAAGAAATGGACTCCACCGAACCTATTTATATTTTGCACAATCGTTTGGTTTTAAACTGAAGCAAGCAAAGCTGATAATTACAAAACAGACCAACTAACTTGTCTTGTCGGTTGGTAGCTTTCGCTATTTCATGTATCGATAGGGACGATGTGTTGGACGCAAAAATAACATTTCTGTAAAAAAATACAGACGGAGCGATGTTTTGATTACAGGAAATTCACTCGTGCGCCAACAGCCACACTGAACTTACGGTGGAACCGAGGTGTCGAGCGTTTTAAACAACTTTTGTTTCACTTCAAGGTTCTCGACAATAGCTTCGACGACCAAATCGGCATCTTGGCTGGCGGCGACAGCGTCTGTGTCAATCGACAACTTTTCCATAGCTTCATCAACGAAAGCTTTTCCAGCCTTGCAATAAAATGGCAAGCAATAAAGCAACAGTGATGGCAAGCAAAAAAAAGCAAGGATGACAGCACCACATTTTTCTGCAACGCAAAATTACGAAGATAATATTTCCTTTGGGACCGAAAGCAAACGTTTGACAGTTGCTGGCACAGTATTTGCAGTCTTCACGTGAAATGACCCACAGCATATGGTTTGCAGAAGACTGCTTCAATCTGTAAGTTCCAATAAACGAACAAATCTGGGAAAAAAATGAAAATTTTCAAGCAAACAATTCTGAGACACCAACTCCAGTTTATGTTTTGCGCTTTGTGACCTTATATTTGTATCTCTTCAACCACCACTTGTTTCCAAGATTAAATCAGAATTAAACGCGCAACATAGATAGTGCAGGTAGTGCCGGATTAGGGCTTTGCTGGCCCAGCGCAAATTCGATAAGTGGCCCGAAATACTGTACGGGCATTTGGTTATATCGAGTAGGGTTTCCTCTAAGGCGATTTTTTGCTGTTTACATACGGGGCGTAAGGCAACTGAAAGTTTAAATTCTGGCGGCCCGTCGACAACGTTTGCAACGCCTTTAAATTTAGCTTCACTCGGGATGATACAGCACTGCATTGCGCACTCAGCGGTAGGTAAGTGCAAACTACTCTCAACAAAGTTTAAAAACATTGCGACGTTACCAAAAATTATTAAGTAGATCAAACATAGTAGGTCACCTGGTAGACGAAAGCACTAATACTGGTATTTCAACACTTCTTTCGCACTAACCTACCCCATTTTAAGATGGATATTTTCTACTCTAAAATTCCTACCCCTATGAAGAAATGAGACTAAGATATGCAACCCAACAGTAGCACTCCTTTGCGCCACCTACCTGAGGTACCTGAGATAAAACCCTTTGAATTTTTAAAATCTACTGAAGGCTGAAAAGCACATTTGTGCTGGCCAGGTAGTTTTGATCATTTGTAATTCTGTAACAGTCAGCTTTAAAGTATATTCTGTATTTATTAAGGCACGACAATGACTTGCCTGTTGCCAACAAAACATTTTCTTTGTCTGCTAGTTTATTTTTAAAACCTGTTTGTTTGTTCCGGGGGCCAAGTTGGAAAACAGGTTGTTTTCTCTTGTCAGCTATACGAATTGAGTATCAAGTTGAATATACTGTTTTTATGCGCAAATAACCAACCGACAACAAGTTTCGGACAGGAGATCTCTGAAGCGTATCTTCGGGCGTCAACGGCAAATCACTATTTCGTCAAGAACAGCGTACACAGAACATTTCGCCAATCTATACTCTCTCCCGATGCCGCAGTTTGACAGATTGTGACATTTCAACAATTCTGAGCTAAACCCTGACAGTGTTTTTTTGTGATTTCTGTTTTGCAATGACTTCATCTTTTCTGATTTATATCCATTACAGTATGGTTTAAAATTTGAAAACTGCAACGGCCTGTCTGTGGGTTCTAAAACAAGCATCAAGCGTATACACGTCACGAAATATGCCATGATTGTTTTGCGTGAAAGAATGCCACAGTCCCTTTTTTATGATGTCATAACAATTTTTACGCATTTAATTACCTCGCAAGAGGTGTGATGCAAGCCCGCTGCCACATGCGCTGTGTTGATCGTTGTTCTTGTGTTATCTGAAGAACGGAGTTGTGATCTTGTTGGAATAACGCATTTCCACCAGTTGTTGTAGTAGGCTACATTGGTCTAACCGTATACTCACACAAAATTACAAAAGCTGAATAAATCAATTTTAACCCGCAGGAATGTTCGTGAGGTTGTCGATTTACGCTGTGTCGGTGTAATGAATTAAGAAATTTTGTTCTTAGACACAGAGTAATCCCTGCAAATACAAGGAATTACTTTGGTATTCACTTTTGCTACTTCTTCGGGGACAGGCAGGCACTATACCACTGCCTGCAAATAATTATGTAACACCCAAACGCGAGCCTTGAAAGGTTAATCAAATAAACAAGTGTCAGGCAACATTCTTAAATCGTGGCAACCGCAAGAAGTAAAACATGCAAGAAAATCCTCATCAACTACGAAACTTGAGTTTCAGTTGCTTGTCTTTTTTTGTGGCCTTGATTTTTAACTTGCTCTAAAGCAGGGGTCAGCAACTTTTTTAACAAACGAGCCATTCTGCTTCATTTTCCAGCCGATATAACCGGTGAGGAGTCACAAAATGTTGATACCGTTTTATTTTTCATGGACTTCATATGGACATAAGCTAAATTGTACTCAACTTAATTCTAATAGTAATCATAATGCAAATTTAAATTGCAAGTTTTGTCAAATCAAAGAGAGCAACTTCAGAGGAGCTAAAGAAAAAAAGCCACATGCGGCGCCGGAGCCTCAGGTTGCCGACCCCTGCTCTTGAGTATGTGCCTTGTTAGGCCTAACGGCTAATCCGGAACTGTCATTAGCATATATGAAAGAACTACCAAAGTGGGGCTTGTTTTAATCACAGTTTACGGGTAAAACAAAACGTAATAGGATTTGTTCGGAGAGTTAATGTTCGATCTTACCCAGTGCTTCTTTTCAGACTCTTTACCATTAAAATTAAGCTCCAGAGACAGTGCATCCCGCACCACAGGCGTTCCAGGTACTGGTGAAACAATAGATCGACCAAGATTCGGGCTCAGACGGAAAATGGGAGTCGATTCCAGTTGGAGTTGTTACGATTTCGATTGGAATTTTACCGACAATTTTTTAGGGGATTTAATAGATTATTCAAAACGAGGCGCCAGCGAAATTGTTTTCGGTGACCACCCAACGCAATAAAAATCTGTCGCAGTAATAACTGATGCAAATATACGGAGATAACAGCGACTTGTTCAATCGTCCCCTTTTTGTGTATGTCGCATCGCCTGCTTTGACAAGTTTCTCTTTGAGTTTGAAGTATTAATTGCTTAGTCTTTCAACTTAAGGAAGCAAGCCTTGATTTCAAGGCAAACGAGCCAAAACAGTTCTTGAGCGTGGCGTGCCGCAGTCAGTGATGTCGCAAATAGGTGGAAATCATCGTTGCCAAAACGTTACACAAAATTTCATTTAAATCTGTGATTGTCGCACTGCCGCTCCAGATTCCCAAATTTCCCATGGATTTTATCCTCAGTTCTGGTTGCATCAACGAAATCTTATTTGAACCATCTCCAAAACTGACACGTCTGAATTGCACGCGGAAAAACTAAGACTGAAGAAGGTTAGAACAAAACGATCAAGTATGTTATGCAATTCTTTTTAACAACATTCGCAAAGTGGAAAAAATGTTTAAAACGTGCAAGCAAGCCTAGAACATTTACTAACTAGAGACGGAGCGGAGCATGCACAATGAACGAAAATTCGTGAATGTTGTTAAACAACAAATGTTGAAAAGCGGAATAAAATTTTCATAACCAGAGTAGCTGGTGATTGTTAGGGAAAAAATATATTCTCAATCCACACCCTCCCGTTTGCAAACCTCTGACCAAGAAGATGAAATGTTAAATGTGAAACATTGTAATTTGAATCTACTATCCCGTTTTTCACAATCACTTTCTGTCATGCCATTGCTGGTAGGCCAAATTACACTGAAACAGTTTAGTTCTGGCAGAAGCATCTACAGTCTGATTTCAAATAGTCAGTGAAGATATACCCTAGAACAGCGATTCTCAGACTGTTTGATCGCGGGTATGTTCTGGGCGGGTTGCGGGCAGCTTCTAAAAAACAAACCATTTTGTGTTCGTTTTTTTTTCTCTCAAAACATAGGGAGAAAGGCACGCGTAAATCGCGCGCAGCTTGCCGCCACGATAAGCACTATTCGTTTGCCTTTAACATTCTCTTTACTGTCGTGTGTAAAAATATAAGATAACCCAATAAAAATGCCATTTTTGATTTCCAGTCCTGTGATTGCATCAGATTTGTGCATTATGCATTATTGTACTGAATCAGTCTAGTTAGCTTTGTTTAGTATTACAATACTCAGTGAGTGCTTGATTTTCGAAGCTTAGTGCTGTTTATTTACATTTTTCATAGTTTTTGAGTGTCGACAACTGTCTACCGTCATCACATGCCCAAGTGTCTTTCAGAGACTTTGAAACTCTGAAAAAAACTGAAGTACATGCCCAAGTGTCTTATTGACTTGCACAAAAAACAGATTTGGTGAAAGCGAAGAGAAGTAAAATGTCTAATTTCATGCAGTTTTCATATTCAATTTTAGTAACTTCTATACATGTAGTTGTCATGTTCCTCCTCAGTTTCTTTCAAAAAATTACATACATATCATTTTTAAATATGTTTTTGAAAGTTGTTTTTTAGAAATAAATTTGTTAGGTTTGTATTCTATAAAAGTGGGTCGCGACTTAATGACCATGGGAAAATGTTCTTCCAAGACTGAGACCAGTTGAGAAACCCTGCTCTAGAAAGCACAATACATAATCAGGGTTGAGAAAAAGTTTTTTTCAAAAAAGCCGAACCCACCTGTGTTTTTATTTTTTTTTAAAGACAAAAAAAGAAACAAGATTTTGTTCTTTTTTTAAGAAAAACAGAAAAACCCCATTCTGAATTGTTTTTATTGCATCATGCAATATCACCATTTTCAGAATTACACAATAGTAACTTGTTATACCTACTATGGCATTCAAAATTGAGGGGAAAAAAATGTACCCCATGTTTGTTTTCATAGCGTTGTTGGTCAGTTCACTCCTAAGTGGTAAGGCTTGATTTGGTATGGTCCAAAATCATGAGAAGTTTAGATGCAGAGAAGGCAGAAAAATTGGTTACCGATTGTGCAGAGCTGAAGAAGATAACCATTAGATTTTACACAAACTGTTAGATTTAGTCTTCTCTTTTTTTCAAGTCCTTTAAATTTTGTTGCTGTTTGTTAATTGTTTGATTAAATAAAATTTAGTTAACTGCACAAGTGTCCTGCTTTTTTATTTTTTACTTCTTTGTAGATTTTTCAAAGGAAAAGTAAAGAGTGGGTTCTTTGATGGGTTTTTTTAAATGGGCTTTTTCAAAAAAACCCATGTGGGTTTTTTTACAACAACCCTGTACATAATGGGTGATGTGTAACTACTCAAACAGTTGCATGCATGACAACATTCACCTCTGGGCTCTCTGAATATTTCTTCTTCACAATTCTGTCAAAGCTTTTGCTGATGATGTTTTTTGTATTTTTAAGTAAGTTTTCATCAATATCAACAACTGTGACTCGATGTCCCGTAGTAGCTGCAACTTGGGCAATGCCAGAACCCATCAAACCTCCACCAATAACTGAAAAAACACGAATTCGAACAGTGTGAAAAAAATCCTGCAAACACTTGTATTCCAGTTACACTTGTATTCCCGAACACTTGGCAATTCCAATATAAAAAAATTTTTCTATGACAATAATGCTTCAGATGGAATTTGCAGTGATTTCTTTATGGAAAATCTTAACACAATGTAAGAATCAATAAAGTAATCTTCAGAAAGCACTAACATAAAATCCATAAGATTGTTTTCACTGTAAAGCCAGCACATCAGCACAATTAAAGGTTTTGGTCATTCTAAAGCAATAATCAAGGTATAACATTGATAGCACAAGCTTTTTTCTTTAAATGTCTTGATATGCATATGATTAACCATTTATAAAACTACACCTTACACAAATTTTAGGTGAACATTTGGATATTAGTCAAGTTCACTTTGAGTTTGCTGGTGCTGCTTATTACAAATGTATTCAAACTGTGTTGCACCTTTATTACTGAAAAAAAGGACTTGCAGTAATTACATAAATGCTGTTCAGCAATTACCAAATGATATATAATTTTCAGATTATATGATATGAACTTTTTGCAAGACAATTAAACAAGCTCAAGGTATAGTTTGACTTCATACTGCTTGTAGGCAACCCCACCTCACAAGAAAACAGAATCACATAATATTTTAAAGGTTTCACTGTGTTCAAAGTGTAAGTCAAGTCATGTTTGTGCTGCAAGTAGGCAACAAATAATGCATTTAAACTGGCAATTCTTAAATTAGCAGCACAGGTTAGGCAAAGGGCAGCCAAAGCAGTAAGCAAAGTAGATATCTGCTCAATCAGACCGCTCACAAAAACTTACCTACAACCTTGTTAACACAACTTTTTGTTGACATGTGAAGCCCACATTGTACGAATTTGGAAACAGACGACAGCATGGTCAACTTTGTAGAATCACAGCAAAACTACAACATGCAAAGTCACGAACTAACCATATAACAAACAATAAACATATAAGTAGCACGCATAAAATGTACTTGTGCAGTTGGTCACATGATTACAATATAAAGATTCCCACATAAGTTTTTCACCAAATTTTGGTAACCGTTTTGATAAAAACAACACAGAAAATTAAAGTATAGCTTTAATCTATTGTTAAATAAAACTAAATTAATTCAAAAGAAACCAGATAGTAAACTTACAAGAATAAAAGGAGATTGTTGTGTGATATCATCACCACATTAATAAACTGCAATCACCATATACATAATAATATTTTTCAAAAATGGTGAGTGAAAAGGCATGACACCATGAAAGAACTTTAAATGCTGTTCATTAAAATTAAATGTTTTCATGAATTTATTTTTGTGGAAAATAACATGTCCCTGACAAGATTCACTACTCGAGTCATTATAATTTGAGAAATTTGGTGTTAGTTCTTTTTTACGGCAAATTATTTATTTTCAAAATACCAGCTTCAGGCACTGATTTTCAAAATAGTGGTATTTCACTAGTCTCTACTAAATTAGCAATAAAATACCAATCAGGCCGGCAAAATACTGGCCATCTGACAACCCTATTGACAACCTGTCTTCACCTAAAAAGGCAGACCTCTTCCAAAAAGAGCAAAAAAAGCCAAATAGCAAATTCAAGATGTATACTGTGTTACAACTTATCAGAGTCACCAATGAAATACAAGTTCAAATCTTCAAAGAATTTTCTTCTCCCTAGATTACATTGTCTTACATAACATTTTTTCTTATGAAATAAATCTAGCATTTTTAGGAGTTGCAATCTTACCAACATTTTTTTCCAAAACTGAGATTCGTTTTTATGCATAACAATCAAATGCATCTAACATCCTACGCTTCATTCCATTCCTTAATGTGGTTTTTGTTAAAGTGACAGTTGAGAAAATATGTTCCATCTGCATTTGAAATTGGCAATGCTAGGCAAGACAGTGTGTAGACTTTAGTAAAACCTTATCAAAAGCTCTTTCTCCTGCACTATTTTTTACTTTCTCAAATCGACCTAAAATTTTGCTACTGTAGCCTATCTGGAGGTATAACCTACTGGCATTGCCTGAAAATACCTCATTTGTCCAATCAACAAAACACAGTTATTGTCCACCATATCACGCGTAAGTCTTTTGGATAAACACTACAATCATCCATAAGATTTAGACAGGAATTTGGAACCAAAATTTACACGGAAGATGGGATTCGCACCCTGACCCTGCATGGTCATAGATCCTTGTCAAAATAAATATGTAATTTTGAATACTGTACACAGCTCTGGCAATCCTTTTTCAGGGTCAAGTCTTTCCAACAGAAAAAAGCCAGAAAAATCCAGACTGTGCAAGATTTTTTGATTTTTTGAAAAAAGCCAAGCACGTCAAAAAAAGCTAGAATGTCAAAATCTGGTTTTAAAAAAAGGTAGTGTCTATTTTACCGGCGATACTCTGGCAGCAACAGATCGGCTAGAATATTGTGCCAGCACAGCAGTCAAAGATTCCGTCTCGTGGCATGAGATGACGTAATACCAAGCAAAAGGTCACTTTGTCAAGAAAACGCCATCCTGCACGTAGTGTAATGGTTAGGTGTTACAGCTGCTATGCCTATGGTTTGCGGTTTGACTACTCTCACCTTGCCGACTTTCATTTTTTTTCTTTGCTTTTTTCAGGCTCCGCTTAAGTGTTACATTTAGGGGTTTGTGTCGTTTCTTAGGTTAGGGTTAGGATTAGGCTAGCGTTAGGTTAGCGTTACCTTAGTGTTAGGTTAGGGTTACGTTACTGTTAGCTTAGCATTAGGTTAGCTTAGTGTTAGGTTAGGTTAGGTCTACGGTTAGGTTATAGGTTTATCTTTTACTTACATTTACTTCCTTTCTACCAAGCCTTTTGTTGCTGCCATCTTGTCGGCAAAATAGACACTGCCTTAAAAAAACAAGTTGGCAACCCTGCCCAACAGCAACAAGTGTTCTATTTTGTATTTTTCGGCTTGGTCTGTATAATACTGGACTGGACACTGAACGGCGTCGGCCTGTCTGGGAAGTCTGTCAATAGCTGCTGAGTAACAATGCTAAGGAGTTGTACCAAAACTATTGTTGGTCGTTGTTCTGAAGCAATTGCAAGCTGAGCCTGTGCTTTGATAAAAATGTATAATATAATACTATTAGCCTATGCACTATTATTAATAGTGCACCACGATTTGGTTAGAGTTTATATTGACTGTGCCCCCAAACTACTTCATTTGCGAATGTTATTCAGCGCTCCAGCACACGCGTTCCTGTTTATCATTTTATTGGTCGGCTATAGGCTATGCTTCACTTTCATCAATCAACTATACACATTGAAACATTTGCGTTTCGAACGTTGCTTCTAGTTAGTTCTACATCTGTGACATGGTAATAGTAAAATGTTCTTATGTTGCACATTATTGCATTTCTAATCCCTAAAAAACAGTTTGCACTGGCATCCAACTCCATGCATTAAGAATGACTATAAAATTGCTCTTTTGGGATATGCTATAGCCACAATGCTGCATCGCCTTGAGCCACCTGAAGAGAGGGTCGTATGTTCGACCCTCCACGCAACAGCAATAATAATGAGGTCTACAATCGAACTAGAACCAAAAATAAGGACAACTGGCGGATTTTT
>Ga0210059_1016287_pt1 | contig 10744 bp, 6 predicted proteins | sample Ectturendosymbi2_FD_188042 | JGI IMG/M metagenome (GOLD analysis project Ga0210059, IMG submission 188042) | Ecteinascidia turbinata endosymbiont from Florida, USA - Sample 2 (SPAdes) (version 2) | ecosystem: Host-associated > Tunicates > Ascidians > Unclassified | place: Key West, Florida... | reverse complement strand
CCTCAAAAGATGCAATGAAAAAAATAGAAAAGTTTTGGAATTTGGGTTTTTTGTGGGTGACAGGGGCGCAACTAGGAGACTGTTTAGTCGGCATGCCAAGTCCCTTTAGCAACAACATTTGTGACGGTCTCGCATTTGAGAACAGCATGATGCACATAGATTTTCAAGGTAGCCAGCTGCATCGCAGAGTGGCTCACCTAATTCCAGATAAACATGAATGCATACGCTTTACACAGCTCCACGCACCATGGGATACCGCTGTGGCTTTCTGTAATTCAACGAGTTTTCTGTAATATGGCCACACACCTACATGATACTAATTTTCTACTCCCAATGTGATGCAACGATGCATATTTATGATGATTCAACTGGACTTGCACCACAATCTTGTTGAATGTGGAATGTGAGACCAAATATTTTAAATATTTCGCATCTACAGACCACCATACGATGTCGACTTCTCTGCCAAAGATTGTAACTTTGCTTGCTGGCCATCTCAATGGCAACACTCAGCTGATTATTTGAATTGGCTCGGGACCGTATCTTTCACTCACATTAAGTGGCGCGGAGCAAGTGTTTAAGTCTACAAATAAAAATAACATTTCTAATGGAATATCCGGTTTTAACCAGACTATTTTATATCACGTATGAATGGTTTTCGTTTTAGATTTTGGAAACTTATGAAAAAACGCAGTTATAGCATTTAACCGATGCACAATTAGTCAGAGTAATCTGCATTCACTTTGCGAAGTAGTGTGGGGTTGCAAAGGTATGCAGAGAGAATAATACAAACAAAGAATTTGCAAAAGTTCACATAAGTCCAACCAAAACAAGCAACTGCAGCACATTAAGCATGCGGGCTAGAGTGGGAAACATGCATATCTGTGAGTTCCAGTAAATCTTGCACAAAGGGTTTTTCATCTAATGTTGCAAAAAAATGTTGCACCAAATATTGGCCAAAATTGTCAAGCAGCCTAATCAGGGTCTGACTTGTACATATTCTCGAAGTGTTTAAACCTTCATCTGATATTAATTGCACCCTACCCTTCAGTAAATAATTTTAAATAATTCCGCCGCAACGACAAGAGTCAACAGCAAAATCTAACTTAAGTAGCAGATGTTTTTTATTTTCTGAGTGGTGAGGGCATTGACACTGCCATTATTTGCAGATAACTTACAAGATGTCTTCTCGATAAAGCACATGCGATTAAAATGAAACTGTGTGATTTTTTTTTAGTTTTTCCCATTAAGACTTAAATATTCGCAGGCAAGTTATCATATTTTCTAGATGCCATCAATTTATACCAATTTAATAGTGTGCAGTGCTAGGCTATCTTTAGTAGGCCTATATTTGAATGAAGTTAGTCAATGTAGCAAACATGTAAGTTTAATGTAGCTACAAATATTTTAAGGAATAGGTTCAACATACCAGCAGGCAAACATTTACGGATATTAAAAATTCCATGCATTTTCAAACGCGTTGATAAACTCTTGTTCTGGGGTTTTAACCTGGGGTTGGTGAACACCTAATGGGTCCATGATCTTTAAAGGGTTAATAGGCTTTGCAGACATTCTGATTACTACCACGATGATTAACACCTGTACTCAAATATTTATTGCAATCTTTTGTCTTGGTGGTCCGTAACTTTTATTAGATTATGCTGCGGGTACATGATTCACCAGTGTTTAAAAAAATGCTGCTCTAGTGTTAGTGTTCATCAACTGTATACGTCAATTTTCGCTCAAGAATTGGACGACAGCAGGATCCACGTCTTAAATGCAAAGTTTGTAGAGCAAAGGTGCTATTTGACTTTGATCAAGCGTGTGTTGGGATACATCAGAAGTGTGTAAATATAAAAAGCACAATCGTAATTGCGACCATGATGACATGTTGCTCAACTGCAGGAATTCTGGTTTCAAAACACCTAGTGCATACCATGCACTCAGTACATTGAGATTTTCGCAAGTGGTTTTGCCAAAAAGCTTTGCAAGCAAATGGTCTCTTTGATCCAAACTAGAGGGTTTGAACTTCACTCAAAACAAATTTTTAGAATTTGTCAGTTGAAGGAAAGGAAACTTTCTATTTGCCGGCTTCAATCTGTACAGTATCGTAAAGAAAAAAATGCCAGACAAACGCACGTTTTATGGATGATGTTTTAACAACAATGGGCATTAAATATGTTCAGACTTGGTTGTTATTTCCCCACCATCCTAGGAAAATTTCTCACTGCACGCCTGTCATAATAGCAGGTCAACTTTGTAAAGATTGTATTTTTTGTTGTCACTCTGATTGTCATGCAACATGTGGAAATTCTTGCAGAACACTGGACTCCCGGCATGGAACAATGAGGTTTGTGATAAATTTTCAATAGAAACAGATAGGCTTGGTTATGGACCATCACCACTGATGCTACCAAAAAATATTACACTTATGCGAAAAAAATAAGGTGAAATGGTAGTAAGAAACTCTCTAAGTAGGCTAAACACAACATTTGTCCAAGCGCTTCGACCTTTACTTCATCTGTATAGTTAGCATGCTCGGACCAACGCTGTGTTTACTTCACATGTTTACCATTCAAAACAAGCATTTCAGAATTAGTTGCCAATCCCCTTTGATTATTTATAGTTGTGCCAATGGTGGGTGACATCATAAGTGGGTAGGTTTTTAGCCATTTTGGATCAGGTTACCTAGGCCCTAACTGCCAGATGGAATTTTTTTACTTAAGTATTTATTGGAAACAAGGCTGTAATCCAAGTTTTTTGAACCTTTGATTGACTTTCTAGCGTTTCTGGTTCAAAAATTATGGCCTAAAAACAGCAAAATCATTAATTACTCCCCAATGGAATTAATTAATTACCAATTTTTGTAATTATCAATTTTTTGTTATTTTTAAATATTGCTTACAGACTGGATAATATTGTTAATGTTGAGATAGCTGTTAAGATCTTCTTCTTTCTTGAAATCACAATACATACAAGAAAAATTTTATATTTACTATGTTACAAATTTAGGTATGAAACCAGTTTGCATTTCTATAAAACATGAGAAACTCTGGCATAATCCTGTATTTTCTGTTAGAAATTTCTTTCTCACTGACAAAGGACGTTTTCCTAGATCATATTTATTACCATTTTGGAACTAATGGAGCATTTCTGCAAAATTTTCAGATTTCAACAGTTCTTTTATTAAAGAAATGAATGCATTAAAATATTTATATAACTGTAATGTTACAATAACTTTTGAAACCAGGCTGTCGGAGTCGTAAGGAGTTGGAGGCTTTTGGGTGGAGTCGGATTCCTAACAACACTGGGAATAAGAGTGATATTTTTTTGTCCGACTCCAGAAGTTAAATTGAATCATTTTTTACATCACACTCCTATATTGGGAATTCCTGTTGAAATGGTACAATTTCTTTTGAAACCTTTGTTGAAACAGATTTCTGGCAGTGCACCATGATTTCCATTGATTTTAACATCCAAATTTCATCCCTTTATGTTAAGGAATCGGAGTTTGAAATTTTGGAAAGGTCAGACTCAGAAATTTTAGAAATTCAGAGTCAGAAATTTTGGAAAGGTCAGATATTTTACCTCCAACTCCGCAACCCTGTTTGAAACTAGGAAAATAATCCAGAAAGTTAGAAAATAAACCAACAACATTACTACATTAATATAGTCCAAGCTCATTGTTTTTAAAATAAGGAAGAAAAACAGCCAGTAATCAAAACTAGTTAGATTTTTGTTATTGTAATGTAACCATGAAATACATAGTTCTAAGAGTTTGGTCATAACTATTGCCATTGTCAGCAAAATGAAAAGTGACATGGCTATATTGCCTCGTATCACAGACTACTCAGTTCCTGCATGTTGCTTTCAATTAAATGACATCTTTGCAAAATATCTTGTTGTACATAAACATGGCATCTTTTTCTTAACTCATCTTGTTTTTCTTGCTCCTAAGCTCTGATTTTGCTTTTCGCTGCTCCACTTTTGTATTGCCACTGCATTTGCCTGAATTTATGATATTTGAAAAGCAGGCACACTGTGTTCTTACAACATTGTCTGAATTGTAATGCTGTACCAACAAGTTTACTGATTTACTGAGCAGGCTGCAACGAGTGTACTTTGCAACTATTATACAGTGAAGCTAGACTAAAACTTGCTACGTAAGTGACAACCAAACATAAACTTCATACACTTTGTTACATCACTTACATAGCTTACTAACACAAAAATGCCTATCCAAAAGTAGCTTCTAGCCCACCAAAAATATCTGTAGCCTGAAGTTCCTAAGTTATTATACAAACTACCAGAACTCAACATAAGGATGAAAATCTTCACTACAAAGTTAGCCTTTCTAGCAGGGTTCCCACAAATGTTGACACAAAATTCCTAAAAGTAGAGTTTATATTTTCCAAAATTTCACAAAAATTCCCGATTTTGCACAAAACAGTGCATTACTTTCGTCTACCCGTTAGCACTATTAATTGCCTTTCAGCAAGCAGCATAGTGTGTTACATTACACATTTACTGTATAATACCTTAGGAACTTCTGAAACAAGTATAGCCACCTCAAAATTGTCTGTAAATTATAAGATAGTGTTGCTACTGAATTTGTCTAAAGCAGTGATAATATTAAACTACATTTTGATTATGTAAAACCAATACATACCCATGACTGCAATTCATACCTTCATAACATAAATTTCCAAAAGCTGGAGCACCACTAAGATATACTTTTTACTCATGCATGATGAAGGTATACTTTTGACACACTCTTTACTGATGCTAATTATATAGGCTACAAGTAACACTTTTGTAATAACCAAAAAAGATATACAACTTTGATGTAATTGTACACTACTTCCTGTTCTTGGATCTGATAGTAAAATCACAACATGATTTTCATATCAGGTGGCAATACATGACCACAACTTTTCTCAGTTTTGTCCCCAAGAAATGCAATTTCCCTAAAAAATCCCTAGACTCCTCAAAACCCCAGATTTTCCACCAAAGTTTTCTGAAATTCTCAATCTAGGGACATATTCCCCAAAAGCAGCAACATTAGATTGCTCCTTACTGTGCTAGCATGATTTATGCCCTGCTTTTTCCCTCTGCGTGTTAAATAAGATAACATATCATTATTTTATGATATCACAAATGATATGCCAAGATTTGATGTAATCTATTCTTTCCAACTGCAACATAGTCTGCATAATTACATTAAACATCGGGCTACAGTTATAGTCCCTAGGATATAACTGCATAGAATGAGGCCCCTGAGGCATGGGCCTCATAGTTAATGTGGCACTAGTCATAGTATTAGTCATACTGCAGCAGTTAAGCACAAATGATGTGAAGTTGCATATACGTTTGTTTTCATACTTGCTCTTCCAGATAATGTCCGGTTCCACATACGATCGTTTGTTTCATATGGAAAGTGGTTACAACAACAAGCTGCATCGCGACGATCGAGAACATGCTAAAAGCCGGGGACTGAAAGTTCACGATGAGGTCAGTAAAAACACGGTTGTGGCAGTGGTGGATCCAAAGCCAGGGAACTTAGTAAAGTTCCTCCCTCCCCAATTTTTCAAGGGGCCCCACTGATTAACTTCCATTTCAAAACTGATGGCCATTTTTCTCTTCACAACATTTTTCAATTAAAAATCACAAATACAAAAAATATATATTTTGCTGGTTTTCTTTTGCAATCCCCCTAAACGTGAGGTATGTATCCATTGGCTGATTGTGTTGTTTGTTCATCCAGTTTCCTTTGATCAGTGCAGCTACTGATCAATATTTTTTGAGAAGTTAAAGATTGCGCAGTAATCCAACCTTACCATTTGACAAATATGCCAAGAGCAGTGGTTTTCAACCTTTTTTGTACCACGACTCTTAATAGCAAACAACTGTAACCCAACGACTCTTATATACAACTCGAACAAAAGAAATATAGTGCAGCTGTGTACATGAAATATGTACTCGTGACCCTCCAAAAATGGTTCACAACTCCTCTGGGGTTTGTGACCTCAGGCTGGCAACCACTGCCTAGGTGGATCCAGGGGGGGCTAAGGGGGCTGAAAGCACCCCTAAATTTGTTCAGATACGTCTTGTAATCAATGGTTCCCGACACAGAAACGTCCATTGAGGTGATTTGTTTTGTACAGCCTTTAAATAAACCATTTCTTGCACAGGGATAAGGACGAAAGTATTAAATGCAAAGCTTATTTTGCTGAATTTGGGAGTCTGAATGTGCTCATTTCACTATAAATGAAACTTCTGATAAACAAGTTTTTATACATAAAGTATGGTCCCAATGTTATATAAATATGTGTTTCCATAAAGTATTTACATTATATACATTATATAAACTGCACATACATATGTGTAGCCAGAAAGCCATCCACCATAGGCGTAGCCAGGGGGTGCCAAAGGGGCCATGGCCCCCCAAATTTTTAGAAAATATAGACATTTTTTGCTTTGAGAGGTGTTTTTATAAAAAAAAGTGTTAATCGCCTAAAATCTAACATTTTGGCCCCCTACAAATTTTTGGGCTGGCTATGCCACTGCCATGCACTTTCCAATTTTTTAGAATATCTAGTCATTCTGTGCTTTAAGAGGCAGTACCTCCAACAAAATACTGTTGCTCACCGAAAATCAAACATTCTGACCCACCCAATATTTTAGACAGGCCATACCACTGTGCATGTAGGTATTTAAACTCTTGTTTCATTTGGGTAAGATTGGGCTTCTTGTGGACAAAAGGTAAATCAGCAGTAGACTCAGAACCGTCGCTAGATAGTTTTCAATAGGGGGGATTTGCGTTTGTGAGGAGGCCTTGACATTCTAAAAATTGACAAAAACTCCACTGATTTATAGTGTTTCATGCTTCAATTTGAGGGGCTTGGAGCTTAGTTTGGGGGGTCTAATCCCACCAAAGCCCCCTCGTGGCGACGGGACTAAGCAGAATGTGGACAAAAGTTGAGTAAGCTGCAGATCATACTATTTTTTCCTACAAGATTTCATGAATGAGTGCAGCTCGTGTTATAACTGTAGCTAAGCAAAGGCATTAAAATTACGCTACAACAAACTTACAATGCAGTTAATTACAGGCTAGGTTAGAGTGCTCAATGATAGCGTAAATTCCAAAACAGCAAAGCTAACCGTAAACATAGCCTACATGTCAGGTATTCTTAAAATGAAGCGCGCTAGATTAGCTGTAGGCTATGCTAAAGATGACTACTGATTAGCATCAGACTTGCCAGCAGGGGTGTAGTGAGGTGGGAATGGCGTTCCCACACCTTTTTGCACTAGTAACGTTACGTGAAGATTTACATTTTTCATTTCAATTTCTACGTGTAGCGCCAGGAGCAGCATAAATGAATAAATAACAAGTTATCTCGTGTATAGCACCGTAGCACTAAACTGAAACAGGAAGATCCAGTGTGGAAATTCTTGTAGACGAATCAGTCTTCCTTTATCTTTGGTGTGGGAACGGCGTTCCCACCAGGCCCGTAACCGGGGGGGACTTCGCCCACAAAATTTTTCGCCCCCCTGGAAAAATATGTTGGACACAGTTTAAAAAATTTGGTCCCCTCTCAGAAAACTCTTTGCCCCCTGGTGTTCCAAGCTGGTTACGGGCCTGGTTCCCACGCCCGTATTTTTAGCAATACACCCCTGCCTGCCAGCAACAGTTTTTAGACATAAGTTCAGCTCAGCACGAAATCAGATGCTTTTTATCGACCAATATTCTACTGTCTCTAATCATCTTTTTTGAACCTACTGTAAAGAATTTCTAAACTTGCGTTACCGTTACCGCGATATAGTCGCGTTTCGTGCAAAAAATTGAATGGATGAGAATTTAGTCATTGACTCACTGCAAATTTCACGTTTCCCGCTGTGACGTGGAAACATATTGTCTGATTATTTTCAATGCCCTTGTGATGCAATAAACACCTTTCAAGGCAAAGTGCCAGCGTAATTCTTTCGAGTTTTTTGCCATGTTTGTCTCTACGCGTACCCAAGCGTTTTTTGGGAGGAGAGGGAAAGTTGTGCTTGTTTTCGAAATACAGTAATATACCTTTTTTCGACCTTCAAGTCATTTTTTGTGGTCAAATGACTTCGATAATAAAACAGCATTTTGTTTTAAATAGTTTGTGACTGATAGTTTGCCACTGATGGGCAGGTCTTTTTGCAAACAAATTTCGCCATTTTGGCTAGACAATCGTGATGTGCAGGGGCGTAACGACGTTAGATGGCGCCTGGGGCAAGAAACAAGTTTGGCGCCCCCATGTTCGAACCTGAGGTCTTTCGGAAGCAAATGTACTATTTTGAAAATATGTGCTTATGACAGTGTTGTCACTTTTTGCCCCCCGCAGTGATTCGGCGCCCGGGGAATTGTGGCCCCTTGCCCCCCCTCGTTACGTCTCTGTTGTTATGCAATAAAAATCGGAAAATTTTTCCGAAAACAAACAAATTTTCAAGTCCGAACGTCGTGAACTTCTATTCCATGAACATCTGCAATTTCGAACACAATACGGCATGGATCTTGCGCAGACTGCCAACAAAGGTTGTTTTTGTGTCACTTCTATGCCTGCCCCACACGTTTTTTTCGGCGTGGACCTGTGTTTGTTTCGCTAATAATGAAACCTTTCCGACATTCTACAAGTTCCTTTTTTAAGGTTAGATAAGTTTGTAAATGTGCAGTGCTTAGTAGACGCGTTATTTCTATCCATGTGCTCAGAAGTATGGACTCCACGCACCCAAAACTTGAACACTACCGTTTGATTTTAATTGCAGGGGCATCCGATAGCTTGGGTTAGTTAGCTTACCCATAACAGTCGTTCATTGCATGATGTCGTTCATTTGCATGATGAACTCAGCAAAACGCGTTGAAATTAGCTGTCTTTGACCGAACGCTAGCCTGTATTATATTTATACTCCGCAGGAATTCTCGAAACCAGTCCCTACTCTCATGTCAAGTATATACGGCCGCAAGCTGCATTTGCACGTCGATCAACCGGACAGAAAGCACGTTCGCATTATCAAAACGCGGGAATTCCTCAGCAACAACGGCATAACTTTTTCAGTAGCACAGGGCTATGGAAACGTTACCCCAGTTTAAAGCATTTCTTACGAAAGGTCATACGTTTGCTCTTTTTTTACGTCCAATGTGCATTTTTTTCTGTTCCCACAAACGTCCGACGTCACGGCAAGGTCACTCTTGCGTAACATCGAATGCGTTTGATTGCTTTATGAGTTTTTAGTTATCTCTGCATTTCATGAGTATTGCTTGTTTATTTTTATAATTGAGTATTCCATTTGCCATTTTCATGCGTTTTCCTTTTTTTATACCCTTATCCCTTTCGTCAGCCTGAAGCTATTACAAAATGCTTTTCTTCTTTCATTTTTCATTCTATTGTGTTCGTGCATGCCAGAATAATGTAAATGTAATCGCACTATACACAACGTCTTTTGCGGTGTTTTGTTTCTAAGGTTTACGCAGCCAAGAAAAATAATCATACAGGTAGGGCTGTCACCAGCGGGGGGCCAGTGGTGCGCCGGCCCCCCATTTGAAATCTGCACCCCCATTTCATGTTTAGCCCCCCGGTTGCTGCAAACGTCCAATATTGTATTTTTTAAATGTGCCCCCCCCCTGCTGCGAAATCCGTCCAATATTGTATTTTTTAAATGTGCCCCCCCCCTGCTGCGGCCTGCATACAGGTAGTAATGAACTCTTATAACATATTTCTAGGTACGATATTTACATCTCCACGATCTGGCGAACCTAGCCTGATACTGTTTAGTTTCAAATGATCACTTAGCTTCTAATGTTGCATCTCCGGGCACAACGCCCACCAATTTGATTAGCGACTGACGTTGCATATAAATATGGTTGCAATTGCATCTTAATAAGGCAACTTTCATAGTAAAAAGAAAAGGGACCCCTATTCAAACATGCTGCCGAAGCGATCACAGTAGCATGCGGCAGTACTCACACACAGTGACTGGTTGCTCTCAAATACAGCTGAAAACCGCCGCACCCCGGTGGTCACCACTGATTACCTGTTTCACTGCGAACTTTAAAAAACTACGATATTCTTTTGTTTTGGAAACAACATACAGCCGTAAAACTGGTGTGAGGTTAGGTTTTCATCGAAAGGGCCGAGTAACTTGACCGATATCGGCGCATGCGTCAGAGACGGGAGGTCTGAGAGGGCGGAAGCTCCTCTAGCATTGTAACATTGTGTGGAAATAAATGAAACATGACAACGTTTGAGAAATTCAAGACAAAGAAGAACGTTTTTCAGGGCAAATATTGCAGCATAAGTTGAGGAAATGAACGATTGAAAGTGCAATTTTCAGACAAAAATGCGTAGGCTGTGTTGTGAAAATGCGAGGAACAGAAGGCTGCAACGAAATAGCGTCTTCCAAACACGAGATGACCATTTCTTCCACTTCATATTATTTTTATGAAAAACTTACTAAAAATCGGCAAATATAAGACGATGCACACTGTCACTCCCTACAAAAATTCTCACAGCTGGTGTCCAACATCGAGGCAGTAGATATACAGGGTGTCCATAAAGTCCTGCACACATTTCAAAATGTAATTGCGAAGTAACTAAAGTAGATAAAATCATACAGTTTTTTGCAAAGTGAAGTTTGTTTATTAAAGTTTAAAATTAAAAAATTTGGAGTAGTTTAAGTAATAGCCATATTTCAAGAATTTGCTTTTTCATGCTAT
>Ga0210059_1016286_pt1 | contig 10745 bp, 8 predicted proteins | sample Ectturendosymbi2_FD_188042 | JGI IMG/M metagenome (GOLD analysis project Ga0210059, IMG submission 188042) | Ecteinascidia turbinata endosymbiont from Florida, USA - Sample 2 (SPAdes) (version 2) | ecosystem: Host-associated > Tunicates > Ascidians > Unclassified | place: Key West, Florida... | reverse complement strand
AGGATGCATGAGTTTAAGTGTTTAAGTAAATAGGGTGCATGAGTTTAAGTGTTTAAGTAAATAGGATGCATGAGTTTAAGTGTTTAAGTAAATAGGATGCATGAGTTTAAGTGTTTAAGTAAATAGGATGCATGAGTTTAAGTGTTTAAGTAAATAGGATGCATGAGTTTAAGTGTTTAAGTAAATAGGGTGCATGAGTTTAAGTGTTTAAGTAAATAGGATGCATGAGTTTAAGTGTTTAAGTAAATAGGATGCATGAGTTTAAGTGTTTAAGTAAATAGGGTGCATGAGTTTGTCAAAATATGTTTAAGGGTGCACCGTAACAAAAAAGGTTGAAGAGCACTGGTCTAGTTCACATAATGTTTTCAATCTATTCTTACTGCTGGTGGGTGGCGGATGTATCCTTTCAATCTCCCTTGATTGTCTGCCCCTGTATACATACCCATCTAGCCTACATTGTAATTTCTGCATACCTAATCGTCTGGTCAGGGACACCGGAACACCAGTAGGGCATTGGGGACAGTGAAAGAGTTGAGGGCAATGGAAACTTGTAAAAAACAAAGAAACGTTACCAATTATGCTTGATTTTGCGCAGCAACAATGTCGACCTCAAAAATAATAGCAGAAATTATAGAAAACCAATCTGAATTTGATGGATGCTCTAATAGCTGCAATAAATTTGTTTCAATCGATCTTGATAAACCATATGATTCCCCCGTTGCTCCCCTTTCAAAGGGCAGGGGGGAAGTGGCCCGTCATACACCCCCGTTCCGGTGTGGCCCGTCATAGACCCGGCGTCTGGTGACTGTTGCCTTGTGACTTCTGTCAGTGATGCCTCTTAGCTCAGTCCAGTGGCATAGCTAGCCCAAAAATTTTGGGGCGGCCAAAATGTTTTGCTTTAGGCGAATAACACTATTTTGCTTAGAAAAACGCCTCTCAAAGCACAGAATGGCTATATTTTCTAAAAATTTAGGGGGGGCATGGCCCATTTGGCCCCCCTGGCTATGCCTATGGCTCAGTCTTTTCAAATTCAAAATTTTCAGGTTTAACATCGGATTTTAATAGATGAAATTAATGTAAAACGTGTAATTCTGAGAGTTCTACTTGCATAACGACACGAAAATATATTTGAGATTAAACAGAAATCAAAATGCACAACGTTGAATCGGCAAAAAAGTACCGAGTTTCACCTGCATTAACACGAAAAGAATGTCCAGCAAAACTAGGTGTACCTGTAAAGCAAATGTTTCGCACTAGGGTGAAAACACTGCTGTTTTGTGGGTTTGGTGAAACTTAAGTAAATCAGATGACTTACGAACCAATGCATTCAGCGCAAGCACAAAGTCGCAAAGTGTGAGAGACACGGAAAAAAGATTTTTGGGTTTGTTGGCCACCATTGCCGCGACATTACGAGAAGTGAGGATAATATATATTTCATCTTTAATTCCTAGTCAAGTCCCTACGTTTTGAGCTGTATGTCAATATATAGCTAGGTAAATACTTCTCCAACGTTTTGATTGAAATCCTATTTACTAATGGTAGAAGACACTCTTGCAAAACTGCCCATTCTAAAACCAAGTCTCCACAATAGTGCTGTTTTTTGTCTTCGGCAAAAGCTTCACAGAGATTTTTCTGAAAATGTAGCTCTCTGACATTATATACACTAGCAGCATTAAATTTTACCCTGTCTTTTTCTAAATATGTAACAACCAACATTATAGCAATGCCAGTGTGGCGGCAGGTACATAGCGCCACATGTAAATAAATGGTCACCGCTAGATGGTGCCCATAAGTTACAAGTCACTGTGATAGTCACCACAAGCGAATTATCGTAGTTCACTTAACCCTATATAATGATAGTGCAACCTATTTGTAGAGTGAACTCGTCGAGGGAGCTCTATTGCTGCTGGTCGCTTTCCCGTTAGTTTAATGCCCCGAATTGCCATCTTTCGCTTGTGCTTGCCTCAGTAGTTCAAGGCGATGCAGTCAACTGCAACACCAGTCACAATTCTGCACGAAGCAAATCATGGTTGCACTGTGGTCTCACATGTGCAGCTGTAAAAACTCTCGCTGTTTCAAGAAAATAACCTTTCTAACTGTAGCCTATACTGCATAGGGTAAATGTCGGACAGAAGCAGTTAACATCTTTCGCTGTCTTTAGAAACTTGAAAAATGCTCAAAATCATTTTATCGAAGCTAAAATTTATAAACTAACAGAATCCAGTGATGCCACACCAAACTCTGTTTCAACATCAACTTGGCTATGCGTGGCCTATCATCTAACATGAAAAGCTCTTCACACAAAACGTGACAGACGTCACTTTCTTTAAAATCTCTCCAAATACATAACCTACAAAGAAAAAGTTGGGGGACATGGCATATTACATGCCCACCGTATGAAAAAGTGGAGGGACACGTCCTCCCTGTCCGCCACCAAATTGTGCCCATGATTTTCACGATGTTTTTATTAATACCACTTGATGTTTGCTGAAGTGTACGTGGGTTGCAAAGTATACTGGATGTGTGACAGGCTTATGCAGAACTGAATGGAATTATTTTCCGCTGTAGGAAAACTGTGTGCATGACGTTTAAGGCTAAGAGTGCAAAAAGCGCAGTCACCTCATTGCTGATACTGGGTGGTCAAAACAGAAGATTTGTTAACCACTACAAATATAGGTGTACGGGATGGGGTGAAAAACATTTTTGCCCAAATTTGATATTGTTTTTCCCAAATAACGTATAAACAGCAAGTCTTAATGTTACGACTAAAATACACCATTGTAAACAAGTCGAGGTGCCTGCATGCCTAATCAGCAATCGTCGGATTTTAGTAGCAAATCAATTTATGCGTGAGTCGCTGTCATGCAATTCTTCACGTACAAATTAAATTCAAGGCGGCAACGTATTGCCATGAAAGTTTTTTGATGTGTGTATCTCCATCTCATTGATGAATTGCAAATTGATAGATTTATCAGCCCTGAGTTTGAAATTACTATTGTTTATGCACCTCTTCATTGCTTAATCATATATATGACGAGAGTAATAAACGCAAATCCTGAATATGCGAGCGCATCCCCTGCATACCCATGTCGTACGCTTGTAAGTACAAATATCTGGAGATTGTACTGGATACAGAGCTCTCAGATGACAAAGACATTCAGAGACAACTGCGATATCAATATTGTGCAGTAAACAAGCTGCGAGCTTCTTTTTCCCGATGTTCAATTGCAGTAAAAAATGTACTTTTTCATTCTTTTTGTACGCCCGTGTATACTGTACATCACAAGTAGTGGCCCACTGGCCCCCCTGGAAAATATCCTTCCGACGCCCATGGCTAGAGGGTTTCCAAATTATCGTTTAAAATATTGCTGGCCGAAAGTTATCTACTGTATTAGTCAACCAAACGAACTTAAACGGGAAATTAAGAAAAAAACTGGGGGCCAAACAGGGGGCCAAGCAAAAATCTGGGGGGGCCATGGCCCACCCAGGCCCCCCTTTAGAATCGTCACTGGTCATAACGCATTACAGAATAGGTGTTTGCGCACGACGTTAACTGATAATGCGGCCTGATTGCTTAGAAGCGTCGCTGGACCTGGCGGAATGTTCGGAAGTTTAGCTACGCTTGGCAGAATCGCTTAGTTAAGTTGTTACTGCTGTATTTCAGAAACCATGTTTGAGTATCGATCGCCACTGAAGTTTGCTGCATGGCTGTGACACGTTTACGCTGAGCACCTTTGTGTTATAACAACTTCTGTATGGAATAAGTGCTACAGACCTGTTGATGTGTGGAAATCGTATGGCAGGCCTGCACAACATACGGCACGCAGGCCGCATGCGGCCCGCTAGAGCTTTTCTTGCTGCCCGCGAGCAGTGCTCTCTCTAAAAAGTTTACACTGAGTTAATGCTTGTTTTAGTGAGCATGCAATTGCGCAACCCTGCAGATACCCAACCAGTGAAGCGTTTCAAGCGGTAAAAGGGCTGTGCTGTATATAGGTCTATACGATATTAAATTTGGAATGTTGCAAGTGCGCAAGAATGAGATTTCATTGCGCAAATGGTCTGGTGATATTGCGCAGCTGCGCACCTCAGAGGGAATATTTTCCGCGAGAGCTTTCTCAATTGCAGTAAAGTTGCAAATGACCGACTTCAGAATTGTCGTTCCAGAACTCTTACAAACTACAACAAAATAGACTTTTGCGGCCCGCGGAAAATTTATGTTGGTCAATTTGGCCCTTCGAGCTTTCTGAGTTGTGCAGGACTGTCATAAGGTGTCAGATCAGGCAAAAGGTTGTCAAATGCGCATTTCTCAAATTTCTGCGGTCTAGCTCCCCACAGCTCGCGACTAAGGTTAGCTGCCGCAGCAACGTGTGATGTAGCGCTGGCCAAGTTAGAACACAACATCGCATTAACTGCCAGCAGACAAGAAGTCTGTAGTACAAACACACCCTCTCTGCACAAAGATCAGCAATTTTTTTCTTCAAATTCTCCAGTTCTATGGTCGGCAGCAGGGCCGCAACCAACTGATATTTTCGGGGGGAAATGATGTAACTTGTTGCTGCACCTAACAAATACATACGTTTGTGAAAATTTTGGCAGGGGGGGAATGCCCGATTGCCCCCTCTGGTTGCTGGCCTGGTCGGCAGTGAATCATCATAGGTTAACCTGTTTCCCCTCACTGGTAAGGGGATGGATTTCCTACCTCACCTCCCAGCATCTCCCCACTTCCCGCCATTGTTCCAGAAATGGAATACTTCAAACTCCAGTTCTGTGGTCAACAATGAATCATCTTATGTTAACCTGTTTCTCTTCAGTGGTATTGGTAAGGGGGTGGATTTCCTACCTCATCTTCCCGAATCTCTGTATTTTATTTGCACAGTGACTTCTCTACGTCTGTAACAGGAACTAGCTTGTTTATCGTCAAATACTACTAGCTTGTTAACATCTAAAAATTCATTTTTTGGATGACGAATAAAAATTATATCGTCTTCTTCCCTATCTCCCTCTAATATTTGTGCAATAGGTTGCTGCAGGCTGCAGCATTAACTATTTACCTGCTGCCATAGCTGCATATGATAAACTACCGTCTTCTACCGTTTACAACCTGATAGTACAAATGGTAAAACCACTTATGTTCTATCTAAATTAAATGCAGACCTGCCATTCCAATTAGTTCATATATATACATACTTCTGAGCTTCTGCAGATTAAACTCTTATACGATAATACTAGGAAAAGCCATGAAGTCTTTGCAATTGTAGCCTGGTGGTGGACTAGGCACAATCGCCTGCCTATGCTACGCAATAGCAATCTATACTAAAAACTGCTTTATACATTCCACTTGTATGACATCACAGTAGATTATAATGTTTGATTCTAGAAAATTTATGACCTTACGCAGACTAATTGGTACAGCTAATCTGTATCATTCCGCAACTGAGTTGTTCCAGTCTTCTTATGAACACAACAACACAACTCCCAGCTGTAGACTTTACAGACTAGCCTACCGGAGAAAAGTACCCCACTTCCCGCCATTGTTCCAAAAATGGAACACGCAAAAGAAAAACCCTATGATGACATCGAGGCAGTGGCGTAGCAAGAGGGGGGTCTGGGGTCGCGGGCGTCACTTTTAAGTGGTTGGCACTTTGCTGATCAAAATCCAATTTTTGAAAGGAGTTTAAAAGTTCTAGCTTTTCGTTATTATTTTTAAATAAAATTTTAAAAGTTTTAAGTTCTAACTCTTCAATTGTTGTGTTTAGAAGACCTGACTGGTTGGTTAGCCTTCAATTTTTGTGTTTAGAAGACCTGGCTGGTAGGCTAGCCATCGCTCCTGCTGTTGTTCTAGAACAGGGGTTCCCAAACTGGGGTACATGTACCCCTAGGGGTACATTTGTCTATCTGAAGGGGTATATTTAACGTTAGCAATAGAAGGGAAAAATATGTTTATACATTATTCATTTCAAATTATTCATAAACGTGAATTTGTCTGAACCGTTTCATGTTACTAATGGATTTAGACAAGGAGGAATATTGCGCCCGTACTTTTTTGCTGTATATTTACATGGTTTATCTCTTGAACTAAACAACATTAAAGCTGAGTGTTATATTGGTGAAGTCTTATTAAACCACTTGATGTTTGCTGATGATATTTGTGTGTTTTGTCCAAGTGTACGTGGGTTGCAAAGTAAGCTAGATGTGCATCAGGTTTATGCAGAGTCGCACGAAATTATTTTCAAGTCAACTGAAGGCTGCAGCAAAACTGTTTGTATGACGTTTAAGGCTAACACCGCAAAAAGCACGGTCGCTCGGTTGCTGACACTGGGTATACAAAGTGTAAAATCTGTTTCCGACCACAAATATTGGGGATCGTTTTATATATTAAGCTTTCAGATGACAAAGACATTCAGAGACAACTGCAATATCAACATAATGCACTAAAGCAAACTGCGAGCTTCTTTTTCTCGATGATCGTACTCAGTGAAAAATGTACTTTTTCGTTCTGTATGTCCATGTATGCATCACAATTATGGTGTGATTTCAGGAAGGCATATATCCACAGACTGCGTGTGACCTGTAACTTTGGTTGCCGGGGTCTGTACAACCTGGACGAGCGAGTGTTAGTAGTCATCAGGTTCAGTGTAATACTCTCACCTTTGAGACCTTATTGAGAAAAATGTGCACCTGTTTCTTGAACGATGCAAAAAGTCCAAGAGTGTATGGCTACGCTCTTTGATGCAGTCAGATTGTTTATGCCGCTATTCCTCATTCTTTGAACACTACCACGGCATTATATATATTTTGTGACTGAGTGCCCAGACGTTAGTTTGAGGACGTGTGCAGGTCACAACCAGTGCCGGATTTACCTATAGGCTATATAGGCTTAAGCCTAGGGCCTGAAGATCCAAGGGGGCCTCCAACTGTGGTACGCATAAAGTCAATGGCCGGTATATGATCATTTAGGTTCAACTTCGTCAAAAATATATGTATTAAAATTATTACTCACAAAAGTTAGTTTTATTCAACTTTCGAAGTGATAACGCCAGAGTCTTCCAACGAGTTTCCATGAATCTCAATATGACGGTTGGTCAAGCCGCATGCCAACTATTGTGTCGATATACTCAAAACACGCTGGCTGCGTCCTGCGTTTGCTGAATCGTACCGGTTGTTACGTGTGACTCTATCAAAAGAACTTGTGGGTGTTCATGTTTGAAATGCACCTGATCAGTGGCATAACTGACTGTTGGCAGGGGTAACTGAATGGTGGGATCAGTGGCATAACTTACGGGTGGCCGCCCCCCTGTCAAACTAAATGTGAAAACGGGGCCCTTCCTAGCTTGCATTTTAATATTTACTATTCTTTTGGTTACAGTAGATTGTTTTTTTTTGCGTTTTTCGGAGTGTTTTTCAGTGATTTGGGGTTTTTGTATAGCCGTTCAATACCGGATTTGCTATTGTTTCTTAACTATTTTCTGAGTGTTGGCCAGTGGGCTCCTATTCAGCTAAGTTTCTCCCTGGCTTAAACCTCACTGCATCCGATCAAAGCTTAAAGTTGTACTGCAGATAAGAGCTATGTGTAGAGGTACCAGCAGTATCTCACACTAAAAGCATAGTTGTTTCTTACATCACTGAGCAATACAGTAATTTTGACAGCGTTTGTATCGCGTAAAGCTCGGTTGGTATTTTTAGATGTGATTTTTTGTCCATTTGAATTTTCTTCAGTAAAGTCATTCAGAAATCAGATTGCTATTGAGTACTTGTGCAAGTTTGTACTGCTCCCATGCTAAGCAAATCAGAGATCTTGATGAGCTTGAGCTTGAATAGCAAGCAAAAGTCACTTTACCAACTAGCAACCGCAGAACTCTTCCCCAACGACACAGGGAAACAGCAAAAAAGTGGCAAAAGCGCGTTTGGGTCGAATGCCTTAGATTAGTGGTTCTTGATTTATCCAACCAAGCGAAGCCTTATTGCTTAGCTTGATGATCACCAACTGCTCAGGCTAAAGGTCCTTTTCAAGATTCAAAAGATTTAAAAATGAATTGAAGGGTCGCAATGATCCAGTATAGGTTGCCCACTATTCTGACCCTTTCAGTCATTTCAAAAACATTTCGGGTCTATGACCAAAAAAAACAAGGTGCAAAGTGTTGTGAGTCAGCGAACAAACGTCTGCAATCCTGTGGCTCTACCACCAACGCTGTTACAAAACTTTCTGTGTCTGTTATTATCAATGTGTGTTGTGCACATAGTGTGTGCTTGTGCTCTATGAACTTCGTGTCTGGTTCAAGGAATAAATTATTAAAATAAACATCAGTGAATATTATTTTCAAAAATCATTATACGCTTACTGGCAAATATATTTTTGTTATCTACCTCAGCCTTTTTGTTATAAGACGTTTCAGGGGCATGGGCGTCGAAAGGGGTTGCCAAGGCCCCCCAGGATTTTGAAATTTGACATTTTCCCATCAAAGTGTTTGCAAAAAAGGTTGTTTGCTTAGTTTCGAGCGTGTAATTTTGCCACTTTTGGCCCCCCTGTACAAATATTTTTCCCCACCCCTGGAAAATCCACTATTGGCCCCTCCCTGGAACAAATCCTTCTGGTACCCATGTTTAGGGGTTCATGCTCATTTATCGAAATGCTGAAGGGGTACATGGCCAGAGAATGTTTGAGAACCCTTGTTCTAGAATGTAGGGACGAAGCGAAAATTTGATAAAAACTCCACCAACTTTTAGTGCTTCATAATTCAATTTGGGAGGACTTAGAGCTTTGTTTGGGGGGCTAAGCCCCCCGTGGCAACGGAACTGGTTGCGCCACTGTTCGATGGCCAGACATCTTTTGTAATGTGTAGATTGTTTCGGATTATATTAAATTCTACCAAATCATAGATTTTCGTAAGTAAAATATTTTACATTATTGACAAAATAACTTCGTGGTCCGGATTTGGCCAACGGACAGTAGTTTGCGGACTTTCTCTTGCCAGAACCACTCTCATATGTACGCTTCGACATTCTCAAGCTAATGCAAGTAAGTCTACTGTAGATCTACCGTTATCCTGATTACTTTGAAAAACAGAAAAGGAATTACATGTGAAGCTCACTTTTCTAAGCTAATAAGCTCAAGCTACAAACTGGTCTTGCTACTACATCAAGATATGTGTCTCGTTCAACGGTAGTTAAAATATTTTTCTATGCATTGAGCTGTAGAAGGAATGGCCCGAGATTGCTACAAAGCAATTGTCAAAGAGCACCCCAGCTTAACACGCGCGGTATTGCAAACAGTTAACAATTTGCTCCACTAAACGTCTGTAGCCTTGGCTACAGTGCAGGCTAGTCTGGTCTTACCCCGTATCTTACCCAAAGAAAGCAACAAAAGCAAGGGCGTAACGGGATTAGATGGCGCCCGGGGAAAAAGATTGACGCCCCCATATTCGAACCTGAGGTCTTGCGGTAGCAAATGTATTGCATTGAAGAAAGTACTTGTGACATTGTTGAGATTTATTGGCTCCCCCCTCAGTGATTGGGCGCCCGGGAAATTGCGCTTCCCCTCGTTTTGCCCTTGAACAAGGGAGAGACCTGGGCTGAAGAAAAGTACCTCACAGGCAGTGTTGCCACTCTGTTGTTACGAAAAAGTACTAGATTTCATGATAAATAACACTAGATTACAAATTATTGACTAGTCTTCTGCCGTAATTCAATGGAAGTTAGCTGTAAAAACTAAAGACAAACGTACACACAAAGAAAATGGGCAGAAAATGTGTTGTAATGCAGACAAACTTTTAAGAGACGACCACAGTGACTTCGTAGCGGATCAACTCAAACAGATTATATGCTCTTGTGTAATTTAAGTTGTAATTAGCTAAAATTTTTAGCAAATTATAATTGCACACAAGAGTGATGGAGTTTCAAGACTTGGTCTCCGTCTGGAAAACCATTTTGCGAGTCTCGGTCTCGAAGGCTACGGCAAAAAGTACAAATTTTTGAAGTCTCAGTCTCGATTATCAAGTCTCGAGTCTCGGGATTTTTGATGAAGTCTCGGTCTCGAAGTTTTAATCAGGTCTCGGAGGTTACGGTCTCTTGTTACCATTGTTAGCTAGTCTAGACTACAGATCACAGTAGGCCTACACTAACTTGCCTTAGTCCAGGTATGGAGCAAACAACGTCCTTAATGTATAGGCAATTAAAAGAGCCCTATCTTGCCACATCAGGAACAGCCTCGTGCTGACAAATTTGGTTTGTCCAAATTAGCAGATTAAGAGGGGGAATGGGATTACACTACAGTATAGAGCTCATAGACAGACTCCGAGTCATGGCACAGCAGGCTGAAAAGGTGTTTCTAAAAATAATAAATGAATGATTTTGCAATGTGCAACTTTTTCCAAAAGTCTGAATCCTCGAAATATCGATAAAAGCGTTTCGGATACCCGTATCCGGTTCCAGTTTGAAAACAAATTTTGGATATCCGTATCCGGTTGCAAACTCACTATCCTGCCGGATATCCAATTGCCAAACCGGATAGTGATCATCTCTGACCTCCAGCACACCTTACACGCCGTACTGCACTTGCATTTCAATGTTTTTATCCGGTGCAACCCAACCATTGAGAACATGCAACAAGAGTATAACTGCTAAAAGGAGTTAGTCCCTGACCTGCACTGCGTAGAATGGTTCATTTTTTCCACACAATAAGGCAACTGAAAACAAAAGATCTATGACATTCAACCAATGGCCAGGAAGTAAGGCTTATTACCTATAAT
>Ga0210059_1016285_pt1 | contig 10745 bp, 6 predicted proteins | sample Ectturendosymbi2_FD_188042 | JGI IMG/M metagenome (GOLD analysis project Ga0210059, IMG submission 188042) | Ecteinascidia turbinata endosymbiont from Florida, USA - Sample 2 (SPAdes) (version 2) | ecosystem: Host-associated > Tunicates > Ascidians > Unclassified | place: Key West, Florida... | reverse complement strand
TCCAGGCATCCTTATCACATGGCCAGTTGTCTTCTGAGTAGTATCGTCTCAAGGCATGTTGTGCCTGCTCTGCGGCAGATCTCAACATGAGTTATTTTGTCCCACCAGTGCACGTGCAGGATAGTTTGAAGACACCGAAGGACACCGAAGGTCTCGAGGGCTCGGATGTGACGACGGTACGGTGTCCATCCCTCACATGCATAGAGCAGTGTCGAGACGCAGATTGCGTTGTAAACGGCCATCTTGGTGCGTGTGGAAAGGTCACGATGTACTATTATTAAGAGGAAAGAACAGATACGTACTTGTGTGAGCCGTTGTGATCAATGTGAACTGCCAATTAATGACGAAGCTCGAAACGAAGCACTTATTGCAAGCACAGGTGTGCGACTGTATTAGCACAAAAAACGAAAAGAGAAACTAGTGATGCATCAAAAAAACAGCTAAATCAAGAACGTTGAAATAGGACAGTTTGAAATTTGGCTCAGAAAATCAACTAAACGTCGATAATTATCTTCAGAGTTCATGTAATTAGACCAACCGAAAAACACCCGTTTTTTTAAAGCCCACTTAAAACATACAATAAAAGACACCAAAAATCCCACTCTTTTCCTTTGAAAAATGTACCATGAAATAAAAATTAAAACAAGCAGCACATTTGTACAGTCAACTGTAATTTTTTTTAATGAAACAAAACGATCTGCAACGAAATTTTTTAGGACTTGAAAAAAGGTTAAGAATAATTCGAACAGTTTGAGTAAATTCTATTGGTTATCTTCTTCAGCTCTGTTAAATCGGTATATTTTAATCAATTTTTGTACCATCTCTGCGTACATGTTGTTTCTGATGTTGGACCATACCAAATGATATGCTGAGAAAATACGCTCTATAGATGCTGAACGAGCAGAGCATGTGCATAAACTTGACGTGAAACTGCAGAGTTTATGTGTGAGTGGCTTTTCTCTGCTTGCTGTGCGCATGCTTGTCAAGCCATACCACTTTGGAGAGAATTTACCAACAACACTTTGCGAAAACAAAGATGGGGTACATCTCTTTACCCTCAATTTTAAATTCCATAATAGGTGTAACAAGTTATTATTGTGCAATTCTGAAAATGGTGATGTTGCGTGATGCAATGTAAGCAACACAGAATGAGGTTTTTGTGTATTTTTAAATAATAAAAACCTGTTTCGTTTCACAACCCCAAAAAACGGGTTAAAAAAACAAAAAGCCGAGGTGTGTTGGGTTTACTTCAAAAAAAAAAAACGGGTTTTTTCAACCCTGATTATCTTTCAATCTTTTTGTGATTTTCCTTTGATCGCACGATCTGGAACAAGTCACGTCAGCACTATCAGTTTGATTGGGTGTGCGCCGCATACCTACAGTATAGGTTCCATGGTATTGAAGAAGCTGAGAATTACTGGCATTTGAATGCGTAAAAAATAGTGTTGACATCAAAACAAGTTTCGAAAAATTAAATCCATGCAGCATGCGCTAGTAGCCTTACAATAAGAAAAATCATATCCAGTTACAGCATTTAAATTCGTCTGATTTCACTCTTTGAATGCCCCCCTGTCTTGGATGCCCGGGGCCGTCGTCCCGTTCGCCCCTCCCACCTCTGCACGCCACTGGAATCAAGTGCTACGCAGAGCAAGTAGCTGTAAGATCACACGCTAAAATAAAAACAGGTGACAAGAACTTATGTTTCTCTCCACCCATTATCAAGAGGAAGAGAGGAAACACTGACGCTACAAACGACCTATACACAAGTTTTCAAAAACACAAAAACATAGGTGAGATTTTTACGAACATGGTTTTGCTAAGATTGTTATGAACATGGTTACAAGGATCTGTGGGACTACAATGGCCTTTTGTCGCTCATTAGCTACATCATCTGCTGTTTATTGAATCTCGTTAAGGTGTCAGTCTCAGAGCAATCAACGTTACCTGAGCTTTTAATCCACTTCTCCAAACAGGATCGATGAACGTGCGCTGACGAGCCTTTGCATCTGCACGGGGCGATCAACCCTTCGTTCTGGGACTCGCTTTCGAGACATATTCGGCAAACGCTCGTCTGAAACCAAATGATACACGTACGATGGTGAAAGACACAGAACAGTCTCCAAGACAGGGTTCAAACATGCGGCATGTGGCCCACGGGGGTATTTTTTGCGGTCCGTCATGCTTTTTTAAATTTTCAAATACAGTACTGTAATCAACATTTTTAAGCTATTAGGTTTATTCACCGATGTTTAAAAGTGCTTGGTGAGAGTCAACAAGTTCCTTTCAGACGACAGTAGGGATAGTTATAAATGAATTGCCTATAACTCGCTTTACACTTAGCAGGAAATAGATGCAAAAGCTGTTTCCACAAAGGTTCAGCCATTGTTGCGCCAGCGCAGGGCCGTACCGAGGTTACATCGGGGCCCGGGGCAAGAAACAAGTTTGGCAGTCTCGTGTTCGAACCTGAGGTCTTTCGGGAGCAAATGTACTGTATTGGAGAGAGGGCTTGCGACATTGTTGGGACTTTTCGGCGCCCCCTAGTGATTCGGCGTCCGGGTCATTGTGACCCCTTATGGTCACGAAGTCTCAATGCGGCTCTTGGATTACTTTATCCCTCGGAGCACCTTAAGTTTGAGACCCCTGCTCTAAGTGGAATTTAGATGGCTGAAACGCTGACTCGAACTCCGTGCCAAAAAAATTGATTTCATCACGCTTGCTGGTTCAAACGCTTAACAGTCGCGAACAAAAGGGAGGATGCATGCCCCTCACCAGATATTAAGTGTTCACATAGGAGTTGAGTTCATTGAATTTCATCGCCGAAGATGTTTGTACAGTGCATATACTCAACCGGCAAAGATGTTCAACAATAACTTATGCTTACAATTAGTCAAAGACGTTTCTTCTTTACAACTGCAAAAACACTGTGACCTATTGAATTTGAAAGCTTACACTCCAAGCCCATCAGAAATCATTCCGGGACCGTATTTGACTATTCCGTGCCTGATTCAAAAGATTACAATCTATACTGACTCTTGACTAATAACCTGATCACCAGCTTTTCAGATATACAACGCTATCTACGATCCATGTTAAACCGTGGCTCGCAACAATAAAATAACATAAGATCAAGAAAGATCAACAAACGACCTGCAGTACCGCTGCACACACTGCTTTCTGCTGGTATTTGCTGCAAACTGCTCTTAAGCTTTGCTGTTTCTTTGTTTCACTTACGGACTTACATTAGCTTGCCTTTATTTTTGGAACCTGATGTAAAATAGTCACGACAGTTTCGGTTTTTGGTTACTTTAGTGCTTTCACGCATTACGAATTGTTTTGCTTCTCTTTGGTCTCTTAATTTTGGTTAAAAATGCCCAGAATCAACTTGCTATTTGCTATTATCTAAAATCAAAATTCTCTGCAATGACACCAAGCTTCAATCACAAGTTGTGGAGTACCTTTTCAGCAAGTAACAGTAATGATGAAAGCAAATATTTATGAATGATAAACCTTCATCCTCAACATTACTCTGAGCCCTCCATTTCACCAATTGCATCTCCTCTGTAATAAGCCCAGTTAAAGCTTTCAAACCAAGCTTTTGGCTACACCACTTTTAATGACACTTGTTTCCAGTTTTTTCCAATGAAGCAATCATTCATTTTCATATAATAACTAAAAACAGATGTGAAGCCTATAGTGCAACAACTGACGGCAAAACTTGTAATACAAAAATATTTACTTCATTGTTGTTAAGTTTGCTAACCTTTACTAAACAGTTAAATAAATTACTGCAGGGCTTAAAATCTGATTTGAGCTAACCTAATCTAGTCCAATTACGGAATGAGCTCAAAATACTTTTGTTGTGTTAAAGCCATTGGCTTAAAATGCACCAGTGACTTGCTCAACCAGCATCAGAAAATTTCCTTGTTTCTAAACCAAGGTTTTATTTTAAATGGTCAAAGTATGCCTTTTCAATGTGCTTTAATTAAAACCATAGGTTTGATCATGTTTTGCCTATAAAAATATGCAAATAAACTTTGCAATTAGTAGATTGACTACTGCATACAGACTATCATCACATTACCAAGCTGAGTGATTAAGAAATGTCATCACTAACAAACGCAAATTAGTGGAGGGTGAAATACTCAATAGCAAAAAACATAGTTTTATTCAATCTGAGACTGTTTAAAAAACCTATCTTAGGTTTTAAGTTTTTTGCATAATTGACTATTCATCCTTCATTACACAAAAAAATTTTTTTGAAAAGCCGTTGCAAACACAGGTTTTCGGACATGTTTATACGACTACTAAATTTTTTATAAGTGGCTATAAATATTTTTCTGAAAAATACTTCACTAAAAATAAAATCATATTTGAAATCAGCATGTCCTAAAATGGTGGAATTAACCTTTTGATTACACCTCTAGCATCAGTGGATGAAAAGAAACAGCATTTTGTTTTTTGGAGCACTCCGCACCACTAGACTCGGTTATAGCCTACTTTCCAAAAAGAAACTTGAGCCAAAAAATGGCTCGTTGGGTTGGCGCACAGGGCCAGGTAACTTCAGCTAAATATGCGCGTAAACATGCCCTCATTATGACCTCACCCACAAGAAACCCAAACCCAAAACTAAAAATTTTTGTTTATTCTAAGCTACAAGACTTCCCGAATCCGTAGAGGGTTTGAACAGCTCTCTAACTCAATCGGCTGGCGAGTTATGGAGTTGCAAAGTGGCAGAACATTTTGCAAAAAAAGTGGCGCACGCGGAACTTAAAGGATTGTAAACTGCATCGCCAAAGGTGCCGGACCCCAATTCAAGCGTCGAGAGAATTTACAGCATGGCCACGGAAACTCTTAACGATCTACACACACACTGGAATAAATTGCCGTTTCTTCAAAGCCCAAACAATAGCAAACTTCATACCGTCGTCGATGGCGTGGATATCGATATGGACTGGGCCGATATTGACGTTCTCTTTTCTTGCGCGTTGCCTTTACCACTATGAATTTCATGTCCACAAGTAACGCAAGTTTTTAACTGTGTCACTTCGGACTGGTAAGCGACATGGTCTAATTTTTGTTTGCTATCCGCTGATGGGATAGCTTCGTAGACACTCGCATGCGACACGCGCAGCGATTCAACAGAAGCGTGCGCTGAAGTCTTCGAGGGTTCGGTGCTCGAGAATGGGGAGGTAACGGTAGCTTGGGCTGAAAACTCGTCTTCTCTGTCAGCGCACTGTCCCGATGAACACGAGGTTGTAGATTTAGAAGTTCCACTGTTGCAATCTGTTTTGTTGGAAGTACTTGAAGCAATGAGCAATGTCTACGAAAAACAAAAGCCGAAGTTGAAACTCACTCTGATGTGGCGGTAATGTATTTATGTAATTTCTATCTGTAATGTATTGATAATGTATTTATGTAATTTCAATCTGTAATGTATTGATAATGTATTTATGTAATTTCAATCTGTTTTTGCCATTGCAAATTGTTCTACTGAAACATTTGTGGAAACGTTATTCTTAGAATATTTTCACAAGAAGTTGACTAACGCACACGTTGCGGAAAAACCTCAAACCACTGATGTTCAACTCGAATGGGAGTGCGTGATAAAATCTCTAGTATTAAGTTAGTTCCGTGCCCTGCCATGTTCAAATGAATGTTAACCTCGTAAAAGAACTTCCTTGTCGTCCAAGAAGATACTGTATCTCCAACTCAGACATCAAAATAGCAAAAATTTATAGAATAAATCTAATAGAAAAATCGTTTTTTGCTAAGCTTAAGCGCTCGCGTGCCATCAACGAACTTACGGCGTGCCAAGTTAGGCACCTCACCACTCTTCTGAACCTGGGCTTGTCCGCATTGAATCGTCTCGTGTTTCCTTGGGTTATTTGCAAACAGCTACGTACCATACCGTAACGCAAAATGAATCATTGGACCACACTGTGACCTTGCTGCACAGCAGATGATGTTTACCGCAACAGACTGGCGCAACTAATCGTGCTGACCAACAAACATCAAGTTTCAAGCGGGTGCACGCTTCACTGTGGTGCAATAAAAACACTCTTTATCTAGTCATTGTGTGAAAATTGCAAAAGTGTGCTTGTACGCCACGAAAGTCAATGCGTGCTAAACTATGAGAATTGCAACTACATGCGTTCGCTTTCATTTGACGCAAAAATTAATGTTCAAAGCATGATTCTACCCCGTGAGAAATGATTTTTGCACTTTTTTCGTGGCTCCTTTCACCTGGTTCGGAGTATTTAACCATCCAGTGAACTAGCTTTGTTGACAACTCTCACAGCGTTCAGCATTTTGCATTTAAAAACGCCTCGGGTTATCCTAGCCTCGTTACAGCATTAACTAGATTTCGGCGGCGGACCTCCCGTAAAACAATCAATCTTAAGCATCGTACCAGCGCACTGAGTCATTATGACCGCGTTGTTGGCTGTTGCATTGCTCGACATTTTGCGTCAGATACTTTCGTATTGCAGTGAAAGAAATTATACGGGACAAACATATTTTCAAGTTTTCTATTTATCGAAGCTTGTGTTCTGACTTAGTACTGTAAAGAACTTCCTTGCTGTCGAAGAAAACATCGCCAAATCAGAGTTTGTTTGCTTTCTCTGCTCATGCTTCTGACGATGCATAATGTTATGTGAAATCGATTTCCTTATAAAAATTTGCTGATTGATGCAGCCTCTTCGCCTGCGTGGAGACTAGTCACTTGAACACAGATACGTGCTAGTTTGAATCATCGCAAAAAGATGAAAGCACAGCCCGTACTGTAAGCTTTTCAAGTAATGAAGGCTGATTTTCTTACTTCAGAATGAACAAGCGTGGTATTTCATTAGAGGGGCACACGACTACCGCGTCTTTTGCAAGCTTTGGATGTGCTTGATCGATATAAAAATGCCTTCTGATTGCACAAAGCTACGATTTATTTCGTATATTGAATGGGTAGCAATCACAGCTTTATTTAATATGCGAAAATTGCTTTCAAACCGTCATAAACGACATTTTTTGCTAAGATGACGTGCTGTAGGTTTTGGTTTCTGCAAGACTCCATCAGCTGGCAGGCCAGCAATGGCAGTAAAGGAAGCTAAAGCTGTTGACGAATCGCAATCCTCCGAAAATCCCCAAACTTCGTACGATTACGGCATAGAAGCACCGACAAGCACATCCTTTGCAATACGACAAAAGCTGCGCTAAATAGAATGCTGGTAATGCAAACGTAGCATTTCTGTCGTTCGTACAAATGCAGCAAACACAGCAAAACCATAAAAACTACAATTCAGCAATTTTACTGTCGTAAACACACGAATGCAAAAATACCGTATGCGGATCTGTTGAAATTCTCGACTTATCCGAGTCGCAGTCCAACTTTTGAAGAATCAAGTCAAGTTCTTTCAATGCTATTTCTTCTGTAACAACTTCATCTCGTTTTTGAGCAATTGTTTGTGAAATAAATGCTTGACTTTCGTCTGTGCAGTCGTTGATGGAGGGACTTCTCTTAAGACTCAACATCCTTAAGCATCGTCCCGGTTATCCCTGGTGATAACATACGTGCAATCTCAGCGCATTAAAGCGTAGAACTATGCGTTGAACTCGTCACCAACAAATCGACAGACCACCAGAATAGGGCAGAGAAGCCTAGTAGATGAACAGAAAAGCACAACAGCCGGTATGACGGAAAAAGTGTAGCTCACCCGAGTCTGGTAAAAGTGTAAAACTCGTGGTCTACCTGAAATACCCTCCCCCCCACCAGAGGGAGTTGCAATATTGTAAGAATCGACTACACAGAAACAAATATATTTCAACTTATGTGTCTTACTGGTCAGTGCCCCTGCTCTGGTTGTTCTGAGGGCATAGCAAGGTCACGACCACCAGACTTCCCCAGTGCACCGCATTCCCTACTGCTAACCTTACGTTGATGTTTCGAGCTGAAGTGGAATTCGCTCTTCACCATAACCAAACTGAATATACCAACCAATAAGATGCGAATTGTGGCACATGCGCAACAGCGACGCAAGTATGAGCATTGTTGCTGCTCAGACCGGAGCCCGGGAACTGAAGCACAATGACGCAGTACGAAGAAGGGTTCAGCACGTAAAGATTGTTCGCAACAACAAAATCCGCGTTTCAAACATTTTCTGAAATTGTCGTTTGCCCCATGGGTTTGGTTTTTCCACTACCTAATTTTCAACAAAGAAAGGCGACCAAACTGGGCAGCAGACTAACAGAAGTCTGAGCAATCATGTGGCACGAAAGAATGGCCAAGGAAAACTTCAACAATCGGTTGTCCTAGTGCTGCATTTCTGATCATTCTATAACAAACCGTTCAGTGCTTGTTCCGATACTGAAACCTCTGCTGCACCACCTTCATCAAGAACAAAGAGAAAAACTATAGTTAGACATGACAAGCTTGCATCATAAACTTTATTCAGTCGCTGTTGTTGTTGGTACCGGTATATGACAAACAGCTAAATTATGTGGAAACAAAAGGCAGAAATAGATTTCACAAACACTAAGGAATCAAACCGATCGAGCATGATCACTGCAGTTCAATTTGCAATGCACTGATGAGGATAACAGAAATTATCGAAACGTTTGCAATATGTCGTTTGTATCATTTTCATTGGCTGTGATTTTCATTATAAGGCTATTTAGCACTTCCGTTTTTCGTGCACCAAACCGATCGACTGCTTCTGAAAGTAACCAAGAAGAAGATGAATCAAGCGTATCCTCGCGTTATCTTCGCCGGAACGACGCTGCGTTCACCCGCTACCTACTCCATGGAAAGGTACCGATATTACCGCTATTCACCGTTTCTCAGTACAAATACTTTTGTGGTCTTAGGTGCTTCTCTCCCACCTTGTTTGTAACCACTGAACCAACAAACGCGCATGCTAGAGTTTGCAGGCACATGAAGCTTTCAATACTACGCTGTACAAAATGACTGTCAAACCTGCAGTTCAAGAAAAAATGAAAAGTTCTGAAATGGCATAAAATGATTCAGCTATACCAGGGGCCTCAAACACGCGGCCCGCATATGGCCCGCGAGGGCATTTTGTGCGGCCCGCGATAAGTTTTGGGAATTTTCGTGCAATCAGCATTTAAAGGTTATTTAGCTTATTGATTAATGTTTAAAAGCGCTCGGCTAGTGAGTGAACACGTTCCTTTTAAACGAACGTAGAAACGGCTAGAAGTGATTTGCATATAAGTCAAGATAACTTTCGCAGGAAATAAGGTGTAAAAGCTCCCTTGTAAGGTTGAGGTACCGCCATCGTTGCATCAGCGTCATAATGTGGCCCTCGGGTTACTTTGTTGGTCCTAAGTTAGCCCTATACTCTGTTTACTGCAGTGCACGCACTGCTTTAATGAAATTGGCTTAAAGCAAACAAAACAAAACAAACATTACCAGCTGGATCACTACATTTCACTGGCCAACTGATAAAAACACTGGGTCAGAAATGGCTCTCGTCTGCATGCCCAAGGGTTACTTGAACTCAAACAACACACAAGAATACTAACGAGGTGATGAACCGCAATCGACCACCTCATGCATAATATTTCCTGCCACTATTCGCCGATCATGAGTCATCTCTACCAGTTCAAGTGTGCGTTCATTCGACACATATCAAAGCATTCCAACGGCAGTGAACTTACAGTAAAACCACTACCAACCGCATCAAAATTGCCGAAACGTATTACCGCAACGTTTGCTTCATGGAAAAGACTTACTCGCTCACATTTTGTTTCAAATCTTGACAATTAACTGCAAAAATCAATACAAGAAACTTCCACGGGCATATACAATACTTTGCACCTCCACCCCGTATAAAGCGAATTGTTACCCCTTTCGGCTCAATACCACAAGCATCAAACTCATTTATCTGTTTAGTGCTTTCAACACTGCTGTCTATGTGTTGTATCATCTTAGAACGCAAAAGTTTGCCCACCGCCCTATGAGCCGGAAAGATAACGTTAATAGGTCAGTCATTGACACAGTGAGCAGTTTTATAATGTCTTGTAGCAGTGTCCGCTGAATAGCCGTATACAAGAGGGCTGTAATCGGATAACAAGGGAAATGCCGTTACCTGACCTGTTACAATGTGGTGTTCTGAGAAAGGATGAATAACTTATTCTTCAAGTAAGCGCTTAGTTTTGTCAAATGCTAAACCAATTCTGCTAGGTTCTGCTGCAAAGAGTGTGGTTTCCTTTTGTTAGAGAGTTGCTCCAGGTTTTTTTGGCACTGAAATCGAAACACTGTATTTGAAAAGACGTTTGGTGGTACAGAACTTGAAGATGGCGTGAAGTAGGAGATTCATCCCAAAGCTTTTCGTCTGACACTCTTCAGGGGATATCGTCAGAATGAAGTGGAGAAACTACCGAGCTGGTTTATATACAGAAAAGAAGAGATCTCATTGGTTAAAGCAGTGGCCAATAAGAAAAGGGTTTAGGAGATAAGAAAGGCGAGTTGTCATTGGTTGAAGATGTAATTTGGACCTCGTCGAAACGTTGGACCGGTCAAACAATGGAGAGTTCAAGAGGTTTAGGAGATCTTCAAGGAGTAAACGAATTCTTTTTGTTTGCAGAGAAGAGGATTTGATGAAAGTCGCTTCCAGGGCAGAGAGATGAAATGAAGTGCGAGCTGGAGCGAGGACAGAGAATTTGTCCTTATTGTAATGTAAGGCACATTCGGCGTTGTCAAGAAGATGTTGACCGATGGCGGATTCGTGAAATTGTCG
>Ga0210059_1016284_pt1 | contig 10745 bp, 6 predicted proteins | sample Ectturendosymbi2_FD_188042 | JGI IMG/M metagenome (GOLD analysis project Ga0210059, IMG submission 188042) | Ecteinascidia turbinata endosymbiont from Florida, USA - Sample 2 (SPAdes) (version 2) | ecosystem: Host-associated > Tunicates > Ascidians > Unclassified | place: Key West, Florida... | reverse complement strand
AGTTAAACAGATTAGACCGCGGGCCACGCCTTCGTTTCACACAGGCTGTCTAGTACTAGTGACCGGCATAAAAATCCACTTTGTTGTATTGCATTTGGCCCGCGGGCCGCAGGTTGCACACCCCTGCTCTATACCATAGGGGCCCATAGGCGTACGAGGCGGGCGGGGGGGCTGCCGTTCCCCGGCTTGAAAATTTTCAGGGCAAACTCTGTTTTCAGCGCAAGCGCAAGTTGCTCAAAATTCCTGAATGATAACAAATATTTCAATCTAGTGAAAAATTTCAGGGCAAACTCCTGTTTTCAGGACAAGCGCAAGCTGCTCAAAATTCCTGAATGATGCAAAATATGCATTCAATAAGTGAATTCAAGGCACACTGTTTTTCAGGGTAAGGGCAAGTTGCTCAAAAATCCTGATTGTAAAAAGTGTATTCAATACAACGAAAAATTTCAGGGCAAACTCTGTTTTCAGGGCAAACATAAGTTGCTCAAAAATCCTGAATGATTAAAAGCATGCAGTCAATACAGTGAAAAGTTTCTGGGAAAACTCAATTTTTCAGGGCATGTGCAAGTTGTTGAAAAATGCTGAACGGTGAAACATTTTTCAATGCAGTGTATTCAGTGTATATTCACTTGGGGGTGGTCCGTGTAAATTGGGATAGTTTAGTTTGCAATCTGGACTAGGGACGTGACTGGTTATGATGGCTTTGATCTAGACCAGCTATGTCCAACCCAAAGGGCTTGCTGAGCCAAAACGTATGTCACTATCTGGACCAGGGCCGCACATTGAATGACATATTAATGAGGGCCGCACTTTGAATGGCTTACTTTGATCTCAAGTTATTTTAGGTTAAGCTAATGTACTGAAAGCGTTCGATTCCTCATTGCAGTAGTTACAGACGTGACAAAGTGGCACTGAAGACCAACTGCATCAAAAATGTCAAATTCAGGATTACCAAAATAAGGACAGGCTGTCAGTATATAGGATACATTTGCTACAGCGAAAACCTAAACTGGGCCGCAAAAAACTTTGACTGGGCCACATGCGGCCCGCGGGTGGGCATAACTGATCTAGACCAAGACCTCGTTTTCTGAAAAAGCGAACAATCGGATGTCGGTAGTCAACAGCTTGATCTAAGAATTCGGTAAGCTCCTTTGAGTGCGCGTGTTTACGTGCCTTGTTCAAGCGCACAGCACTTACGATAACAAAGGCAGGTGTAGGGTCAGACCCTTCGGTCCGGAACTGGCGCTTTTAACCATTGCGTTGGGCCAGCGAAATCGCGTATTTGCATCAGTAAAGGCAATTACCGTAAAGTTTCTTGTCTGAGAAAACACAGCACGCAAGGAACTTCACCCCTTTGAGCTAACAAGCAAGGTAACTACAGAATTTTCCTATAACAGCACCTCTAGGGGATTGCATTTAAACATTGTTATTGCCGAATTGACGTTTCAAGCGAATTGAAATGCATGTAAACATGGCCCGCCCTAGCAGGTGCGGGGCCCAATGCAAGACCTAGGCGTGGGGCCCCTGTGAGCAGTGATTTTATGACGTCATCGTGTTCAGTCAACCGTGTCACGATCGTGGTAGAGCGCAGATATACAATGCAGCACTAACACGAGAATTCAGAACGTTTGCTAACGTTCGAGAGAAAATTTGCTAGTTCTGACGAGAGCGTTCTTTGTTAACAATGAAATTTATATGGCGTTTCTGCTGAATTCTCAAGCGCAAGGTGTATCTGACAAAAATGAACTATCTACCCAAACACCATGGCGCGGGGCCCCAGAGGTGCGGGGCCCAATGCAGCTGCATCGGTTGCACCGGCTTAATGCCGGCCCTGCATGTAAAAGATGCCATCGGGACCGGACAAAATGTAACATTACAGGCGAATTGACGTTACAGACGAAGCCGTTATAAACGAATTCAACTGTACAGAACAGATTTATAAGAGGTTCCAGGCCCCATTCGGATTGTACTAAAAAAGTTAGTTTCAGGGCATCAGGGCAAATTGTTTGTTTTTAGAGCAAATTGTTATTTTCAGGGCAATTTTTCGTCCCCCTCAGTAAAATGCCTTCCCGTACGCCTATGATACGCCTATGACAAACAGCATAAAGACCAGTTTTACACAGAAGCAAAGTATTGTCACAACACCCTCAGTTAACCATGAAGTAAGCCCAATGTAGACACGTTTTCCCCAGTGAAGCCCGCGAGAAACTGTTCTAGCTGATTTAACTAACATATAGAGTTTCAGCAAGCAATCTCTGTTTGCCGAAATCTAGTAAAAACAACCAAACGTAGGATCCAAAACTGGCAATCCTGCTTTTCACCGGAGTTGTGCAGTATCTGGCGGTTTTGCGAGCTTTTTTGTCAGTGGAAAATTGAACATCAAGTACCGTTTTTTTCTTTTTCATTCTTTTTTTGTAACCGCTTTCATACAGATGGCCTGAATCTCTCTCACGCTCAGATGCACAATATTGTCATGTTGTTACTGTACTGACAAGAGTCTAGAGTAGACTAGACATTTTTGTATTTGCATTTCCGCCCTTTTCAAGGTAAACTGTGAAGTAATGCCTCTGCGCAGTTTTGTCAATTTTTAGTTAACATTGAGTCGTCATATAAAAGATCGTTGCGCGGGGCCCTAGGCCATGGCCTATGCGTAAATCCGTCTCTGGTGGGAACGCCGTTCCCACAACAAACATAAAAGAAGACTGATTCGCCTACAAGAATTTCCACACTGGATCTTCCTGTTTCATTTTAGCGCTACTGTGCTGTACACGAGATAACTTGCCATTTATTCATTTATGCTGCTCCAGGCGCTACACGTAGAAATTGAAATGAAAAATCTAAATCTTCAAGTAACGTTACCAGTGCGAAAAGGTTTGGGAACGGCGTTCCCACCCCACTACACCCCTGCTGGCATGTCTGATGTTAATCAGTAATAGCCTACAGCTAATCTAGCGCGCTTTATTTTAAATCTACCTGACATGTAGGCTACGCTTTACGGTTAGGTTTGTGTTTTGGAATTTACGCTGTCACTGAGCGCTCTAACCTAGCCTGTACTTAACCGCATTGTAAGTTCGTTGTAGCGTAATTTTAATGCCTTCGCTTAACTACAGTAAGAACATGAACTGCACTCATTCATAAAAGCTCGTAGGAAAAAATAGTATGATCTGGAGCTTATTCAACTTTTGTCAACAGTCTGCTCAGTCCCGTCGTCACGGAGGGGCTTTGGTGGGCTTAGCCCCCCAAACAAAGCTCTAAGACCCCAAATTGAAACATAAAACACTATAAATCAGTGGAGCTTTTGTCAATTTTTATAAGGTCAAGCTCCCCGCGCAAACACTAAGCTCTGTTGAAAACTTTCTAGAGACGGTTCTGAGTCAGCTGCTTATTCACCTTTTGTCTACAAGAAGGGGGCTATTGCCCCCCAAAATTTTTAGCATATCTTGTCATTTTGTGTTGGAGAGGCAGAGTCCTAAACAAAATACTGTTGCTCGCTTAAAGTCAAAAGATTTGCCCCCCAAATATTTTGGGCCGGCTACGCCACTGCTCGCGCCCACCTTGCAAACCTTTGACAGCCAAGGGAGACGCGCTTCCAGAACCAAGAAATATTTTTAAGAATACAAGTCGCAGATCAACTAAGGCTTCGGCTAGGGATGTGGTGCTAACAAAAAAGGTGTCGGAACGCCTCCAAAAATAGCCATTTTGATACAGATTCCAACTCGTTATAAAGCAAAACGTGAAAAAGGTGTGGGAATGCCGTTCCCACGCGTTCCCGCCCCACTACACCACTGGTTTTAGCAGCAATTGGCCACCCTGCAAAGGGATAGGAGAGATAGGATGTAAGGCCTTGAGATATAACGATTGCAGTGCTTTATCTCTTTCTTGTATCACTTAACGTACATTTGCATGCCCCCCAGGTAAGTTCCCATCAGATACATGCAGCATATATTAGTACTCTTAAAATATAAAATAAGAAGCATCTAGTTACTGCACTAAATTTCACTCTTTGGATGCCCCCTGCCGTGGACGCCCGAGCCGTCGCTCCGTCCCCCACTCTGCACGCCTCTGGACTCTTTCAAGGCTTAGACATTACCTTCCAACTAATTCCTTAAATAGCTGTATATTACAATCTTATCTGCTAATTATTTAGGGATCAGTTTCATCATACAATCTAAAACCGATAAAAATAATTAAAAATGAAATTATAAGATTAATCACATTTAGTTAATATAACGCAAATGCTGAAAACTCTTCGCACGGCTTAAAATTTTACATTTTAATGACAGTTACAATTTGCAAATAGCTAAAATAATGCATCAACTTAAGCATATCTGCTTACCAACGGCATTCAATAAATTATTCAAAAAGTTGGGCAATATACATTTATATAATACTAGACAAAAAAACATCTAATCAAATGATGCACATTTCTTGAACTTTGTCCGGTTCCCAGCTCTCTTAAAGAAAATGCTATCATGCGGACGATGGTTACCTTGCCAGAGCTCGACTGGGGCAGGTAAAGAACATGTCGGTCAGCTCAACAGAAACTATCGTTGAGTAGTTGTAGGAGCTATTGTAATTTGATTCATACTGCTGGTCAACCTTCTGAGCTGTAGAATTTCCAAGGAGATAACGATTAAATGCCTGAAAAAAATTTTGGTTTGTAAAGATACACAAAATGCTATCGAAACCTTGGTTATGACGTTTTATAGTTTTATAAGTGTGGAAGAATCATTTGCTGCATATTTCTACATTTTTGTTTATTCGTACACTCATATTCAAAGCTTCAGCTGCAGATTATGTGACCGACAGAAATTGTTTTTTAATATGAAGTTTGTTTTAAGATAGAATTCTTGTAAAGTTTTTGATAAAAATCTGTTTCTACATTCACCTTAGACGTTTCTGGAGATTTCTGGCGACAACTTGACCAGTATTTTCTTTTGGCGTTGGAATGTTTTGGGCTAAGATTGAATGTGTGCAAAATCTTTATGTTAGGCAAACATTACCTGACGTACACTACACATCTTGTCTGCGTCGTACTTGGGTTTGAAAGAAAGCAGGCAGAGTTTACGATATATACACAGGGATAGTACGACTTACCTTTAAACATTTTACAGTTTTACAGGCTATGGTAAAGCAATTACCTTGAATTCGTTAGGGGTAAATCTTTTAACAGTGTCTCCAAGAATTTCAAGAATGTAAACCAGCTCTTGACTATTTGTTCCGATAATGATTTCCTTGTTCGATGACCATTCGCCAGCTTTAAATAACTCCATAGGCTGTTTGGCGAATTCTTGTCCATCGATGACTGGTCTGTAAGGTTCTATCGCTCCCCAAACGTCATCTTTTTCAAGAGCTCTTTTAATAACTCCATTTGTTGCGTTGGCAATGAGCGAAGGGTCGGCTTGTCTACAGACAGAAAGTAGTTTATGCTCCTGTCCATGAGAGGGCATGATTTGTGTAAAAATTATCTATCACAATTTTATTTAAGTATACATCATTGGCAGCAATACTGCTTCTGATTTTCAGGTTTTCCGGTTAAAAATTGTTCATACTATCAACCAGAGGCTGTCAGGTCAAGCTAAAAAAAGCAGAGGCTGTCAGCTGCACCCTTATTTTTGTCTTATTTTCTAGTCAGCAATGCGTTTGTGGAGAAGGTGTTTTCCCTTTTTTCGAAACAGGGGACCTAGGGTTGCCAGATCACTTCAGATTTTTTCATGGACATATTTTTCAATGAGACACGGTCAGTGGCGTGAAGAGGTCTGGTGATGCCCGGGACGACTGTTTGATTGTATGACCCCTAACAAATTCTGGTATTGAGCAGTGGTGTGTGGTGGTCAATGTACCTGGATAAACGCTGTTTGTGACGTCACAAAATGACGCCAGTTTGACGTTTGGCGTTGGTTTGGCGAAGTTCGCTGAAACAGCGTGCTTATTATTCTACACGCACTCTCCTTACTCGTTATTGTAGCTTACAATGTGTCACTGCAGTACATATAAATTAATGAGCGCTCCAAGTTAGGAGACCGGAGCAAAACACAGCACTCAACGATAAGACAGAGCAGTTCATAACCGCAAAAATTTCCTGCAACGCGTTAAAACAGGGAAGTAGAACACACTCAGTGCTATGCCAGAGCAGTTAATAACAGCAAAAATATAAGGCTGCGCATTCAAAGAGTGCAGTAAAACGCACTCAACGCTACGATGGGGCAGTACGCAAATTTAAAAAAATGGCTGCGAGAATGTCTCGTCGAATAGCAGTCAAGCAGAGAAGGTATACGTCTTAGATGGTGGACACCCAGGGTTGATAGTTTGAAACTTGCTGAACTAGCCTACACAAGAATTGAAGATGCGCATAAAATATGCAAGAAAACTTTCTTCTTTATTTATGTGGTTGTTATATGAACAGCTACTGGGGGCAGAACATATACGCGTTTGTGTGACCCGTTGTGATCAATCCGCCCAGAACCGTCGCCAGAACGTGTTCGCTAGGGGGGCTTTACGTTTGTGCAGGGAGGCTTGATATTGAAAATTTGTTAAAATATCCACTGATTTATAGTGTTTCATAGTTTAATTTGGGGGCCTTGGGGCTTTGTCTGGAGGGGCGAAGCCCACCAAAGCACCCCCGTGGTGACGGGACAGAATCCGCCTGAACAGCCAATTCGTGACGAAGCTCGAAATGATGCACATGGTGCAAGGCCAGCTGTGAAGCTGCATTAGCGCACACCCAGGGTTGCCACATCAAAAAACGAAACGAGAAACTAATGATGCATCAAAAAGTCAGCTAAACCAAGCAAGTTGAAATAGGATAGTTTTGAAATTTGGCTCAGAAAATGAATTAAATGTCCATAATTACTCTTCAATCCTATTTTGATATTATCCCTTGATTGCATGATCTGGACAAGGTCACGTCACTATCAGTTTAATTGGGTGCGCGTCGCACAACTGGAGTATAGGTCCCTGGTATTGAGGAATGTGAGTATTACTGGCGTTTGAGTAGGTAAAAAGTAGTGTTGACAAAGAACACACGACACAAGTTTTCGAAAAATTAAATCCATGCAGCATGTGCTGGTAGCCTTGCAATAGGAAAAACCATCTTGCTACAGCATTTTAGTTTTGCAGTTTCATTCCTTGGATGCCCACCTCGCTCTGTACGCCACTAAGTACGGTGAGCTATTTTTAGATAGCTTGAATCACGTATCGGAAAGTCAGGCTATGTCAAGTACAAAATTGAAAAATAAACGAAACGTATCATGACGACTCAACCTTTCTTCAATATACATTTTACTACACAACTGTTTAAGATTGAGCAAATCTATACATTGCTCTGTTCATTTACATTGTTAATTCTTGATTCTTGAATGTTCAACGCAATCAATAGTTCTTAAATGAACAATTTTAAAAATATTCAAGAATTTTCAAGGACGCCGAAAAAATTCAAGAACAACAAGATGTTTTTCAAGAATCAAGGACATAACGAGTTTTGATAGCAAATCAAGGACAGTCCTTGGCGCTCAAGGACGTCTGGCAACCTTAAGTGGACCAAACAGTGAAAACGCTTTAGCGAAAGGACAGTCAAGTCCATCCTACAAGTGAAAACAAAGTTAGTCAATAGCTGCAGTGAGATGCACCAGGTAGCTTCTCAAGACAAAGCATTGCCAAAGCAGACCGCTCCTAGTACAAAATACGATTGGTAATTGAATACATTTAGTTCAGCAACTTATGTTCCTTCTTATCTCATTTTGTTTCCTGATTGTCCTTATTTTTGAATCCAGATCGATAGCACCCTTGAGTACAGTTCAGGTTTCGGCCTGCCGCCACTTTTAGCCATGCAAATCATAAAACGAAAAAATGATACAAATAATACCATAGGAAAACGAAATTAGCTTGAAATAATGAAGCGTTTGACTCTCTAGAAACGATAATATCGCTGCTTAATGGTGTTGACAGCAATTTTATATATTAATTTACGGTATTGCTGTAGGACTCAAGTTCAAATCAACGTTCATTGAGGTGACCCAAGCGGCGAAGCCACACACGAATTTGCAAGTCCAAGCCCATCCTGAGTTTTTTACTGATATCAGAGATTAGTCATTTCTGACATGCAAGGGATGAAATGAAATGCGCGTAAGTCTAAACGGCGGGACATTACTCTTCGTATTCACACAGTGGTGTAAGAGCCGGGGGTTCAGGGGGTGCAAGCGCACCCCAAAATTTTGACTTGTTGAAAATCCGGGCAAAATCCCTGAAAAGCTGGGAAAAATCCGGGCATAAATGGCGGCCAACGTTTGCAGAAAAATACATGAACACCTCTTCTGGGAGGTCACACCAAAAGAAGGTCTTCATGGTCTTTGTGGGAGAAAATGTGTATGTAAAAGTCGCACAAAAGCTTTTCGGGCAAGTTTGGGGAAATTCAGGCAAAAACCCTTCCCATCCCCCAAAATTTGCCTGCTATTACAACTATGTATTCACACAAGGCGATTAGTTTCAAACACTGCTCTCTATTATTACGTCAAAGAGCTTCACACACGGAAGCGCCCAATACCCCCATCTGTTCGGAGTGTGAGAGAAAGTTCGTGGTAGCCCACCTGTTGCGAACAAGGAATCAAAAATTACGCCACAACGCTGCCAGGATTCGTCTACTTGTTTTTATGATGAGTTGATCCGCTACACAATGTGTAGAAGATGAATGTCTTACATCTTGCAAAAATTAAAAGAATATTTTTAGATATAAGTCATTAGATTACGATGATATGATTTAGGTAAGTGCAAGTTCATTCTACCGTAAACAATTCTCGTCTGTGCAGTTGATCACGTCCATGAGATATTGCGTTATGCGCCAGGCGTCTTCAGGAGTGGAATACTGAATCACAGCAGGATTGCTTTCCATGATTGCTCGCGCAAACAGTGGAGAACTTTTTTGCGACAGCAAATGAAACATGACAGCTTGAGCCCCAGAGCTTTCTCCGAACAGAGTTACCTGTTAAAAGATGCATCGATCAAACGCAAATTTGCACGACGAAATGTCCTTTGATAAGTTGAATTCACGGAATTTTGGTTAACGCACGTTTGAATTTTTCAAGCTACAAATTCAAACCACATTTTTACAACACAAAAGAGGTTTCACTTATAAACCCAAGCAAAAACAGCAAAAATATTCGTTTGCAATTGCAGGCAAATGTAGTGTAGAAGGAAAAACAGCAAGAATGAACTTAATTTTTAACGTAAATCTATTATTACAAACGTAGGGGAAGATGGGGAAAAGTGGAGCAGGGACACAGTGGTTAAAGTCGATTTATTTAAAAAATTGGAAACCTTGAAACTCCATGCTTCGATGGTTATTACTTTCTTATCAGACGTGATGTTAACGTTAACATTGCTTTGTTTGGAAAAAAAGTTTGTGGGTTATCCGGCAAGGTGTGTTTTTGCAAATGAAAGTTGTTTTGAACCCCGCATTTAGATTTGAGTTTTGAATAGGTTAGGCAGCAAGGATTGCTCTGTTTTTTTTCTCGTTAAAGTCAGAACAATAGAGCATTATTACATAACGTTACATTTTAGGTTTTGTTTAAGCTTAGTAGTTGGCATTTCCTACTTGTGTTCTTTAGAACGCTCGGGGCACAAAGGAGCAAAATGTTTGGGGCACAATGGACCTTGTCCCATTTTGCCTTTAGTATTTATTATGAGCACGGCCGGTTTTAGCTGATGCGAGGCCCCTAAGCTAATCCACTGGTGAGCCTCCTTCACCCATTTTTACGGCGAGGAAAAAATGGAAAAGCTTTAATCAATTTGCGCAAAACCGAAAATGAAGACAGTCACGCTCTCAAAGTACGGGCAATAAAACATTCTAAATCAGTGCTAGAGTGCCCCATGATCACTGCGCTTGTTGCTGCCTTCGATGCAAAAACGTTTAATGACACGGAATTGTGGAAATCGTGCTTGGCTGGCGGGAACAAGATTATTAATTTTTGCAGGAAACCAACCGAAAACGTCACGGTTTAATATTTGACAAAACACATGGCTACGTTTTTTTTTTATAATTTTCACACCTGTTTTTTCTTATCTGTGCTCAAAAATACCCAACACACTTCACATATATGTGCAGTGGCGATTCTAGAATTAAAAAAATGGGGAGCCACTGCTGGGCCAAGGAAAAATAGGGGGGCCAACATAAATGTCTATCTTGCATGGTGATTTTTCGTTGTGCTGAAGATGAAGTTGCTATGATTAACACTATCAAACCCAACATAGGCTTGTGAATGTCGGTAATTATGAACTAGCGTTATTATTCACTAGAGACACCTAAACGCCACAGATGCAATCATACACGTGTACTGCTATGCCGCATATTCTGTGCCAACCATGCAACGTCCACAGCACTGCACATGTAAAACGAAACACCATTTTCTGTACACAGTTGTGACCCACATAAACGAAAGCAGCTCCACGAAAGTGAATACAATTCACATGAAAGCGAAATGGTTCCTACCACAAATTCCATCTTGACACAGAGACAAGTAGGCTGTTGATAGCCAACTAGTTGCGTCAAAATATTATTACTACAAAGCACATAAAAAATAAACCATCTGCCAACGGATTGGTGGCTACTGACTAATCCGTTTTTGTTATTACTAGGGCAAGTTTTTGTTGCAGTAACAAAGCGAGAAAGTTGCATTTATTTTCAGCGAAAGTTGCATTTATGCGCTGTAAGTTGCATTTATGCGCACATTTGACTGTGAAAGACTTGAAAC
>Ga0210059_1016283_pt1 | contig 10745 bp, 7 predicted proteins | sample Ectturendosymbi2_FD_188042 | JGI IMG/M metagenome (GOLD analysis project Ga0210059, IMG submission 188042) | Ecteinascidia turbinata endosymbiont from Florida, USA - Sample 2 (SPAdes) (version 2) | ecosystem: Host-associated > Tunicates > Ascidians > Unclassified | place: Key West, Florida... | reverse complement strand
GAATTGACCAATCCCTGTGTTCTTAAAATTCCAGCTTTTGTAAGTGTAACCTGAGTGTTGAATGTTTTAACTTCAAAGGTGCGTGTAAAGCGGCCGCACCAGCTGTAAAAAATAACCCTCCTATCACCAAACTTCTTTTAATCCTATGTGAAAATTTTGTTGCGCTGTTTGTGTCTTCAATGCTTGTGGTACTGTTTCGTAATATCTGGAAAAAAATTGCAAAAATATCTGCAAAAATACTACAAGCGACTTACGATTAAAAACTGATGTGACAAAGCAGTGGCGCGGTCCGCGAAATAGCATTTCAGAGCCATGCTGCTCGGGAACTAACAGAAGTTGCTTTGACTCAATGCTTATGGGGTATGAAGGCAAACAAGGCACTCAAGTCACACGCTCATTTCAAGACTTACTTCGCATTTCGAAACACAATGTCATCTGTTGTAAACTTATTACGACATTGCCCAACTGTCCTGGTTTTAATCAACTAAAATTCATGTATCTACATAAAACAAAAACAAGAAAACACGCATAAAGAGACACCAAGGTCAAGCATTCTACTCAGACGTCTAGCCCAAACTGCGACTACGATAGGTGCGATGTGCTGTCCGTCCTACTGATCGCGTTTTGTCTAGCGAATGATCAATATGTCACCAGCGTCTTGTTAATTACATCCACGCGGAGGTGGCAATCACATAAGAATGTCGCCAAGAAACACGAAATCAAAGTCACTAGGCTCACCTAAGAAATTCCTCAGACAGGCAAACCACAAACTTACAACATCACCCATGCTCTGTTGACTGTGTCGTAACAAATTTTGATAAGCAGTGCATGTAACATCATACTCTGGATCAGTGTTTCGCAACCATTTTTTGTTCATTCCCCGCATACTCATCTTCAAAATCATGATGTCTCTTTAGCACATGCAAAGTTCATTTCTTATACAGTGAACTCTTCTTTATGCAGAGACCAAAGTTGCAGCACTTTTACTGCCCTCATTTAAACCTGTTACAAAAATCCGCCATTAACATTCATTTTGAAATTTCCCCCCGGCATCCAATTCCCTAACTGTGGGGCGTGTACCCTGTGTTGGGAAGCACTGCTGTAGATTTTCCGATTATGCTACTCTAACTGGGTGTACTATTTTTTTGAAAGCAGTTGAAAAGTGCGGCTTGTTAAAGTGGTTTAGATGCGACCGTGCGGCCTGGCGTTTCACTTTTAGAAATATTAATAGCATCAATACAAGTTCTATTGTCAGCTAATAGAATTCGGCATCGGCAAGGATAGTCACTCAACAAACCGTCCTGTTTATTGAACTACTACACAAAAATCAGATAGCAAGAACCGGAAATCCGCCAGATCAGATAAGAGATTTAAAAACATGATGTGAATAGCAATGAACGTGAAAAAAGTGACGGCAGACAATGTAAACCTGGAGCAGGGGTTCGCAACCAAGTGATCGCAGCTTACTTATGGTAGACCGCGGGCTGTTCTCAAGTTGAATGCGAGGGGTGGAGGAAAATTTTTTAAATAATTGTCTATTTACCTGTGCGGTTATTTGAAAAGTAAATAACCACCAAATGCACAACGTTAAACTGCCGTGAAATTGAAACTATTGCATCATTCACTTGTCCAAATTACATTATTTCAATAAGGCCGGAGCTGTGTTTGTCGATCTCACAGCGGCCTACGACCAGGCCCCACGAGAGGGGGGTGCAGCCGGGCCGCCGTCCCGGGGCCCACAAGAGTCTAAGGGGTCCATGTACCTCAAAGTTCAAAAATGCAATGGGCAATTATGCACAAAGTTTCATTGTTATAGTTTTGTTTATACAGCCTTGTGCATATTATTGACTGAAGTTGTTTTTTCAGTCGTTATATAATGTATCGCCATTTCGTTTGGTTTGTGTTTGGGAAAATCTCAATTGCTGCTGTTGCATTGCTAGCCCAATGCACTAAGTACAGTGTGACGTGTCGGAACAGTCGAAAATACGCTTTATGACGCCACATACGATTTTATTCCACTCAAAAGTGTCATAGAATGAAGCCAATTCTTTCTGTTGTGTGTGGTTGAGAGTTACACATGCTAGAATTTCTGTGATTTTTAATGGCAGATATCCCGCCTAAGAAGAGGAGTAGCATTGTTACGCATACGCAACACTAAGACTATATCCAAAGAGCCATTAAAAATGCAAAAGGTGTGCACGGAAGACGAATTTCTATTTACGGATTTGATGCAGAAGGAATTGATGCATGCTGGAGTTCATATACTCTCAAGTACAAGGGACGCCCCCACTGGAGGCTGGCAGAAAGGCTAAGAAACCACTAAAAAGCAGCTTCTAACTCAAAACAAATGAAGGAAAGATAATAACGGGCAAAAAACACAAAAAATGGGATTGTAGAAAATTGAAAAATAAGTGTTTCTTTCAGATGAAAATTACTTTTTCGTTCAAGGGAAGCATAGCAGGTTTGTCAGGATCAGAAAGGGTGAGCGGTTAAATCCTGTCCATTTCAATAAAGCATGTGAAACATTGCCAAAAGATGTTCTGGAGCAGTTTTAGCTTTTCTGGAACAGGTTCACTTAAGCCAGTGGCGTAACTGACGGGGAGGGCAAGGGGGGGGAGCCCACCCTGGCAAGCTAAATGTGTTAAGTGGGCCCCCTTTAGTTGACATTTTGATATTTAGTATTATTTAATTTGTTGTTTTTTTTGCGTTTTTCGTGGTGTTTTCGTTTTATTAATCTAGTATGGACATCCACGACATCCAGAGATTTACTATCATTTATTAATCTTTTTCTGAGTTTTGGCTAATGGCTCCCCTACGGTGACCAGTGGGATCCCTTCAGCTAAGCTTTACCCCCCTGGCTTAAACCTCTAGTGGCGTATGACGCATTCAAACAAATGCATTGGCGTAATTGAAAGAAAGTCATTACAGATATGAGAAGGGTATTTCCTGAAAGTGTAGGCGATGTTCAGGAATCACAAATTATATGTGTTAGACTGGTCTATAAACTCGCTGGGTCTTAACTCCATTGAAACTTTGTGATCAATGAGAAAATCTCGGTTAAAAATATTGGATTTCGCCACCGTGACCAAGTTAATAGAGGCCATCATTCAAGTATGGTATCGGGACAGTAAATAAAAGAAACTGCCAAAAAATACTAGAATCTATGCCAAAACGAGCACAGGAAATCCTGAAAAGTAAAGCAGGTCATATCAATTATTAAAACTTGAGGTTTGTGAAGTTTTAATAGAAATAAAGTTTTAATAGAAATTATTAGAAATGTAGCGTATTTTGCTTCTTTACCCAATTATAATCTACAGAAGGCTGTATATGCAAACAGTGGCAAACTGCAGTCCTCCTCGTGGGGGAGTGGAGTTTTACTTCGAAAAGTAGTATAAGTAACTTGATTTTTAAGGTTGAAAAGGAAAATCTTACAGTTTTTAATAATTTTTAAAGCATTTGTTCATTTCAAATATGTTTCTGCACAAAGCAGAAGCGTAGGCATGAGAAGAAAACAACACAATGTGGAAATATATACAAAAGAGGCAAATTTCGAAGAAGGGGAGAGTGTTGGTGGCAGTCGTTAAAAAGAGAGACGATAGGGAAATAAGATGAAAGCTAACAGAGAAACAACTTCCGGGGCATGTACAAATATCATGGACACAGATATTGATTTAGAACCTGAACCTTGTGGATCAGATAAAAATGTAGAGTCCAAAAAGCAGGCAGACAGTGCAATAGAAATTCCTGAAACAAGTAGTGAATCAAAGAAAGTAGTTCCAGATAAATTTTGAACATACTTTACTAGCGCTGGGCTTGACGTTGGAATCCTCGCAGCAGAATTTCCTTCCCAATTAGACATAGAGAATTATGTTGCCAGAGGTCATACTACTGACTTTCCTTTAACATTGCCTAACAATGGTAAAAATCAATCAAACATTTCCAATAGGTATTCTGAAGTTCAGAAACATTAATGCAGAACAGCATACCCGAGACTGGCTTGTCTGGAGTCAGCATAGTTGAAAATGCAAATGATTTTTTTAAAGTCAGTCTATTTAATAACTTATAAGTGTACTATTATTTGTATATTTTCTGCAGACTGTACTAACTAATAAGTGTACTAGTATTTACTAACTAATAAGTGTACTATTATTTGTATATTTTGTGCAGACTGTAGCGTTCATGAAACAGGGTTATCAGTGTATATAGTCTGTGTAACAAATTACGCACACAATCATCCAGAAAATTTGCCTGGAAACCACTGCACACAAGCATAGTTTTAATACGTTGGGAATCTTCGTGCATGATTCTTACAGAATCAGGCTCATTTCAAAAACTAATTCACAAGATTTTTTATAATGCCACGGAAAGAAACTGGACCAGTTGCTATACAGACCTGTATGCATGAGCTTTCGATATGTTCGAATTGCGAATACCAATACCAGATTCCCAACGTTCAACAAACATCAAGGAAGGGCATGCAATCATTAGTTTCTAATTCCACGGTGAAGCTAACATTATCATACACGGCGTTTATTTGGGAAAAACTTTCAAGTTGCCCGGTTAGACATACAGTAAGTGTGACTTGTGATTAAGATGTAGTCTTTAATAAATTCTTGTTCTTCTGTTACTGTATTAGGGTTGTACAATTATTAAAACTCCTTGCAACTGAGAATTGCTGTAGCCTACATTTATGAAATTCGGAGAGCAACTGTGTTATGTGCATTTGTTGAGATTAGCCTGAAACGTTTTGAAATTAAGTGATTACAGTGGTGAATGGTTATAATGTAATATAATGAAGAAGGCATATAATTTTTTAGTTATAATACCAAAAAGCTTATGAAGCTCTCAATCGGTAATAATGTATAAGTGGGCCCAAAACAGGTCTCGTACCAGCATATTTTTTTCCTCTCAAGGGCCCTGCTGTCAAATATGTTATTTTTCGTATGAGATTCAGCAAAACCTCACTGTTGAGAATGGTGTCAAAACGCTTGAAATTGCACCAAATTGCACCAATTTTTCGATAGTGTGGCACGAAATTTTTCCTACACACAAGCATGTAAAATTACACCACATTTGCAAAACATGGTGTAGTATTGCACCATCTGGCAACACTGTTCAACAACATCGATGCGGTAAGCAAGCCCGAGCATGTTGACCAGATTGTGCGCGGTGTATTCTGCCTAACATTTACAAAATCCTGCCAAATTACAAAATCATATATTGCACATAATATCGCCAAAATACTGCCCAAATTTTTTTCATTAAACGATTCACTTCAATAATGGAGCCAACTTACTAGGCAAAGTTCGAAATTTGAAAGTGTAGTGGCCAGGCCGCCCCAGAGAAAAGTGGGGGGCCTAGGCCCACGCGGCTCCCAGGTTCCGCAACCGATGTATATAAGTCTAGAGTTTCAGTATCGCATTAATTTGTTTCGAGTGTTGCGTGAGTTTACTTGCACATATGTTCTATGGTACAGTTTTGCTTAGACTGTTTGTCTTAATTGAGAACATTTAGGAACTATTCGAAGCACACACGCATGCTGTGTCAATGTCACATACTAGAGTCCTGCGCGGGTTGCAACTTTTGTCCGCTCCCGCCCCGCAGCCGCAAAATTTAAACCCGCCCCGCAGGAATTTGAGAAATCTTGCCTGCTCCCGCCCTTCACCCGTACACTTCTAACCCGCCCCGCAGACCATCCCAACCCGCACCCGCCCTGCACAACACTTTTTCGGTCTCAAACCCGCACCTGTACGAACATTACTAAAAACTGATAATTCGGAGCAATTATATGTTGCAGTAAAATCGTGAGACGTATGCATTTATTTTTAACAAAAACTGCAGTAAAAATTGTATTTGTGCACAAGCATTTTAAACGCCAGTGATTTCCTCATGTGATTTATTTACATATAATGCTAAATATTTCCAAGCCTTATCGAGAGTGAAATGGCGATCTTTTGCAAAAAGTCTGCGCAGCATGCTAAAACTTCGCTCCACAGTGCATGAAGTTGCTTGGCAATTCAACAATTTGACCTACAGTTCTGGACTGATGTTTGTTTGACCGGGTCATTTCTACAATTGCTTTTAGGTCATTATTCCGTTCGAATCGGTTATCAAAGAGAACACAACTATCATGAAATAGTTCTTCCACAGCATGTTTTTTAAATCACACTTCTACATTTTGCAAAATACTTGGTAGAAGTTGCAGTAAAAAGTTGCATGTAAAAAAGAAAGAAGTCGCAATATAAAATTCCTGGAACCAGCGTAAAAGATCATACTACATAAATTCTAAGTATTTAGGAAGCTGTAAAAAAACGTCGCAAAAACTTGCCCTACTCATAACGCCTGAAGACAAGTCTAACAAGCAGCAAAATCAAACTGATCATCTTTTCATTGGCAACCAAAACCTTTCCATAGATCTGATCTTCCGCAGTCAGCAGATTTGAGGTGATAAAAACCACGTTTCAGTCCAGCTGTGACTAGCTATGCTTTAAGCGCTGTCTTATCCATTTAGAAGGGCTGCTAAACTGAATTATTCCTCACCACGTACGACGGTTGTATTCAGTGTTGCCACTCTGTTGTTACGGAAAAGTGCTAGATTTCATGATAAAAAACACTAGATTCATAAAAAAACACTAGATTGCAAAATCAAACTTCCACACAGTGAAAATACTCAGAAACTACATTGCAATGCCAACCATTAACTGACATTGTACAACTCATTTGTAAACCAGATACAAAGAAAATGGGAGATACTAGCAACGCCTGTGTTGTTTACAGGTCACTGAAACTTTTAACAGATGACCAGGTGGCTTCGCAGCGGTCGCAGCTCAAAACATATTATATTGTCTTGTGTAATTTAAGATTTAATTAGGTAGAATTTTTAGCAAATTACAATTGCACTAAATCAAAAGGTCTCAATAACTGTTACAATTACACAAAATTATGCATTTAATTAAATTCAGCTCACTCATAAAAAAACAGTAGATAGCCATAAAAAACACTGGAACACTAGATGAAATGAAAAAACTAGTGCAAAAACACTAGGAGTGGCTTTCATTGGAAAATGGTCACTTGCCCACCACACGACAAGAGTCTGAGCTAATGTTTCGCAACAATGGGTTGTTACTTCACAATGTTATAACTGCTGCAGGCCTACGGTCCTAATTGCAATGCTGGCAAACAACTTTAGTACATCCACGTGTTCTGCGATTTTTGACCTGATTAAGTTCATGGGCTTTGGCTCAACACTCAGTTACCCGCACGAAGAATTTCTCATCTCGCGCCCGCCCCGCACTCGCAGCAAGTTCAAACCGCTCCCGCCCCGCAGCAAGTTCAACCCGCGCCCGCCCCGCACTCGCACGCTTAGTAGTGCGGGTTCCCGCACCCGCCCAGCAAATGCGGATACCCGCAACCCGCGCCGGTTAACTGGCCCCGCGCAGGACTCTATAACATACTATACTGACCGAAACAAGTCAGTTTCATGTTTTTTTACAATGTTGGTACAGGTTTCATTCAACATTGTCAATGTATTTTTCCTGGTTTGTAATGTCTCCAGGACAACGGTCACTTTGTTTTCAAGTGTGCTTCACATACATGCAAGTTAAAAGTTTAGGTACATGTGTCTTTTGCTTATTCTATAGCTAATGTTTGGGCGATCTTGAAGCATAGGTGTAACGTTGTTTTGTTTCTACAGTGTTCAAAACCATATTTGGTTCAGTTTTTGGTAATGAGATTGTCTCATGTTTCGGTTTCAGTATTATTTTGGTTTTCAGTAGACCGTTGTTTATCATGTAGCTGGTGCTTGATCAGAACGCGTGAAACGTAACAAAAAGTTTTAGTTTTCATTAATTAAGACACCTAAGCATTTCACAGATTGTGAGCTCAAATTTGTCAGCCGAATCTTGTTAGTGTATATTTTACAGTTTATGTGCTCATACTCTCCGTTTCAAATATGGCTATAAACTCTTGGAAGCAAGGTAAGGAAATGTGGTCCTACCGCACAACCGTTGGAATTAGTTCAGTTGTAAAGTTGTATATCAAGGCATAAGATCCAGATATTCCCATCCTTGCCATCAACCCAAGCGACAGGCTTAGATTCTCCAAATCTGCATCAAACAGGATGACGTGATTTTGCAAAGACCTGCTCTAGAGGACTGACAACAAAAAGTTGACAGTTGCGCAGGTAGCAATACAAATTACTTGATTAGTACTAAAATATTTTTGTATCAAAGTAGCTTGAACAAACTTAAACAAACTTAAACAAAAATATGAATAGTCTTTTTGTTTGAAGTTTGGGTTGAGGAACTTAACCAATATTTGCCCGTGTGTATAATTAAGTAGATTTTTTTAAAAGCACTGCTTGTTTGGTGTTTTTCGAAAAAGACAGAGGCTATTGTCCTAGTTGTTTTTGTATTTAAACATTTTGTCACCAGACCTCGAATCTTTTTCATTTAAATCTCACTGTAAAATTTACGGACTCCGGAATACTGTAAAGCAGGGGTTCCCAGCCTGGGGTACATGTACCCCCAGGGGTACATTTGCCTATCCGAAAGGGTACATTTAAGGTTAGCAATAGACGAGAAAATGTATTTGCATATTATTTATTTCCAAATATTTATGCATATATCAGTGATTATTATTTTCAAAAATAATAATACGCTCATTGTTAAATATATATATGAAAAATAATGATAAAATATTTTGTCATAAGACGTTTTAGGGGTACATGTTCATCTGTCGAAATGGTGAAGGGTACATATTTATCTGCTAAAATGCTGAAGGGGTACATGCTCATCTGTCGGAATGCTGAAGGGGTACATGGTTAGAGAAAGGTTGGGAACCCCTGCAAAGTTTACAGTATTGCAAAGTTTACAATACTGTAAAGTTTACTCATTGTTATTTTTAGTAGAAAACGTGTATAAACCTGTCTACTGACATGTTACAGAACTGTCTACTGACGTTCAGTGGTATTTTCTATACAATGCAGAACTAATACTCACTACATGTCGCCAGGGCATACTATGGAATCTAATGTAAATCTTCCATCTTCCAGAACAGACAAAATCATCCATGCAATTCCATTCCATACCTGAAATCTTCCATTCCATACCATACCAAAAATCTTCCACACTTTTCCATACCTAGTGTTAAACTAACGCCCTTTATGCTAACACCTCTGATAATAAACGAAATGGGGCTAATCCACGCTAAAGAGGTACATTATACAAGAACAACTTAGAAGAAACTCGTGAACGGAAAAGAACTCATCTGGTGAATGCTAAATACGAACACTGAATTGATATGCTCACACATTAGTGCGCTGCAAGATAGTTGCTTGCAAAGTGTCTTCTGTCAAAGAATTGCGCAAACCACTTAGTATAAATTTTACGCCACTGGAGAGTCTTTCAACTGACATTTGTGTTATTGTAACAGTATAAACAATCCATGCCAGGTGCAAAAGCACCTTGCTAGTTTGTTCAGCCCAGTAATGAAATGCACAATCTACTTTTGTATAAATCTTCAAGTCAAAAAGGCTGATTAGGGATGTGATAAAAGATTAGCAAGCGACCTGTCTCAAATTCGTCTCCTTTCGTTTGGACATAAGCATCAGCTGCATAGGTGTAAGGTCATGGTCTTTGCCACTAGTAGGCTACTAGGCACTTCTCTACTGCACAAACTGTCCTCTTGGTGTTTCAGTAGCAGAAGTCTTTTATAAGCAGAAGGTTTGGAGCTCAAGTTTGGCTAAGTTTCGCTGTTCTTTAGTCAAAAGCACTTGGTATTCCGGATCAAGGTAAGTTGCAGCCAACACTGGTGGAATCATATGTGATTTTCCCTTTCTTTCATGCGTTCCATTAGCGTTGTTGCTAGTGGAGTAGAAATATGCTCTTAAGATAGCACGGTTAGTTGCCAATGACCTAATGTCTTACCTGGGATTAGCGCACTCTCTTGAAGTTTTGTAGCGAGTGTGCGTACTGGGGTCAAAGACTCTACAGCTGTTTCAATCAACTTGTCTTCAGAGCGCTGTTACTCAAATTTCCAAATGTGGTACAAATATCGGTGAAGCTTCACCATCAACCGTATAAATTATAATCTTTGACATACTTTTTCTGTCCATTATATTTTTACTAAAAGCAATGTCGGCAAAAAATTACCATCGTATTTAAGCTTATAATTCGAACGTTTTTGCGTACAGCAGAAAATAGGTGTGAGCTAATGAAATAATTAAACAAAAGCTATACAAAGCTATCTACTTAGTAAGTGAAGCTGAGCGTCGCAATGACACATTTTACTGCACTGGTGCACAAAGCTAAATTCGCTTTCAACAAGACGCTTCACATCACGTTTGAAGTGTGACCTCACAAGCTGACGTAAGTTACTAAACCTACTTAGCATACGGTATTGACAGTGGCAACAGAATTCGCTTTAATCAATCTGAGTACGACAAACTTCAACTTACAGAAATATGACGAAACAGATCTGAAGGAATATCTGCCTAACATTACACAAACCAGTGATGTAGTCGAGACCGTAACCTCCGAGACCGAGACCTGGCTCAAATTTCGAGACGAGACCGAGACTTTGTCATAAAAGCCGAGACCGAGACCTGGAAGTTCGAGACCGAGACCGAGGCCGAGACCCGAGACTTCACATTTCTCTGATGGTAACTAAAGCTAACTCCTTGAATAATGCTGCAACAAAATATCTGGCACATTGCCAAATACCAAGATAATAAAAATCATCCGAAA
>Ga0210059_1016282_pt1 | contig 10745 bp, 6 predicted proteins | sample Ectturendosymbi2_FD_188042 | JGI IMG/M metagenome (GOLD analysis project Ga0210059, IMG submission 188042) | Ecteinascidia turbinata endosymbiont from Florida, USA - Sample 2 (SPAdes) (version 2) | ecosystem: Host-associated > Tunicates > Ascidians > Unclassified | place: Key West, Florida... | reverse complement strand
GTTGAGCCACTGACAGGAGTAGAAGTCACAGTTGTTCCACTCACCGAACTAGTTGTTGAGCCACTGACAGGAGTAGAAGTCACAGTTGTTCCACTACCCGAACTAGTTGTTGAGCCACTGACAGGAGTAGAAGTCACAGTTGTTCCACTACCCGAATTAGTTGTTGAGCCACTGACAGGAGTTGAAGTCACAGTTGTTCCACTCACCGAACTATTTGTTGACCCACTGACAGGAGTTGAAGTCACAGTTGTTCCACTCACTGAACTAGTTGTTGAGCCACTGACAGGAGTTGAAGTCACAGTTGTTCCACTCACCAAACTAGTTGTTGAGCCACTGACAGGAGTTGAAGTTACTGTTGTTCCACTCACCGAACTAGTTGTTGAGCCACTGAGAGGAGTTGAAGTCACAGTTGTTCCACTCACCGAACCAGTTGTTGAGCCACTGACAGGAGTTGAAGTCACAGTTGTTCCACTCACCGAACTACTTGTTGAGCCACTGACAGGAGTTGAAGTCACAGTTGTTCCACTCACCGGAGTAGTTGTTGCAGCTGTTGTTTCTGAAAAATAGGTAAGAGATTAGATTTTTTCTGTTTTGTTTTCATGAAATGTGACAGAACGCTATTTTTAAAGCCTGTAGTGTGGATGTTGAATTTTGTCAGGTTTTCGAATCTTTGATTGTTGTTTCAGTCCAGTCTCTTGTGGCGAAGCATGCGTTAGTAATCTCCTTGTTTGTGCACTTTCATGTCCGTTTCGGATGTTTACTCTCCTCCGAATCCATCCCTACTGAATTCCTGATTTGCAGTGCCATTGGTTGTAGTTTATGTTTCAGCTTGTGGTTTGTTTATGAATGGCTGGTCCTTGGAATTTTTGTCTTGTTGAGGCTGTGTGATGGTAAATTGGTCGAAATTATTTGCCTTTCGATGAAAGGCACTCGCTGATGAATAGTTCAAAGTTTTTGTTCATCTGAATTTATTCATTTGCCTCCTTTGTTAATGTAGCGATCGACATTGCTCAAGGAGTGGAGGATAGCAGTTTATAGCCTCAACGTAGTTGGAAAATACGTTTTTTTCAAAATAAAAATTTGTATCCATGACATCAAATCACCGAGTGATTTCAATTTGTTAACCGTTGAATTGGCATGGGTAGTGAGCAATCAAGCCCCAAGTTCAAGTTTCGACAACATTCTCAATCGTACACGAAAAATTGAAATGGCAAGATGACTTACGACGATTCACTCAAGAAATATAAAAAAAGTTGCGTGTCTGAGACTCTGCATCTTGTAGGTTTTCAAGAGTGTTTCACATTTAAGCTGTTTTCATCACATTTTTGATTCGTTGAGAAAGATATAACACGAGAAATATAGCTCCACAAGATTCAGAAACAAAATTGCCTAAAGTGACAAGTGATGTTGCTGTACTTGCAGATGAAGTGTGAAAGGAACTCAAAAAGACGCGTTTTGCATCTTTGGCGTTTCCTAGCATTTTCTAAATATGGTTAAAGGTACTGTTCAAAGTTTTCCACATAAATTGCATAGTCCTTCATGTGGTAAAATTGCGTTTGAACAATGCTTGGCATTAAAAAAACGCTTTCAAAAAAACGATTCGGACAATTGAAAGCTCACCTTATTTATATCTATCAAAAATAAAATCAGAATGATCACAAAATGCCACAAATGTAAGGATGCTAAACTGATTGCACAATGCAAAAAGCATACTAATAAACTTACACGACTCTGAAAAGATAGCCAAGCAACAGTATTACTTTATGCTGTTTCAAAAATATAGAAGCTATTCAAAAAAAACATGGAAAACTATTAATGAAATGCATTCTACACATCAAAAACAGTCTTTTGATATTATCAGTTTGAACTTAAATGATGGCACACAGACAAGTTTTTCAATAAGTATAAGCAATACACTTAAATGAGTATTTTTCTTCCATTGGAGTATCCATGGGGAATGGGATTCGTCCTACCAATACATCTTTCACTACATTTATGAAATCCATTTCCAAATCCTTTGTTCTTGATGGCACTTGTGCAGAAGAAATCATTTCTTGTATAACCAATCTCAAAAACACTACATCTAGTGGAATTGATGGCATATCAACTAAACTCCTAAAGCTGGCCAAAGGCACTATTGTCCCAATACTTGCAAAGATCTTTAATAAGAGTATGGAATGTGGAGAATATCCTGATTGTTTGAAAATTTCACAAATTGTTCCAGTTCCAAAGTGTTCCTCTCCTTCCATACGCAGTCATTATCGACCAATATCCATTTCACCAACAGTATCCCAAATTTTGAAATAATCGTTTATGCCAGAGTAAGCAATTTTCTTAACAAGAAATAAACAAACTTTCAATACGGATTTAGAAACAGTGCGTCAACCGAATTAGCTGTATCTGCCATTTATGAAAGTTTTTTAGAAAACATGGATAAGGGTAAAAGCACATGTGCTGTTTTTCTTGATCTAAGTAAACCATTTGATACTGTTGACTACAAAATATTGCTACATAAGTTGATGTATTATGGTATTAGATGTAAGCAAATCTTTTTTTTAATCTTACTTAACTAATCTTATGCAATGTACTAAAGTGAACAATTGTTCATCAAGTTTTCAGACAATTAAGTGTGATGTTCGTCAAGGTTCAGTAATGGGTCCTTTATTATTTTTAATTTATGTGAATGATCTTCCTTGCGCTTCTAGTTTTCAAACTACACTTTTTGCGGTTGACACTAGTTTGCATTTATCTCACAAAGATATTAAAACGTTACAACTTAATGTTCAAAATGAACTTGATAAAGTCGATACTTGGATGAGGTCTAACAGATCATCAATAAACTATAATAAAACAGCTTACATGAAATTAACTGCCACATGTTCTCAAAATTGTAAATTTGAAAGTTCTATGAATGGTGTGAGAATACAGCAAACTGACAGTATCAAGTATCTTGGTGTTGCAATCGATAACAAACTTTCATGGAAACCGCAAATTAGTAGTCTCTGTAAGAAACTTTCGACCTGTGGCGTAGTGCATAAAATTAGACATTTTGCTGATATGAAAACTTTGCGTTTGATCTATTTCAGTCTCTTCCATTCACATTTGCAATACTGCATAATGATTGGGGACGAGCGTATAAAACAGCTATCAAACCAGTGCAAGTGCTACAAAACCGAATTTTGAAATCCATGACTTTTAGCAAGAGAACATCAAGTGCAAGTAATATTTTTAAATTACTTAAAATTCTCAACGTTTCTGATTTGTTCTAACTTAATTTGGAAAAGTTCGTGTATAAGGATAATGCCAATACCCTACCCTCTTCTTTTGATAATTTCTTTTCAAAACTGTACAACATACATGTCTCAGGAAATTTTCATCATAAACGTGTTAGAACTGATTATGGTAAAACAATGCTGCAATATGTAGGACCTGTTGCATGGGGTTGTATTTCCAATAGTATCAAAATGTTACCATTACATACGTTTTCATATCAAGTAAAATCGCAACTGCTTGCTGGGTATTGACGCTTATGTGTGATATATACAGTACGTAATTTTAAGATGTTTTTGAGAGTTGACCTTAAACTGTGCACACTTTTGTTTTGTTTTTGTTCCGGTTTGAACTCACGTTTTGTGCTTCACCTGTAATCTTGAAACTTGACAGTCATTGAATGTAGGCTGGGCTTGATGAAGTGACTGCTTTAGCCGTCTTTCGCCCAACCCGTGCTGTTTGTTTCAAGTTTTGTCGATTGAAATGCATTTTACTTCTGAGTACTTACAGCGCAAACATGACCTGACTTGACTTGACTCACCTATGTTGGACAGAACAATATGTTAACGTTTCAACTATGGGATCTTATTCAGAAACTTTCTTAGTGGTTCAGTGGTTGCGAAAGCGTGGGATTGTCAAGTTGGTCAACTGGGATACGACACTTTCGGCTTTTCAAGCCTCTTCATCGTCGTTAATGGGGAGATGGAACTGAACGCTTCATGGTCAGTGTTGCCACTTACTCGAAAGTAGCGCACCACTGCCCGTTACTTTGAGATCAACTTGCTTCTTTCAGAATTGAACAATCGAATAGGCTGAATGAGTGCCGTTTAAATGTCTTATGATCGAATAGGCTGAATGAGTGCCTTTTAAATGTCTTATGCGTTTTTAAACGGAAAGATTATTACGTACGAACCACTTTGCTTTCCGTAATTCGAGAATCGATTTGTCACCTCCCACAAACTAGCGATTAGTCTAGCGGACCAGTTTATAGCAATTAATGCCATTAAACAAGATGACCCTGTCTAAAACCTTTGGACGAAGCATTGCACATGACCGCACTGGAGGGTGCAAACCACTGCTGCGAACTTTGTCTATATTTAAAGCACATTCAACGATAGGCTAAGTGCTTTTCTCGGCGTTGCGCGAATTCTGCAGTGTTAAATAATACAGAAACTTTTCGAACCACCTAATGTACCCAGGAGTAGTTGGCTTCTATCAAAAATATGAAATCAACTGTGTATGGCACGAGCGGAGCGGTTACAACGGCTTACTACCATGTCGGAGCATCAAACGTTGTGGGCAGCCGGTGTTTTCGAGTCTAACGCTCAGCAATCACATCAAAAGTGCGAAATACAAACGTTGGAAATATCTAGCAGAGCGACTTGCTACTTCAAAAAGTAATCTTGGTTTACGACCCATCCATATTTCAATGTCTTTATAAAGCAGCATGCGTGCAAAAAGTATGTTTGGAATGCTTTTGTGGGAGCTGCATGTCGAAGCGAAGCACCATTCCGAAATACTTGATGCATAAAAACAACCAAACATTGGTACAACTTTTTGGTGAACGTTTAATGTTAGCATGGCAATAGCTTTCTTATTATGTGGGATTTGAGTCATACAATTTGAAAGCAGTTTTACGTTTTACCTGCGTTCAACCAACAAATGATTGTTTCGCGTCACTCAAAACGCTTTTCGCAAATATTCGGAAATAAGAAAGTGGTTATACGGTTGCCATGCGCATTTATGCTAGAGTCCTGCGCGCGGGTTGTGGGTACCCACATTTGCCGGACGGGTGCGGGTCGGGCGCGGAATGACAAATTCTTTGTGCGGTTAACTGAGTGTTGAGCCAAAGCACATGATCTTAATCAGCTCAAAAATCGCAAAACACGTGGATGTACAGTACTAATGTTGTTTGCCAGCATTGCCCTTAGGACATCAGGCCTACAGCCAGGGCTCTCACAAATACAACTCCAAAAATCCCTAGAACAGTACCAAAGAATCCCTAAATCTGTAGTGGTGCAGCATAAAATCGGAGTGCGAATGATAAATGTTAAAGATAGAACCAAATATCATTTGCAAAATGAACTGAATTAGTTCATTTCACACATTTTCATACTTTTAAAGTTCCAATCTAAGAACAAAATCCCTAGAAGTGAGAGCACTGCCTACAGCATTTATTACACTGTGATCGAAACATTAGCTCGGACTCTTGCCATGCGGTGGGCAAGTGATTATTTTCCAATGCTACCGTCGTAATTGTAGAGCAAAATTTCAGTCAAGCAGCCCTTCTAAATGCATAAGACAGCGCTTAACGCACATCTAGTCACAACTGGACGGAAACGTGGCTTGTATCACCTCAAATCTGTTGACTGCAGAAGATGAGAACTGTGGAAAAGTTTTGGCGTGGTCGCCAATGAAAAGAATGAGCGGCTTGATTTTGCTGCTTGTTAGACTGTCTTCAGGCGTTATGAGTAGGGCAAGTTTTTGCAACTTTTTATTACAGCTTCCCAAATACTCAGAATTTATGTAGTATGATGTTTTAAGGGGATTCTAGGAATTTTATATGCCACTTTTTCCTTTTCTACATGCAACTTTTTACTGCAGCTTTTACCAAGTAGGCCCAAATGCGCAAAATGTAAAAGTGTGATTTAAAAAACATGCTTGAGAATTATTTCAGTGTAGTTCTGTTTTCTTTGATAACCGATTCGAACTGAATATTGACCTAAAAGAAATTGTATAAATGACCCGGCCAAACAAACATCAGTCCAGAACTGTAGGCCAAATTGTTAAATTGCCAAGAAACTTCATGCAGTGTGGAGTGAAATTTCAGCATGCTACTCAAACTTTCGGCAAAAGATCGCCATTTCTCCCCAGATAAGGTTTAGAAATATTTAGCATCATATGCATATATATCGCTTGAGTAAATCACTGTCGTTTAAAATGCTTGTGCATAAATGCAACATTTTGCTGCAACTTTTCTGAAAAATAAATGCGGATTTCTCACGACTTTACTGCAATAAAAACATGCCCTAGTTGTGAGTTTTTAGTAGTTTTCGGACAGGTGCGGGTTTGAGACCAAAAAGTGCGGGGCGGGCGGGCGCGTGTTGGGATGGTCTGCGGGGCGGGTGCGAGTTAGAAGTGTGCGGGTGCGGGGCGGGAGCGAGCAAGATTTCTCAAACTCCTGCGGATGTGCCCTATCATTTTCGCTCCTTTCAGCGAAAGCATCTTATAGCCAGCCGTTGCAACGTTTTTGAGAACTCCTCAAATTTTGCCTCTTTTCTTTGAATTGTGTATTCAAAATCCGGGTCGTTTTTTCAAGTATTTTGAACGTGCCGTCGCGCTTACATGCTTTCTTTTGTGGAGTGGGGACCCAAATGCTTTGGCACGCACCAGTCGAAGAACTAGCGCCAGGATTAAATGGTTTGGGTGGCGCTATCCAATAAACAAAGACGGGCAAGTTAATCACGCAGTTGTTAAAAACTGATCCAATACAATCACTTTTTTCCTGAAAACTTTTAAAACATTTTTATAAATTTTTACGCCTTAGCACTTCATAATTTCGAGAATGAAAAATATTCCGTGCAAAAACAGTGGGATTGTGTGCACAAAACTTGCGATCGAGGGAACATCAACAAAAGTTTTATCTATGTTTCACAGACGTTACTGGCATGAGGTAAAATTCGTGCTACCTCACCTGTTGTGTTGATAGGTCGAGAGGGAGTGCAGAGACTAGATGTAGTGTCTGTGTTTTAAGCAATAATACTAATTACTGCTAACTTGCAATGCAAATAATAACCATTTTGACCTAAGAAAAACGAAAAAATTACTTGTTTCTTCGGAAGTCGTTGTACCCGATGCTGTTGGTATTACTTCTGTGGTCTGAAACAGTATTTATATGTATTAGTAAGAAGAAATGAAATTCTGCGTAAACCCAGGGCCGTCGCCAGCGGGGGAGTGCAGTGGTGCCCGGACCCCATTTGAAATCTCTGCCCCCCATTTCAAGTTTGTCCCCCTGGTTGCTGCATACATCCAATAGAGTATTTTTAAAATGTGGCCGCCCTTCTGGTTTTTGGCCCCCCTGCTGCTAAATCCTGGCGACGGGCCTGCGTAAACCTAACTGCTGCTACAAAGCCAAATTAACAAACACACCTGATATGTCGTGATTGATGTTGAGGTCACCATCGGAGTTGTAGTAGCAGCTGTAGCACATGACGTGTTTGTGCACTTAAGTTCACCATCAGCGCAGGTACTGCCAAGAATACAAAGCAAAGACATGAGATTACTGAGGCTGAAACGTCTTCCAAGGTTGAGATACATGCCCACTTCACACTCCACTGTCATTGGATTGTCGCGTGAGCGATTCGTCGCACTTGGCTTACCTTCGTGAACGCACTTGCGAACTCGAACTCGATATTGGGGCGTTTTTACACTGCAAGGAATTCGAAAATTTGCTTCGTGCGCTTGGCCTACGCCGTACGGTATTGCGAAAGCTGGGGAGTATGTCAAAGGGAAAAGGTTAAAGCTGATTCCACGACAGAAAGGTGCTTTTCGTAGGTGTAGTTGGAATCACCGAGATGTGGTTTTATTTACCGTAGTCCGAACAATAACAGCCAGCAGAGAAAATCGTAGAGAACTGATGTGACCTAATGAAGGCTTTATTAAACTTATTCGTCGAGTCCGCAGCGAACGATCAAGCGACATACAGTGAATGAAACAACATGAGCGATGTCAACCGAACAGCGACTTCTGAGCAAGGCTGGAGGCGCAAAGAACCAACGCCACGTCGCAAACAATTAACCGTGCGCAACAAAAATGCACTCGCGCCGCGTGACACTACGAGAAAACAAAATAACGCCAAATAGGACATTTTCCCCCTCTACATGAAACTCGACGCACGCAATAGCACATTTTAGTACGTGAGTCGACACAAGCAAAAGCACATCTTAAGTAACAGGACACATGCAGTAGCACATCTTATTTATATGGGACGACCCCATATCTATCGACAGGTTTGCGCACGCGTGTCGAGCGTCGCAACGGAACAGTTGTAGGATCAGTGTTCTCAGATGTTTCAACAATGCTGTCATGTCCATCGCCTCTTACAGGAGACTGAGTTTCGTAGTCTCCAGACGAATTGTCTGTAGAAAATGTATCTTCGTTGTCGCCTTCATTTGATGCGCGGCCCTCGACAATAGGCCGATCGTCATACCGGGGTGAGAGAACGGGAACACTTGGTGGAGAGTCATCACGAACAACTCGAGGTGAAAGATCACGAATCGAGACGGTTGTTTCTCTTCCATCCCCCAAACGAACGTGGGCACAGCTGGGATTGACCTCCAGTAGTTCTGCTTCGTCAACCAAGGGCTCGTCCTTATTTCGAACGTGACGTTTTACATAAATAGGGCCTGGTTTCAACCACGACGGAATGGAAGTTTCATTGACAGATGGCCGAGCATGATGAAACATTCTTTCGTGGGGAGTGCAATTCGTTGAGGTACAGAACAAAGAACGAATAGAGTGAAGCGCATCTGACAGGGTATCCTGACAGGGTATATGATCCTCCCAGTGAGTCCGACGGAGCTGCCTGGACTTCAGCGAGCATTGTATGGCTTTCCATCTAGTACCGTTGAATTGCCCATTGCCACTGGGGTTGAAACTTGCAGTTCGACTCGTGGCAACGCCGTGTGAGTGCAACCAAGATTTCAGCTCGTGGGATTGAAAAGATGACCATCGATCAGAATGAATGTACGAGCACATTCCAAAAATCGAAAACAGTTGCGTCAAACACTGGATGACGGTTTTCGCGGTCATATCAGAACAAGGGAAAGCAAAGGGGAATCTGGAATACTCATCGACGACTGTGAGAAAGTATTTGTTACTGAAAGCGCTTGGCAACGGGCCTTTAAAGTCCATGTTCAGTCGTTCAAAAACTTGCGTCGCTTTGATAAGCCGAGCATCATTTGAGCGAACAAAGTGGGTCTTTATCTGTTGACATTCTTCACACTGAGAGGTCATTTCTCGTATGTCAGTGAGAGAATATGGAAGATTTTTGGTATGAACGAAGTGACCCATCCGCAATGTGAAGATCGCGCAGGCGGTTTTGTTGAACATAACCACAGTGAGCTCGAGTCAAAGTGTCGGGACCAACATTATCTATCCCAGGGCGATGCACGACAGTGTAGCTATACGATGTCAGCTCCAAGCGCCACCTCGCAATTTTGTCGTTTTTATTTTGTTGGCGTGTCGCGCGTCTAACATGAATGACACACTCTTCTGATCAGTTACATGAGTAAAATGCTTTCCAATAAGCAAGTGCCTCCACTTTCTAAGAGCTTCCACCACAGCATAGACCTCCTTTTCAACGGCGGAATGGCGTTGTTCGCTAGGAGATAAAGTACGTGAATGAAAAGCAACTGGACGACCATCTTGGTTCAAAGAAGCAGCTATAGCGAAATCCGAAGCATCGGTCTCAACAGTGAAGGGTAAGGATTTATTAATGTGTTGTAGAGTTGGGGAAGCAAGATCCTGTTTGACAACATCTATCGCTCGAAGTGCGTCTTCGTCGAGAGGCAGCGAGGCTTTGATTAACGGTCTGATTTTGGCTGAATAATTTGAGATCCATCAAGCGTAATACGCAAATAAACCAATCAACCTCTTCACCTCCTTTGCTGATTTAGGGTACGGCAAGTTTAGTACAGGTTGTACCCGGCCCGGATCGGGTTGCACTGACCGGTAACCAACCTTATATCCCAAGAGTGAGATTTCAGACTTGGAAAGCTGAGTTTTAGATTCATTAATAGTGAGATTGGCCTTCCTAAGCAGCGACGTAAAACGCCTGCAAATTGCGATCATGTTCAACCTGGTTATCGCCAGCAATCGTGATATCGTCGAGGTACGGATAACACCCTTTCAGGTCGTTCTCTCTGACAATATAATCAATTGTTCGTTGGAATTCGGGCACAGCATTGGTAAGACCAAACGGTAGGCGTCGCCACAGATATAATGCGTTGCCAGACTGGAAAGCTGTAAACTCACGGTCGCGTGGATGCAATTCAAGTTGATGATAGGCACACTTCAAATCAACAGTTGTGAATACCCGATATTGAGCAAGCTCATTAACAATTTCATCAATGCGAGGTAGCGGGTAGGCGTCGAGCTGAGTAAAGCGGTTAATAGTTCTGCTGTAATCGATGACCATGCGACGTTTTCCTGACTGCTCCGTGACAACGAGTACTTGAGCTCTCCACGGAGAGTTACTCGGTTCAATCAAATCATCCGATAACAAACGCTGAGTTTCATCACGAATAAAATGGAGATCAGCCTGAGAATACTTCCTCGGCTTGTCTGCAATAGGCCGGCAGTTTTCGCCAAGGTGGCTGAAGGGTTTAGGAAATGGGACACTCATTTTCTTTAGAGCATTTAAGGTCAATGGAGGGCGATGTCCCTCAAAGGTAAACGTAACGCTCTCATGTTCT
>Ga0210059_1016280_pt1 | contig 10746 bp, 6 predicted proteins | sample Ectturendosymbi2_FD_188042 | JGI IMG/M metagenome (GOLD analysis project Ga0210059, IMG submission 188042) | Ecteinascidia turbinata endosymbiont from Florida, USA - Sample 2 (SPAdes) (version 2) | ecosystem: Host-associated > Tunicates > Ascidians > Unclassified | place: Key West, Florida... | reverse complement strand
GTGAGATTTTTACAGCCGTGGTAAGCGAGTTGCAACGTGGTCCTCACGTTGTGCTTTAAAGTCTTTATGCCGCCACTCATACCATATAGGTGCAGTGTGTTTGTTTTTTCAACACAGATGTGATTCTTATAAAAAACGTAGACCATGTATTGTGTCAAATATTTCAAATATTTCAAATGACCATGTATTGTGTCAAATATTTCAAGAAACTTTAATCTGTGGTCTCGCAACCACTGGAGGATGTTGCTGCACCCTTGTAACGCAAGCTCTCTAGCTTTTCGTGCTCAAGTCACTTTCATATGCACTGGGTCAACATTCAGTTCCCCGCAAAAAAAATTTCTTATCCCGCACCGGACCCACCTCACACCAAGTTCAACCCACATCCGTCCGGCAATTGCGGGTATCCGCAACCCGCTCAGGCCATTAGTGCGCATCAGCACCTTAATATTTAACATGTGCTTGTCGCCTAGCAGACTCGCAACCAGGAAGGGGCAGATGGCCAATCACCCCACCAAAAACGTTTTTTTCAAAAACATGTTTATTTCTCACGTACAACAAGTTACAATCATTTTGTATCTTCTCCCCGAACATTTCAGCTGACTGCGGCCCTTGCGTCTAGACTGGTGTAGACTCTACATTGTGTAGACTCTACATTAGCTTGCATAAGGGCTGAGAAGTCTGTAAATTGTAGTAGGCATCTGGAGTTTGAAGCACAAGCGTTATCTGGCAGTTGTAAAAATATTTGCGCGGTACTCTCCGTATTATTGAACCAACTTACCAAGTATTACAAATATCATGAAACAAAAGAAGCAGTTTCATAAGTCACATTGCAAACATGTTACTGAGCAAGAACAATAAATAGCTATATACACAAACGTGATTGATGTTATGCCTGCTATATTTGTTTTTTTTCAATACGCGAAACAGTCCGACCCGCGGACGCTGATAAGAACGCCAGCTTGGCCCAACATCCAAAACGTTTGGGGACCACTGCTATAAGCCAACTGTGGGGAAGCAGTGGCGTCAACCTACTGTATGTTGAGATTGTAATTCACGTAGACGCTTTCCGGTAGATATCCGTAAACACAAAAATGCATTATCACCACCATAACGTAACTAAGAGCAATTGGAAAACATGCAGTTAGCCTTACACATGATTTACAATAGATTAAGTTTTAAGAGATACAAAGATGAAAAAATGTTGACTTACCCATTTTTTTCATGGAGAAGATAATCGCTAAAATGATCAGAAAATTAAGCAGAAGTATAATAATTAATGTTTCTTCACCAAACTTCATTTTCTTTCAGTCAGCTTGAACCTGAACTTTTATCGCAAACTGTCTCGGCCAAGCCAGCTTCATGTATGTATTTTTTTCTAGTCTGTAATGTGCACTAGAAACGTATTGCTACTTTAGCATAGAAAAAATATTATGCAATCTGATGGGGCTACCTGTAAACATTACATACACGTGGAAGCATGTTGTTGAAAATAAAAGGTCCTCAAAAGAATTTTTTTTTTATTTTTTTGCAGTAATAATAGTAATATATATTTGAGGGCACTGTTTTCGTTTCTTTTCCCGCTCGAAACCTGTACATTTAAGCTTGAGCAAGTGTCTTTCTGCTTCGGAGACTCCAGGACTTCGATAAACAAAACTTTAATCAGGCTCTATTGGCGGTAAAACGTAGAAACACGTTAAAAACCTGCCAACGTTTCGATAGTTGATGCAAATAACTTCGTCAGGACGAAAAATGAAATGAAGATGGTTGCATCAACTGTCGAAACATTGGCAAGATTTGAACGTGTTTTTATATTTTACCGCCATTAGGGCCTCATTAAAGTTTTCTTTCTTGAACAAGTACTGTATGTTTAATTTTTGAATGTTTACGAGGATATTGGCAGTTTCATCCAAATATTAACCTGCAGTAAGAATCGAGGCAAGCTGTTTGGGCCCTGCGTCTGCCAGCAGTCTTGCCACATGAAAGCCAATCTACACTGAGGAGTTGCCAGGAGTAGCTGGCACGATTCTTTGTTTGTTTTATTGCGCCCGGGAGTTGCCGCGACGAGCCGTGCCCTAGCGCAGACTTACCGGACGCAACAAAACAAAGAATTGTGCGCGGCTACTGGCAACTCCTCAGTGTGGATTGGCCTTAACTGCTATTAAATTTTGATAGTGGACAAGTATTTACCTTAAAAGGGTTGCCATAGCTCCGGAATTTCCAGGACATGCCCAGAATTTTGGTGTTAAAATCTGTGTCTGGAAATAATTTCCAAACAGTTCCAATGTCCGGAACTTTGACAGTTAATAAATTATCTTTAACTTAACACAATGACATAGGCGTAGCCAGGGGGGGCAAAGGGGCCATGCGCCCCCCAATTTTCAGAAAATATAGTCATTTTGTACTTTGAGAGGCATTTTTCCAAGAAAAATAGTGTTATTCGCCTAAAATCAAACATTTTGCACCCCCCCCAAATTTTTGGGCTGGCTACGCCACTGCGCAATGGCCATGTGCTGTGAAGATGAGAACTTCAGCTTTTACTTCTTTAGCTGCTTCCAGCGTCCAAAATAATTTTCCCTGAATAGAGATAGTGACTGTGTTTTACGGTGGATCAGCAGTTGTAAGAACATGCTGAAAAATGTCGCATAGCACTTGTTTGTTGCCGCACAAAGTAGCCATTGAGACTGTCAGGAATTTTTCCTCTTCAGGTATGGTAACCCCACCTTACAACATGTTATGAGTAGTAACAAAATGTATTGCAGTAACTCTGAGAGTCATTGCTGTAGCGAGGGACATGGTTGCACACTACACTGTGATTTAAAGAAACAAAAGGTAAATAAACCTGTGCTTAATTCATCTTTGGCTGAAATTACTTTTCAACACTTTTTCTCAACGTTGCTCAATGAAAATCTATCCAGTTAACTCTTTTGTATACTTTAAGCAAGCTCTGTATTGATGCATCAGCAGCGCTGGTGGAGTAACACTCTGACTCGGGCCACAAAAATGGAGTAGCTCTAACTGAACCTGGGCCATTACATTGTTTCATTCAACACTGCATAAATTATGCGTCGGGAAAAAGCCATTAAGATTTTTGCACCTTTGTAAATTCAACACAGTTTTCATTTTCGGCATGAACTTTCTTATTCTGTTTTGATGCACAATGCATACCATTCATAAAATCCCCGCAGTGCTTTCAAATCCCGCCATGTCGTACATATTAATTTTAACGGGTGACCTTTCACAGGTCACTCAGTGCATTCTCACAGAGCAAGTTAACCTGAAGTGAAACGGTCACTTGTAAAAACGATGATCTTTTGTCGTGTCACACCACACACAACCAAGCATATTTCTCCTAACACAGGACCTAACTAGAGAATCAAAAGGACCTAACTAGAAACTCAAGATGACCTAACTAGCAAATCTTTTTTCAAGATAATGCTGAGATGATACCTATCTCCAAAGCATTCACCAGTCAAGACATTTCAGGATGGGTTGCAACATGTTAAACAAAACGTACGGGTACTATAACTGCTTTTACGCAAAGCTCCTGCCCTGTTTTCGTTTCAAATGATCCATGAAAAATGCAATGCTTTGCAGTTTTGTCATGCCTGAAACGTTGCCACAACTACTTATGAACAGGAATTTTCCGATTCATTGCATTTTTGTTGGCAAAAACGGCACATTTGCTTGTACACACTCAATGCAAAGTTTTGCAAGATGTTCTAACACACAACCTCTTAAATCAAATGGTAACCTATTCAAAAAATTAAACAAGTAAGTACCTCACTTTTTCTGTTGGAAAAATAGGTAAGAAGAGTTGAGAAACCGCCGAGTGACCTATTTCTGTACAGGTTGGGGTGCACGAATCAACAGATTTTTAAACTATTTGCTTGATCTATCTTGTTGCCATAACTGTTGGTATGTTTTTAAAGGTTTAATTGGACGTTCAACTTACTATAAACCACCCGTCCAACCTGTTCCGTTGGCACAGGTTACGTGGTTCTTAACCTTTTTTCTAACACGTCTCCCTTGAGTACCGGTAACTGTCCTTTGTTTCAAGCCCCCTGACTTTAAATAATCTGCAAAAAATGTATTTATTGGTAAATTTAGTGATCAAACTTTCCATTTAGTAGGGCGCGTAAGGGCTCGCAACCGCCTGGAAATTTATTGACACCCCTTTGGTGTGGAGTTTAAGAACCACTGGTTTAAACAAAATTCAACAGAACTACTTCCAAGCCCGTAACCAGCTTGGGACACCCGGGGGGCAGTGCCGGATTTGCGTATTGGTTATATAGGCTTAAGCCTAGGGCCTCAAGATCCAAGGGAGCCTCTTGCAAAATGTGGTACGCATATATTCAATTGCCGGTATATCATCAGTTCGATAATTATTCGTCAAAATTTTATACCTTAATTATTCGTGAAATTTAGTTTTTTCACCTATTCAGATTCCGTGATAAGGCCAGGGTCTTCCAACGAGTTTCCACGAATACCAATATGACCATTGGTCCCGCCGCATGCCGGCTATTGTGTCGATATAGGGTACTCAATGCACGTAATACGTTGGCTACGTCCTGTATTTGCTGAATCGCACCGACAGTTACGTGTACATCAGGTGAAAGAACTTGTGACTGTTCGTGTTTGAAATGCACCTGATCAAAGCTTAAAAGTTACACTGCAGATAAGAGCTACGTGTATTACATCCTACACGTTGTGTAGGGCTAGTAGCATTATCCTACAATAAAAATAGTTGTTTCTTCTGAACAATACTGCAGTTTTGTCAGAGCTTCTATTACGTAAAGCTCCTTTGATAATTTTAGATGCGATTTTTCCATTTAAATTTTCTTTAACAAATTCATTCAGAAATCAGATTGCTGTTGAGTACTTGCGCAAGCTTGTACTTCTCCCATGCTAAGCAAAGCAGAGAAGATCTTAATGAGCTTCAATAGCAAGCAAAAGTCACTTTGCCAACTGGCAACCACAGAACTCTTACCCCAAGGAAACAAAGAAAAGGGCATCACCAAGAAAATGACAAAAGCGCGTTTGGATCTGATGTCTTAGAGTAGTGGTTCTTAGTTTATCCATCCCTGCAGACGCTTATTTCTTAGCTTGATGGTTACTACAGTAACTGCTCAGAAGGAAGATCTTTTCAAGATTCAAAAGAGTGAAAACTGAATTAAAGGGTCGCAATGTTCCAAGAGAGGTTGCCCACACTGGGCATTCGGTGCACGAAAAGTGACAAATTTAGGCAAACTAATTTTGCTGAATTCCTAGATGATTTTGTTATGAAGAAGACCAGGACGAAAACCTCTTTTAATTGTTTACTGTGCTCTGTTCAGTCTTACTTGATTCGGTGATTGTAGCATATTTTACGTTTTTCAATAGTGACAGCATGAGAGGGAAATTTAAAACACTCCCGTCGCCACGGGGAGCATTGGTAGGCTCACTCAGCCCCTCTAAATTGAAATATGAAACACTGTAATCAGTGACGATTTTATCAAATGTTCAGAATGTCAATTCCCGTTGCACAAATGTAAAGCCCCCTAGAGTGAAAACTTTCTGGCGACGGTTGCCACTACCAAATCTATCTTGCGGGAGTTAAACCCATGAACAGAATGGTCTGTTAGTGATATTCAACTTTTCACAAGGGCGCAGTTGATCAAACTATCAGTGAAGGTATTTTTGCCACTCCTTATACAAGTACAGGGCACTGCATGCGAAAATATCGTGATGATTTTGTAGCTTTTTCCCAGTCTAGTTCGCAGAGATAATTTGACATTACTGCGGTGACGTGGCAGATATTAGTTTGTCAAGTGAGTCACCAGGTGTTGTACTTCGGCATTTCGGCATTGGCTTTGTTGTACATAGAAGTTATTTCTATCAAGGCTTCAAATCTTTTGAAATAGTTGACTTGATTCATACTAACACTTACCGTAGATTTATTGGATGTAATGCAAATTTTGATAGGCATTATGATAGCCTACGCACAGTCGTGCCAGTTCAGAAAAGCTGTGCCACCGGAGTTTCCCACTTAATTCGTAATCCCTATCGTCAGCTTGTAAAAGTTGCAATAACAACAGTGGCTAAATGGTCTCTTCTGCTTGAGCAGTCGTTTGCAAGGTCTTTTCTGCTTGAGCAGTCGTTTGCAAGAATGGATTATGACTTGATCCGAATGGAATGTTTGGTCCAAGCGTAACGGCTTTCAAGGGCTCATTCCTACGAATTTTGCGCAACAGTGAGTTCATCATATCATGCACAAGTTGCTCTAACTCAACGGTGCATAACCTGCGGCCTTCGATAATGAATGAGAATTGCGGCCGTCCACATGTAATTTAAAATATAAGATTTGGCGGCCGTGCTGGCGTATATTGAAGCAAAACAAACGCAAGGCAAAAAAATCAGTTGACACGATGCGGTAACAATCTGGATGGTGATGTCACAAAGAGTTATAGAATGAATACGCATTTTATTGTACTTTTAGGCACAAGTAAATGACATATGCCGAGATAAAACCTATTTTTTAATTAGGTGGGCTTTTTTAAAAATACCCGGGTGGTTTTTTTGGTTGGGCCCAATTACATCAACCCTGAAGATAATTATGGACCTTTAATTGATTTTCTGAGTCAAATTGCAAAACTTTTCTATTTCAACGTGATTGGTTTAGCTGATTTTAAGATGTATAACTGGTTTCCCATTTCGTTTTTTGTGCTAATATCGTCGCACACCTGTGCTTGCAACATGTGCTTCGTTTCGAGCTTCGTTATTAATTGGCAGTTCAGGCTGATTGATCATAACGGCACACAAAAGCCCGTATTTGTTCTGTCCCCCAGTAGTCGTACATATAACAGCCACATAAAAAAAACGAAAAGTTTCCTGCGTACTATATGCGCATTCTCAATTATTGTGTAGTTTACAAATTTTAAACTGTCAACCCTGGGAGTCCCATCCCCGCCGAATACATTTCGATCCACTGCTGTTCGTCGAGACATTCGCGCAGCCTTGTGTTTTTGCAGTTGTGAAATGCGTTGACATAGCACTGAATGTGTTCTACTCCCCTATTTTAACGCGATGGCGGATATTTTGCAGGTATGAACTGTTCTGTCTCAGGAGACCGCTGATAATTTATGTTCATTGCAGCGACACATTGTACCCTACAACGAGGAAAGATAGTGCGTGTAGCATAATGTGCACAGGGACGCCGGAGAATGGAGGCATGGCGGGAGCATTGCCCCCTCTGCCTTTTCAAAAGGGGTGCAACGGGGGCGGAGGTTCTTTTTTGTAACAGTATCATAGGTAATTTCATGGTTTATCAAGATCGACTTGAAATAAATTTATTGCAGCTATTCCGGCACCCAGAAAATTCAGAATGATTTTCTATAATTTCTGTTAGTATTTTTAAGGTCAACATTGTTGATCAACAAAAAAAAACATAATTGGTAACGATTTTTTTGTTTTTTGTAAGTTTCCATTGCCCTCAACATTTTTACTGCTCCCCCTGCCCTCCCGCTGTTCCGGCGTCCCTGAATATGCAAGTTAGCAAACGTGAATATGACGTCATATCGTGACGTCACAAACAGCGTATACCCAGTAACAATGACTACCAGAGGCCTACACCACTGTTCATTACTAGAATTTGGTAGTGGCTAGGGGGGATTCAATCAAGCAGTCGCCCCGGGCATCACTAGACCTCTGAACGCCACTGTCGTATTGCATTACATTTTTCTGAAGACATCTATCAGCATCTTGTCGCAACCCAACACCGACGTCTGCGTCATTTGTTTCTTTAACGCCCACGTTAATATTTGCCCTTAAACGTATTTCATAAATATAACTCGAACTCATTGGCGGCCGTACTTCATATAAATAAAAGTAATGCAGCCGGCAATAGCAAAAGGTTGTACACCCCTGCTCTCACTGGACTTGTGTTTAATACAAACCAATAAAACCCACCATAAATCCTACTCTTTTCCTTTGAAAAATGTACCATGAAGTTAAAAGTAAAATAAGCAGCACTTTTGTACTGCAACTGCAATTTTTTTGAATCATACAAAACGAACAGCAACGAACTTTGAAGGACTTGAAAAAAAGAGAAAAAAAATGCCAACAGTTTGAGTAATCTCAACTGGTTATCTTCTTCAGCTCTGTAAATCGGTATATTTTAACCAAATTTTCTGCATTCTCTGCATCCAAACTGTTTCTGATGTTGGACCATGCCAAACCATATGTTGAAAAAATACACTGTATAAATGCTGAGCTAGCAGGGCACGTATGCTACATAAACATGACGTGAAACGGCAGAGTTTGTGTGGGAGTTGCTTCTCTCTGTTTGTTGTGTGCATGTTTGCCAAACCTTACCACTTTGGAGTGAACTGACCAACAACTCTTTGCGAAAACATAGATGGGGTACATTTTTTTACCCTCGGATTTGAATGCCATCATTGGTATAACAAGTTAATATTGCGTGATTCTCATATTGGTGATATTGCATGATGCAATAAAAACAATTCAAAATAGGGTTTTTGTGTTTTTTTCTAATAAAAGAACAAAACCTGTTTCTTTTCAAAAAAACGAAGAAAATCGGATTAAAAAAAACCCATGTGAATTGTTTTTTCAAAACCCGTTGTTTTTCAACCCTGATTATCTTCCAATCCTTTTTTGTGATTTTCCCTTGATCGCACGATCTGGAACAATTGTCACGTCACTATCAGTTTGATTGGGTATGCGCCGCACACCTAAAGTATAAGACCCTGGTATTGAAAAAGCTGAGAATTATTGGTATTTGAATACGTAAAAATAAGTATTGACAACAAAACAATTTTCGTAAAATCAAATCCATGCAGCATGTATTAGTAGACTTACAATAGGAAAAATCATCTAGTTACAACATTTAAATTTTTGAAATTTCACTCTTTGGATGCCCCCCTGACTTTGGATGCCCGGGGTCGGCGCCCCGTTCGCCCCCCTCTGCACGCCACTGCTATGCGATCAGGTTGTGTGCTGAGCGGATGTTTGTTGTTACTTTGTAGTTATGTCCTACCTTTGTGTCCATGTCGATCTACTTCATTCTTCATTGTATTCTATTGTATTGTTTACTGGAAAAACCGGGTGCGAAGCAATAAAAAACAATCACCATTTGTAAACACTTGAAAGCATTACCAAGCTTGCAGTTGGGAGACCGAAACCAGAAGCTCGCAAGATAACTAAAAACAGAGAAAACGCATAAAACAAGAACACCAAAAAATAAGAACAAAAGTTCACCAATATTGCTTTAATAGATCTCCAATTTAATACATAAAACAATATTTCGTTGATTAAGTTTTTGCAATTTGACAGGCACTTTTGAAAATGAAACGAAGTATTTAGTACTGCGATAGCCAATAATTTTTTTTAAGTGGTGAAAAGGTAAATTTTTATATTCCGCATTGATTTCTCTCCACATCACCGCTCCTTTATAAGATATTAGCTTTTTGCCAATATTACTATGGACACTGCGAATAAAATAGTTTTGATTGCTAGCATATCTTGTATTATAGTTATGTAAATCCGATGATCTCTGGAACAGACCATTATAAATACTGGGCAATAAGCCATCATGAAATTTGTGCATTAATTTGGCCAATTCCAGTTTAGATGTATATCCTGTGCTTTCAGAAAATTCAATCTCTTATAAATGGGGCTTACTTGTGCATCATAATTACTGAACGTCATGTTACGCAAAATGTTATTTTGTTTCACATAGATCGGCTTTAAATGTGACGTGGTTGCAGACCCCCAAGCTGTAACACAGTAACACAAATGTGTGTATGCAAAACTATAGTATAGTAATTTGAGCGTGTTTAACGGTAAAATGTTTCTCGTTTTGTAGATCACACTTGAGGCAACGGCTCACTTTATTTCAATTTGTTTTAGGTGTGAATTCATTGCTGCGGTAATCCGTCATCGCGGTGTAATAATTGCTTGCAGATTCATTTGGTAATTGCTGTCAAGTTCGCTGGTATTGAGAATGCGTGAAATACATCGCGCAGTGTGTTATACACAAGCCACTTCGATAATGTCATTAGTAATCCCTTACTGGGAAATTTTCGCCAATGATCGTGCTGATCAAATCAACTGCTCTTCCGCGTATGTTCAGAAAAGTTTAATGTAGTGATTCTTAACAGTCCCTCCCCTTCTACCAGCCACAGACGCTTTCATGTCTTCTCCAGACGTATCAAAATTTCAGAAAAAATAAACAGAAAAATCAATTAAATGATATTCACAAATTTTCATATGAAATCTCCGAACCTCGTGCTATGAAATTAAAAGAAATATCGGAGCAAAATGCGTCATTTTGCGCAAATATCTCCAGGCTCGCAAATTTCACGCGCTCTTCGTTTCTTAGTCAGAATACTCGTAACAACACTAAACCCAGATTCAACCAAAATACGCAGTTGGAAAAGCCATAAATGCTGGCTGGGCGACCTTTCGCGGATCTACCCACATAAAATCTTTCCTGGAAGCGTGAATTGACTTTACTCAGCCTACTGTGTTTTTTGAAACGCTACACTGAATTAAAAGTAGCAAAAATGTGCAATGGCTTAACTAACGAATACTGACAAAAACTCCTCCTGACTACTGCCTTGTCGCGGCGGAGGGGCTTGCGTTACCTCTGTGACCCCTAGAGCTATGCTGGCGGGAGCTCAAGCTCCCGGCAGGGCCACCCATGCCAGACAGGTCAAAGGACAGAGATCTGACTAAAGTAGTCGCAGGTAG
>Ga0210059_1016277_pt1 | contig 10746 bp, 7 predicted proteins | sample Ectturendosymbi2_FD_188042 | JGI IMG/M metagenome (GOLD analysis project Ga0210059, IMG submission 188042) | Ecteinascidia turbinata endosymbiont from Florida, USA - Sample 2 (SPAdes) (version 2) | ecosystem: Host-associated > Tunicates > Ascidians > Unclassified | place: Key West, Florida... | reverse complement strand
CTTTTTTCTGGTGTTCATTGTTACCTGTGTTAAGTTACTTAACAGCCACGTGTGAAGCAATTTTGTCAGTGAAAGAATGAAATCGTGAAATGAAAATCAAGCAGAGGAAACGCACAGTAGTCATCAAAAAATTTGTTTAGTGCGTATATCAGTGGCCAGAAAACTAAGTCAGTTTATTTTAAATTGAGGCCCTTGCCCTCCCTTAGTTACGCCGCTGCCGAATACTGTTTATACATTTTTTTATGTTTAGGGTCTGAGGGGGGCCATGGCCTGTACAAATTGGGCATGGCCTCCGTGAGTGTGGCGCAGAACAAACCGTTGACCAAGTCGTCCTCCACCTTCCAATCCATCGACCCCCCACGGACTACACGGCCTGACGGTTCTGGACGATGAGAGAAAACCGAATGGCTGCTCAACACCTGCCCCGACATCTAGGCGGGCTAGCAGTGGATAAAAGAAGAACTCGCTCAAACGAAAGAAGAAGAATAAGACATTACGGATCTAATCCTGCGCATGGCGAGAACAAAAACTATGATAAAATATTTTAAAACCACAATCAAACGTATGCAAACAGGTAAGTTGACCTGATGATCAACCGGATTAAACAAAGCACCACCAAAATAAGTTCTTCCAGTTACATTTTAACTTACCAAAAGCGAGATGTTATCCTCTAAAACACTGTTTTAGGTCAAAACTCTTATCATTTATTATTTAGATATTTTTGCAGGCATTTGTAACATTTAACGATATAGCAACATTAGTACAAGAGTATATTAAATGTTGAACCCGGTATAATTTAGCCTTTCTTGACATAGTTGTTTCTACACGTGTGATCTCCTATAGCCACAGTGATTTCTAATTGATTTTGCGCGCATTTAGTTACGCGCCAGCATACCCAATTTTCGCGAGTCCATCTATCGGTTGTAGAATTGATAGCAATCAGAGGTTGCTAACATGGAGCCTTGTTGCTGGCGTTAAGTTACCAACAGTGACTCGCACTGGCATTGTTAAGCTGAATAGAAAGTCATCAGAGCTTTTGACCAAAGCGGAAAAAATTAGGAGTCCTGTGTTTCATCGAAGCAGAACGTAATGAAAAAGATTTCGAAGTAGGATCTCGAATGCATTCTTACTCATCCTTCAAATCTAGTTTACAACTCGAATAGACTCATCTGCAGTTTGATTTCGACTACAACTTTGCAAAGTTGCAAAAAGAGAGCAAAGCGCAATTAAAAAAGGCAGCGCTTTGGCGTATGATAATTGCTAATTTTCCGAAATGAAAATATACGGCCGAGACATATTCCACGATTCTACTCGAACACTACGCCTCTTGTCACCGTACGATAAGTCAACGCTACTGGTAACCTTCCGATTCTTGGAAGCCCTTGCAAAGTTCAGTGGCAAACAATAAGACAGCATATTTAAACAAAAACACATTGAACCATTTGAAAACGACTATTTCCACAGCTGTTTCCCTTTCTTTTAGACTTTTTAAAGACTTCAACATAAATGTTCTATCAACAAAGGTGAGTTTAAAAATGTACAACACACAAGGTCATACCTGTGTGCTAAAATGTTTTTCAGTTTATCATTTTGTGACTGAAGGGATTTCAATTCAGACAGATGGAAGTTGTAGCGGTTTTCGTCCGATGCTGAGCTAAACATCTCTTCCTCACATCCCTTGCCCAGGAAAGTGTCGTGATTCTGCCAAATGTAAAACACACATTTACGAACTGGTACAGCGCTGCGCACAAATAAACTTTTCGCTTTAACGAAAATCTCATGGTTAAGCAGCCCCGCCAAACTTTAAATTTATTTCCTCTAACGTTATCATAAATTCAACTGCAATATTTGTTTGTTAAACTGAGCAGGTAACCCTAAATCAGGGGTGGACGAAATTTTTCGTGCGAGAGCAACTTTCAGAAAATCACAAATTTGTGATGCCGCATACGTGAAATCTGTTTTTTCTCGCTGTGACCTTTCGCTCATTTGTCCCATAATAGTATTAAAATTTGCCGCAACAGCATTCACTGGTCCATATTTTCGGACATTATGACCGAGCTGACTTAATATTTTTTTGGTCATTAAAAAAAAAAAACGGTCTACGACCAAAAAAAGCCCAGCGCGCAATAAGTTACATTTAAAACAGCAAAGTCAAAAAGGTTGCTTTTCGTCGCGTTCCTAGGGTAGTGAAATTTTCTCAAATGCAGTCGGTTTCTATACTTCGAACTTTTCAGCAGATCTATTGCTTTTTTGGTTTGAAAGAGCTATTTTAAACCGTATTCTTTCTAACCATCGAATTGCTTTATGACAGTTCAAACCATGGATGGAATTACGAGGCTTGCCTCAATGCTTGTTTTGGTGAGTCTCGATCGTCAAGGGGGCAGACCTCGCTCTCAAAATCCTGTCTGGACACTTGCAATGTTTATTTAGAAGTAACGTTTTGCTGAAAAATAACATTTTGAACTTTGCTTGGGAAAATGATTGTCTTAAATGTAAAAAGTTGGCAAAACTAGATTAAATTCAACGACTGCGCGGATTTTTAATGACCTATTTTTAGTCATGGGAAGAAAGTTTCGAAAAAGTCAACTAAATCTGTCGACACGTTTGTTTGTTCAAAGACAAACTCTCCATGTAGAATCTAGTTCGCATGAAATTGCAAAAATAGTCCAAAATAGTTTTTGAGAACCAAAAAGGGAAACAAGCATGAGCTTCTAACCGATGAACTTTTATACACCAGAATCTCGGCCTCAAACATTCAGGTGCGGTCTCTTATTTGGCATAGCCCCCGCCTCGAATTTTGAACAATTTCTTAGTATCGTAAGTAAGGTTTCGAGTGCATGTCAGTGAATTAAACATCAGGCTTTATACATAAAACCAAGCACAAGTTTGAATTCAATGTTTATCAAAAACGTCTTCAATTTTTCGTTTTCAATTATTTTCGAAGAAATTTATTTGGGCAAATTCCATATGCAGTAGTCAAATATAAGCTTGGATGATGACCACGTAAATAAACACGCCAAAAATTGCTGACGTCTATAGCGTGTTTCAACTTCGACAAAGGAAGATTCAACTCGATAAGATGCTAAACTTAGGTCCAACAGTGGGTCAATGGCGCCACATATAATATATTCTATATGTCTACACTCTACAGATGACGTGCGTGTGACTTGATCTCCGTGGGTCACACAAAAAAACTTTCGCGGGCCGTATTTTGTCAAACCTTTCTTTGCAAAATATTATTTACCCAGAATATAAACGTCGCTGGGTCAGCTTTCTTTAAAGTATGTTGGTCCCAAAATTTTGTCTGATAATCCCCAAAAATTGTAATCTTTTTCGCCTTATTCGTTTGGAAAACAATATAAAACGTCCTGCTATCTTGCCAGAATTCCTGATGATTTTCGTTTTATATGCTTGTCGCTTTCTGTAATATTGTGTTGATGCCCCTCTACCCCCTGTCATTTACCTCTGCAGTTGCTCACTCCACCCCCTGTACAGGGTTGTCCGTAAGTCCATACCCACAAATATATCTCATGCATCCAGTACATCTGTATGCTGTCCTTCATTCTCGCTGCATAATATTATGCGACGCCATGTTCTATGAGACATTTTTATCAACATTGCAGGGGTTAATGTTCCAAATGTCGCAGTAACAGCTGCCTTCACTTCGTCGTCAGAGTGATAACGTTGTTTAGACACAATATCTTTTATGTAACCCCACAGGGAGTTATGTCCGGACTTCTTGCAGGCCATTCAATAGGTGCGGTGATGTTACTGAACCACGACCTATCCGCTTGTCAGGAAAAGTATCATTGAGATATTCTCGCACACTGAGGCCATAATAAAATACATGCATAACAAACTACAGCATGCTAACATGTGAATGGGTATGGACCACCCTGTACATAGGCATGCTTTTCCCCCACTGCTTTTTGTTGTTTTTTTTGCTTATTTTACCTAACGCCGATTCGACACATTTTTCGTTACTTTTTTACTACAATACTTGTGAAACGTCTTAAATTAAAAATTTGGTTTGTGCTAGCAACAGGGCTGGCTAAGAACTTGACCCAGCTGGTCTTCCGACAACGTTTTGTGATTCAACATGTTAGAACACGATCATTACACTGTGAAACCCGAAATATCTGGTGTTTTTACATTCTCATCAACATGAAATTAATGTGTGATCTTTGATGTTATTGTTTTTCCTCTTGCTGCATTCGTGTTATTTCGTGATTTGGGTCACAAAAATGCATGCATACACCATACCATACAAGCGGCTGAGCATCGCCAGGAGTTAACCAAATATTTGTATCATAAGACTTCCGCTCAACAGAGACGCTGGTATGCTGACAATTGCTTGCAAAAAACAAGCTGACAACTTGGCATATTGGTTTGATTCTAACAAAATTTGTCCACAGCGAGCTCTGAACTACATCTATCCCAAAATTTAGCTGCAACTACTTTCTATTAACCAGATAATGGAAAGATACAGATATGGTTTAACTGAACGCTTAAAACATAGCTGATATATAACCCACATTGTACGTGCGGAATTTGTTTTTGATCACAAAAGTAGCACAAAAACGAAACTTATAAGGTCCACATAATAGAACCTGAGAACAACTCAGAGTCCAGAAAACTGTTTGGATTAACTCCTATTTTATCACATGCACAAAATTAATGAGCATTTAGCCAACTTCTAGTTTTAATGAGATAGGTGTAACTCGCAATTTATTTGCAACCACCACATAGTCATTATATATTAAAGACGCTGCAAACCCACATCTTTCGAGAAGTTACCTCTATTTGATCTCCAAGGTGTTGCTCATTGATGCCATTGGAAATGTCGTCAATAGCGCCTCGTGCTGCGTCGCTCTCTCCTAGTTCTTTGACTCTCTCACTGCACCGCAATTGTAACACGATGTTCATTTGCGAGCGTGGTATTAATCATAGAACAAGATATTTAATAGCAAAGAAAGTTTACGAAATACGTATAGCAAGTAGGTTTGTTATTAGTAACAAGCATGTCGTTTGCAGCAAATATGTTGTTTATTAGCAACATTAGCTTTGTTCGTGGTCATGAGCAGCGACCAAGAGTGCTGTTCACGAGCAAGAACAATTAAATCATGCTGTTACAATAAGTTAAAACGATAAATTGATATTAAGCACATGGATATTTGAGTACATACACCTTATTTATGGAACCTCTGAGGCAGTGGTTTGCAACCTTTTGCCATGGCAGACACCTTAGCTCCACCTAAAACAATTGGGAACCACGTGTTTTTTCAAAGGTTTAGGACTACAGTAATTAGAAATTTGATTTGGTTATCAGGTATGCAGCATTGTACACTATATATGATGGCCATACAGCACAGCACCTCATCTTAAATTGCAAAATATTTATCTTTCATAAGCACAAAAGAAACAGCCTGAAGTCATATGTAACATAAACCGCACTGTGGCTTTTCATTACTGTTGTCTGACACTAAAGTGAAAACCAAATTGAGATAGCTAGTTGTAGTTAAAGTGAAAGCTGCACTAAATGGCAAGAAAAAAACGTTTGACACAAATGCAAACAAACACCACTTTGTATTTGACTGACAAACGTAAACTAAACCAATACTAATATTAAAACAATATACTTATTTGGATTGAAAGAAGCTTGTAATGCTAGATTAAATCCACAAACAACCTGGATTTGCAGTTTTGAAATTATAGCAATCCTAATAAAAGACGTTGCTGGAACAAAGAATGTACTGAAAGATTGTACCAGTTTTTGCCAAACCAGTGCATCAGATAAAATGTCTCGCCACAGTGATGGTTGCATAATGATACACAACACAACAAAAATGATATATGATGCAACACCAAACTCTTAATTTAAAGGTTTATGCGGGAACCTAAAAATGCTTTGCAAATCCCCAAGGATCCACAGACCTCTTGTTGAGAATCACTGCTCTAAGACTGAATTTAAACGGACAAAAAAATACCTGCACCAGCAAAAAGTTTTACGTTTAATGAAACAGCAAGCACAAGGATTTTCACAACCCACGTTTCACAGATGGTGGTATGCATAAACAAACATATATATACAATCACGACATCACACAAATTCACAAGCCATAAAAGATGCCTACTCCTGCAGGACCATTTTACAATTGGCTTCAACAAAATGATTTTTTGCTAACTGAGTGTTTTATTGTAATAGATATAAATCAACTTGAGCTTTTATAGTAAAGGTTTCTGATGGCACAATAACAGGAGCATCACATTCTGCCAATTAATATGAGCCAAGTATTCTGAAACATCAACGAGAGTGCAGATATCACAATAAAAAAACGTAAGAATGACACCCAACACTAACACACCATTATGCATCTATTCTTAACTACAAATTGCATTTCAAAAGATCAGAAAAACTTTTGGAATCTGTAAATACACTGATCTCCTTCATTGTTTGATGGCATAAGAACTGGTGTATCGATTAAGGCGTCACCATCAAAAACTATGTCAAACTTTAAGCACAATTGCAAAAGATAACTTATATAACGCAAGTCCAAAGTCTTGAAGCAAAAAAGCAAACACATTACCAAATGTGGCAGAACTGTTCCTGGAATTTAGTCAACTCAACATCTGATGCAAATCCAAGCCCATACACAGTATTGGCTCTGACATCTGCCCATTGCCCAAACTTTGCAGCAGTTTTATTAAATGTCATACCTTCAGTAACAGTACTGTTGATGATTGCCTGCATATAAAAATAGGATTTGCAAACAATGCAAGACTGATGCCTCAATTTCCATGATTGAATTAATAGCAAAATATCAAACAAAATGGCAGTCACAGATAACAAACTAATACTAAGATAGTTTAGAAAAAAGACAATCACAACAACTGCATCATCAGTGTATTAATGGTCTTCTAAAAATGTAAATTTCATTGAAACTATTATTTAGCCTAGGCTGGGTTGCAATTGTTCAATGAAGTTTTTTCTCATGATGCCATGGAAAGTTTTTTTTTAATAAACCTTAAATGACAAGTGCTGAGGTTGTCATAATTATATTACACTTCACAGTGCCGGATCAAGCAAATTACCTTTGACCTTTCAACACTAATAATCCTGTATGACTTCCGACTGGAATCGAAAAAGAAATTTATCACTGCAGCAGCTTTGCTCATTGGGATCCAGGAACTTTTTGTTGCAGGGTCTATTATGAACACATGTGCTTTGCATGTGTAAATAGGAGCTTCACTAAAAAACAAAAAAAAATAATGTAACATGCACTCAAAGACACAGTAAACAACATAAGTTTTCCATGCATGAGATGAGGCATAATATAGATCAGGGCCTCAAACACACAGCCTTGGTTGGTGAAGGCATTCTGTGCAAGTTATTTATTTTTTTCACTGGTGTTTAAAAGTGCTTGGCCAGCGAGTGAACAAGTTCCTTTTAGAAGAATGCAGAGAAGGCTAAAGATGATTTCCCTATAATTCACAATATTTTTCACAAGAAATAAAGCATGAAAGCTGTTTCAAGTTAGGTTCAACTTCAGGTATCGCCATTGTTGTGTCAGCATTATAATACAGCCTTCTGCTTACTTCATAAATCCTTATTTGGCCCTCAGAGCAATTTCAGTTTGAGACCTCTGAAGTAGATGAAATTCAAGCATTGATGTATTGGTGCTTGACCAAAAAGAGTTCAATATGTTGAAAAAATCTTTACCCATCATTTTCATTCAAATATTTACTATTAACACAAATGTCTAACTACAGCTCAACTAACGGGCAACTGCAGGTGAGTTGCATTTGAGGCAAGGGTGTTTAATACATCAACTGCAATCTACTAGTCGATCTCAAAGGTACTGTGGGTAGATCACAGGAAATTAACACCTTCAGTGCCAGTGGACCGACATGTCCATACCTATGCATTATTGGTTGAGCCCAGTAGACAGGCATGTAAAAAATGTACATAGTGTGTTGTGTTGTGCAATATGGGCTTATGTGGGCATGCAAGGTACATCAACTTACAGTGGTTCCCAAAGTATGGGTCGCAAAGGGTCAAAAAATGGATCGCGCTGAGGCAATCCAAAACTGAATTGTGTACTTTCAACATCACCTGCTTGACTGTGCCTCTCTGTAGCGTATAGGTACTGAGAAAAGAATAGATTTCTGACTTTGAAATCGAACTTAGAAATTTTCTGCCAAAAGTCACCCATACAATCTTTTTTTTTTAATACGATGTTTGCATCTTGGGTCACAGGGTGTCCACCAAACTCAAATCTGGGTCACCCTAAAACAGTTCACAAACTGCTGTCAACATATATTGTAAAAAGATTTCTTAATAAATATGTTTTGTATTTTTGTAGTATGTAGATTATTTCCACTTGTTCATTTTATAAGTAGCTCACATGCTGAAAAAGTGTGAGCATCCCTGATTTAAGGTAACGTCTTGTAGGTAAATAAATAAAGCATTGTACGCATATGTCAACACATCAACATGAGACGATACACACTTTAGTGTAAATACACTGCAAAGGCATTTTCCCACATTTTTGACTGAAATGCTCCTAATTTTCCAACAATAGAACTGTTTGCTGTGCGATAACAAGTGGTTTGGCTGTGTAAACTTCTCACAAAAACTAACATAAATGCCATTTTATCTCATTTTCATAATGTCAACCAAATTACTCAATTTTACTTAGTTTTTCTGTAATGTAAGCAACTTTAATCAGAATTTGATGTAATTAGACTAGAGTATGACATACATGAAAACAATTGGCAAGACGGTGTGAAAAAAATGTGACACTGTTTCTATGATGGATTCAGCAAGTTTTAGTTGTGTAAATAAGGCTTATAGGTTTGGATTGATGAAGTTTGGCCACACGGGGTTTCATATGCTTGCACAAAGAACTACTAGGTTCTCTGTCTCATGTGTTAAAGTGCAGAAAGTCTAGCTGAGGTAATGCACCTTCACTGAAATTCAATAACGCAATCAAGTTCTTGGAACTAGCTCAGCATATACGCCAGGGCCTTTGGAAGCGTAGGCTCTAAATCAGGATTCTTGAGCTCAAATTTTTCTGTGCGCCGAATGGGGCTTTATAAAGTAACCCAAGGGCTGCAGTACGACCACTTTACCATTGAACAATAATACTGATGCAACAATGGCAGTACCTGAACCTCACAAGAAAGAGCTTTTACATCACACTTCCTGCAAAATGTATCATGAGATATAGGCAAATTGCTTTAGCAATCTCTCATTTCGATTATAAAGAAACATGTCAACTCACTGGCTAAACACTTTAACATGGGGGTTCTTAAAGTATGGGTCGCCGAGGGTCAGAAAATGGGTCGCGACATAGTGATTAAAATCTGTCAAAATTCAATTTTCATGTTCTTTCAATTCCATCATGGCATTATTATTGCATCATACGCATTTCATTTAGCTTCATAAGTGGATTATTGCATCATAAGTGGATTATAGCTTCATTTAAAATGGCAGCTAAGCTACAATACTAGCCATAACTACTTAGCCAAGTAGCTGCTAAAAAGATCTAGTCTTTTTAGCCTAGTTGTTAAGATAATATTAGACTAGGTTAAGATTTGTTGATTACGGAGGTATTTTGGAGCTGAATGGTTTAGTAAATAGGTCAGTGGAGCACCAGGGTTGATAGTAAGGCTTGATAGTATGAAAGTTTAGCTTTTCATAGTACTAGAGTAGTACTAGAGCCTAAACTTCAAATTTATCTAGAACTGTCCTAATTCACTGAAAAGTAGCACATTACCATTACAGGTATTATTGTTAAAAATTAGCATAAGTATTCCTACAAGAATGAATTTTTAGACTTGGGATTCACTTGTATCAATGATCATGGTGCTGCAAAGCCACAATGTGTGCTGTGTTATAAAGCATTGTCAAACGAATCTCTGAAGAAGAACAAACTGAAGAGACATTTGGAAACAAAGCACCCGCAACATGCGGAAAACAATCGTATTTATTGTCAGCATCGAGAAGCGGAACTGAAACGAAGCCGATTTTGCTCAGCAACGAATCCAGCGCTTTTAGCCTCCAAGCAAGTCACGCTGGCATCGTATGTAGTCTCGCTACGCATAGCTAAAATGATGAAACCGCACACGATTGGAGAACAGCTTGTTAAGCCTGCAGCCATTGACATGGCCAGACTCATATGTGGCAACGACGTGGCCTCGAAACTGCAGTCCGTCTCACTATCGAACGACACAGTCAAAAGTCGCATCGCAGACCTTTCACTGAATATAAAAAACCAAGTGGTTGCCCGAATGAAGAAGGCGGGAAAGTGGAGCTATCAACTGGATGAGTCAACCGACACTGGAAAGCACGTGCAGCTAATGGTTTATGTGAGGTACGAGGGTGATATGGACCTTGAAGAAGAATTTCTGTTTTGCACACCACTAGCAATAACAGCAACGGGCGCCGACATCTTCAACGTTGTGGACAAGTTCCAACAAAAAGAAGGCACTGACTGGGAAAACTGTGTCAGCTTATGCACTGACGGCGCTCCCACGATGCTTTGTGCTCGACAGGGATTTACTGCACGAGTCAAGCAAGTCAATCCTTATGTCCAAGTCGTCCACTGTCTTCTGCACCGTGAAAACCTTGCTACGAAACATTTGTCTCCGGATCTTTCGGCAGTGATGCAGGAGGTTGTTGATGTAGTCAACTTCATCAAATCCAGTGCTGTTAACTCTCGTCTGTTCGAGCAGATGTGTGTC
>Ga0210059_1016276_pt1 | contig 10747 bp, 5 predicted proteins | sample Ectturendosymbi2_FD_188042 | JGI IMG/M metagenome (GOLD analysis project Ga0210059, IMG submission 188042) | Ecteinascidia turbinata endosymbiont from Florida, USA - Sample 2 (SPAdes) (version 2) | ecosystem: Host-associated > Tunicates > Ascidians > Unclassified | place: Key West, Florida... | reverse complement strand
GTCCGACTTTGCGAAAGTTGATCATTGTCAACTGGGTGCTTAACATCAACAGACAGTTTTAAAACATATTGAAACTATGTTTCTGTGTGTACTGTGCTTCGTGACCAACAAAACATTGTGCAAAACTAGAAAATCAGTGCTCCGATCTTGAAAATACTTTGATCCTCTTCTTTTGTTTGCCTTGTTTAGAACGGCCTTCATCGCAACATAATGCTGTAGGTATCTAAATGAACGCGAATACGAAATTCCAATCGAAAGCGTCGAACAGATTTTAAACTTACGTACAAAGTTGCAGTTTTCCTTGAAACTTTAATTAAGATGAAAAGCATGGCGCGAATTTTGCCGATGGTTGTAGATATCTTATAGTTTGAAATATTCCCTGAAATACGTCAATCCTATGCACTGACAGTCTTCAGTGATTTCAAGTGTTGCTATGTTGTAGATGTATTCATCGAATCATGTGGCAAAAATAATCAAAAATGAGTCTTTGTGCCAAAAACCGATAGATTGGTAGATGGAAAATGAGGCATTAGAACGCATCGATCACTTTTTATGTAGTTGGTGCGCGTGTCGTCTAAGTAGCAGTAATGAAAAGCTGGGAGCCTGCAGAGCTTCCGGCGTTCAGCAGCTCATTCTGGAACCGCGGCTTTACTCCTTCTTAACCATGTTTCGAAACGTCTGAGCAAGTGGAAATTTTAACGCTACTCGTAAGATATAGCAACTTATGCCATACATCTCAGCAACTTGCATGCACGTGTGCAACTTGCGTTCAGAGAGTTAATTTCCTCACAACGAAGCTAAACAATATTACAAAAAATCACCTTTATCAAAACAGTTGTTTTTCATAAATTTTGTAATCTTATAGCTTTAAATAATTTCAATGCAGTGGCATGATGTAACACAGAAAATTTGGGGGGGGCCACTGGGGATGCCAGGCAAAACTTTGGGGGGGCAGTGGCCCTCCTGGCACCCCCCTAGCTCCGACCCTGGTTGTCAAACAGAATGGAATTAATTGAGATGTGTTTTCTGACCAGTGTCTTCATATATCACAAAAGCGTGACACTGGGTGGGAATACTGAGCATTTCACCACTGATGACGGTTTCAAAGTTATGGCTTAGCCGATGCAAAATACACTGTGTAAGTGACAATGCAGTTCGGGAATTTTAGAATCCATGCCGTAACTGTGAGAATGTTTGGCTAAAGATGTGGGCGATAACGCCAGACACATGACAAAAAGCAATGGCCACCAAAACAGATTATAGAGAAGTAACAGTGTACCGAAATGACCTATGCACTGTAGGCCTAGTGACAGGATTTCATGATGATGTTAGAAGTAATGTGCAGTAGTACAAAATACAATATTTATTCGCACTGTACAGATTTCTAGTCTAGCCACCGCTTGCACAGGAAAGCTAGCCGACAGTGCGCTCAGCCGACATTTGCACAGGCCAACCTCTGCTCACATTTTGGAGCTATGCTGAACAAAGTTGGATGTTTGCCCTGATAGTTGCAGATTTGAAGATAACCTATGTTGTTTTGAATCTCTATTGCCTATGATTATAAATTTGAAAGGAATTGAAGCCCAAGTTATGCGTAATCTAGGCTAACGGTTCACGTTGTTAATATTTTTTGTATGATTTGCTTGCACACTCATGCTAATGGCTCAGTTTGGAATAGTCATAGTTCAGAGTTTTATCTGAGTACATGGTTAAAGTAGGCCTACGATTCAATATTTGTGAACAGGTGATCAACTCCTCACCTCGGATAATTAAAATGAGTCTTTTGCAAAACTTGAAAATTAACACTCACTTCAAATACTTGTCATCTATGTGGTTAATTATTGAAGCTTGAACTGCTAACTGGTGTTTCAATGGTTTCCACTTCATAATTTGATTACAGTAGAACCTATATTTTAAGGTGTATATTTGATAAGCAGCCTCTATTGCGCCTCATGAGACAAAAACAGTTGTGAAGTTATTTTGTCAGTAGCAGGACACATTTGTTTGAAGTGATCACATGACAAGTTTGGAATGTATGACCTACATAGCTGACCATAAAGTGTAATTTACATGTGCGCAAGCTCTTAGTGGTTGTTTGTCTACATTGTGTAAAGAATAGCCTAAGCCACAACTTAAAACCTCAATATGTTGTGTCTGTGCTAGTCACATGACCATTTCAACCACTTGTGTTCTATCAAAGGCAAAATAGCCACGACACATACGCTATTTTGCCTCATGAGGCAAAACAGACAGTATCTTTTTAACATGAGTTACTTGAAACTTTTCGGAGTGTTAACAGGAGTCGCAGTTGATGTTTCAAACTTTTGGAGTCGGAGCAGGAGTCTTACAGCGTGGAGTACGAGCGAAGTCGGAGTCTGAAAAAGGTGACTCCGCTCATCTGTGCGGCAGAGGTGAGCATGGACAGGATCAGGATTGGATATCCTGCAGGATACTTGCGAATTTTGGATCAGAATTGCATTCGGATATTTATTTTTGCAAAAAATTGGATCAGGATATTTGTTTGATTTCTATAACAAAATTTTCCCGAGAATAATTCAAGATGTCACAAATGATGGTGCTGTTGTTTTCTTTACTATTATGATTTTTATATTCACAAAATACAAAATGATTTTGTTAGTGCGTGCTGCACTCATCACAATCGATGATAATTCGTGTTACTTCGTCGTAAATATTTTCCGGCAAGGTGGAAGTAGTGAGCTACCCTTATATTGCTGGTATGCTGTTTTGTTTTGTTGTGCTGAGTCAAGTGGCATATGTGTCTGTTGTGTTGGCCAGGGCCGGTGTTAGCAGGTGCGGGGCCCGATTAGAAACACTTTTGCGGGGCCCCACTGAGTAACATGGGGAGAAATTTTTGAGGGGATGCATCAAGTCATGGTAATATAAATAGGTGATGTTAAAAAAGAGGAGGCCCGAAAGGGTGACGCCAAGACCTCTATAACACCGACTTCAATGGACAGCGTCGTAAAACCCAATAAATCAACGAATGACAACACACAATACCTTCTATCTGGCCAGGTGCCTCCCTGGCCAAAAGGGAGGTATTGAGTGTAGTACCTGCAGAGAGGACATCTTGGGTGCTGTGCTAGTACATATCCAAAGCTGAAAAGTTTGTAGTAGTAGCAAAAGCTTCCGTGTTTCCAGGTCAGGAATATTGGTCATTGATGACCTACCGCTTCATCTTTTGGCAGTATTCCTTTGCAGTAAAACGTAACTGAGAATAGTTCCGTTGAACTTGTCCAATGAACCTTTGCTTTTTTCTGCTTCGGTCTTTTTTTGCCTTAGCTTTAGCCTCTTTTGGCTGCCACCAGGCCCGTAGCCAGGTTTTAAAGTTTGGTGGAGCAAAATACATTTTTAGGGGACAAGATGCTTGTTTTTATTGAATGTTCAAAACAAATTTTCTTGAACACGTCCCAATTTGGGGGGCACAATAATATTTGAGGGGAGCGCTGCCCCCAATTCCCCCCAAGTCTACGGGCCTGGCTGCCAATTAATATTTGCGGCCTATGTCTCTTGGTCTTTAACTCAGAATATTTAGATCAGTTGCAGTAAAACATAGTCTTAGCCTCAGACTTCTACGAAAGTTATTTCACTTTGCACCTTTTGAGACTTCTTACATCTTTCAGTTTATTAGGTTATATCTCAAAAATTACGACGCCAGCCTGTGAGATGATGTCATAATCCTTGTTTTGGTAGTATTTCATGACGCAATTTTCGCCACAACAACAACTTGAACCAAATTATCTCTTGTGTTACTTTGCAAATACTTAACTGTTAGCAATTTTCTGTTACTTTTTAATGAACCGTTATTTTTTGTACGACTGAACTAGTCATTCATGATTAGAACTGGGCTTATTTCAATAGTCAATCTCAGGTTGCCCCATTGAAACTGTACGAGAGGGAAAATGGACAAGGCTGTTGAAAGAGTGACTAAGCAACACGCATTTGCAATTACGAACTAAAAATAAATTTTACCTTCAGAAGACAAGTAGTAGTAACTGCAGAAACATCAACTATCGAACCGTATTTTGTAGCAACTATTGAAACCTGATCTGCCAAATCATGGGCGCAATTTTGTTACAAAATGTAGGGGGAACAGCTTGGTGTGAGACCAATATTTATGAAACCTAAAGAGAAAAATGTGAGGGGACATGACATATTATATCCCCACTGTCTGAAAATAAGAGGGGGACGCGTCCCCCGTGTCCCCCACCTAATTGCGCCCATGTGCCAAATATGAAACGCTTTCATAAATGAAACAGAAAACAGCTTCAAAACTTAACCATCTCTACCTTGCCTTAACGAGGTGCTACGAAAAAAACTTGGCGAAACATGCTGAAAACAATGACCATTTTTACTAAAGAATTTTGAGGGCGCCCGCGCACTTCACTTGGATTTTCGTTGGCAATAGATCCCACGCTTACAAAATGCTGTGGGCCCCGCCAAGACTTTTTTTACTTTGGTCTTTCTGACTGCATAGACATTGTGAGAGACCGCAAATGCTTTATCTGTATACCGAGATGATTGTAAGTAAGGTTTTCATGTATTTTGATGGTGGTAGTAAAGCGAGTTTATACTGCATTTTGAGAGACCGTTGGAATAATTTAGGTACCGTTTTGGTCTCTCAAAACACCTTGAAGAACACTGGCCCCCGCGCCGGCACTATACACAATCAGTTTCGAATAAAGTGCAAATTTGTGTTGGTTAGTAAGCGTAGCGCAGGTTCCCCTTTGGCGTGGGGCCCAATTAGAAGAAATCGGTCAAATCGGCTTAAAACCGGCCCTGGTGTAGGCTAATAGTCTACTTCATGGGTGGGCAACTTGTCTTCGACAGGGATCGACTAGAAAATTTCTTGGCTAACTTGTGATTAACCACTTGATAATATAGACACGAATACAAAATGCCAAAGTTGACTAACACATATGCAAATGCAGCGTACCATCGCCATAGTAAGTAATGCACCTACAGAAGGCAAAAAATATGTTCACTAATTTTCTGTTTTACCAAGTGAAAGTGCGCAACACGTGGTGTTATTTTTATGGATTGGGTCACAAAATGACAGGGTGTGTTTGTTTGGAAGTGGCTATAAGTCTGCTGGCAATGACACAGTTAGAATAGAATAAAACGCTGATTGTCACATTAGCAGCACATATCATGGTAGTCAGGTAGACGTGCCTTACTGTGTGGATGGTTTTCGTGCTGACTCTTGCCATAATCATGCACCATTTGTTTCATTGTAGTGGTTGCACTTTTTATGGTACCGGCATTCATTTACTTTTTTCAAAAGTTTCTAAACTTTTGTGGCCAGATATGTGGTTTACGTTTAACAAGTGTTAGGTTTAGGTTGACTAAGTTTCTACCAAGCGTAGTCCAGTGTGGCAGTTCCCTTCTAAAGAAGAAGAACAGCACATGTTTAGGACAACTCCGCAAAAGCACTTGTGAATTTGGCCGGAGTGCCCAAGGCACGCCCAAGTTAACAATGAAGAAACTTAGACCCGCTGAGTTTATCACAATGAGATGGTATTCACTCATGGTTTTATTCTGGTAACCTTAAGCACTGCGATATTCATCACAACAGGGGTTTATAATGTGCAACAACAGGGGTTATACATGCATTACAATACGTAATCAACGTTACTGTAAAGAACAGGGGTAAATGCAAATTCAATTCTTTTCATGGTGGAAGAGAGTAAGCTTCCCTATTAGGCTGGCCTGAAACGGTCTGCCTGAAAATTGGTTATAACCTGGGTTTGTCCAGGGTCTAACCGTTCTGGAGTATTTGTTGGCTATAAGCGTATCCTGGTTCACGAATTTGCCAGACTCCACTCGTTCGCCAACAGTTTCTATGTAGTCTTGATCTAACCCATCAGACTACCTGTAGGTTAGATGCTACTCCGAGGACACCGTGAGCAAGACTGATTCAAGCGTAGCTATTCCGCTTCTGAGGTCAACACGCTGTATCATACATAGATCACGTGACCACATCTCGAGTCGTACACGGTGCAATAGCGACGCTAGTGATCACGCTCTTACGGCAAATCCGAAATAGGAGTCGCGCATCAACGTTTATAATTTTTATATGTTGTCATCGGGAATTCTACTTATGAATCGGAGTTAATTTTTAGTGCAAATTTTTTCTATACTATCTTAAATTACTCTCTTCCCAACTGTGGCTTACAATAAATGTGCGGAGTACAAATCCACAACACACCAAACAAGTACACATGACAACGTCCTAATGACTTAATGTCTTTAACCGTTGTCGTCTTCCAGCTTCGTTCGGCTTGTCGTGAGTCCTACAACAGAATCACAAGAGGTTCCATGTTGAGAAGCCGAGACGAACTGACTACCAGCCTACTGCACACTTGTCATGGATTAGTGTTATGTTACAGGTGATGCATGAATAAGTTCTCAAAAATGAAGGTCCACTGGTGAACCTATAACCACTGCCTGTTTGTTTCGTATCTAACCAGTGCTGCATTCGGATATGGATGGACATCGGATACCAAATTTCAGAAATTTTCGGATAAGGATTGGATATGGATATTAAAAAAATTATCGGATGTGGATCAGGAGTTAGAAAATCAATATCCGCTCACGTTTGAGAGGTGCGACCGGATCCGGAGGGCCGGAGTCGACCTGGGCAGGGTTCTGCGTTTTTCTTTCGGATTCGGACCCGCAGTCAAAAATTTGGGAAAAATCGGACATGGGTCCGGGTCACTTTTCAATTTCGGCAGCAGCAGGAATCTCTGTGATCATTTATTGAGTAAAAACATGGGTAAATTAGGGTTAGATCGATGATTGTAGCCGGAGTGTAAATAGGAGTCGGATTCTCAAATTTGAAAATTTGACGGACCCGGATCCGGGCAGGGATTCAAAAATTTTGGAACATCAGTGGAGTCCGAGTCTGAAAATGTGACTCCGGCCACCTGTCATTGAGCACTGAGCTTCAGATATCAAAGATGATCACTATCCGGTTTGCCAGTTGGATATCCGGCAGGATAGTGAGTTTGCAACAGGATAAAGATATCCATAAACTGCTTTCAAACGGGAACCGGATACGGATATCCGAAACACTTTTATCGATATTTCGAGGATTCAGACTTTTGGAAAAAGTTGCACATTGCATAATCATTTATTTATTATATTCAGAAGCATCTTTTCAGCACTCTGTGCCATGACTCCAAGTCTGTCTGTGGTGTAATCTCTGTGCCGTAGTGTAATCCCATTCCCCCTCTTAATCTGCTCATTGGACACGCCAAGTTTGTCACTATGAGTCTGTTCCTGGTGTGGCCAGACAGGGTTCTTTCATTATACATTTAAGTGTTAGGTTTAGAGGTTAGGTTTAGGTTTAGGGCTTAGGTTTGGAGTTTAGGTTTAAAATGGTTAGGTTTAGGTTTACTACGTTTGTACCAAGCGTAGTACAGTTTACTGCACACTAAATGGATTAGTGTCATGTTACAGGCGACGGATGAATAAGTTTTCAAAAATGAAGATCCACTGGCGGACTTATAAGCACTGCCTGTTTGTTGTGTATTTAGCCAATGTCGCAATCGGATATGGATGGATATCAGATAGAGCCAGCATGGGCCAGCAATTTTCCAGTCCGGCCCATCCGGAGCTAACAAGAAACCGCCCGGCCCATCTATGCTAACCCACAACTTATTTTCTGTCCCGGCTAAGGTTGCCAGACGTCCTTGAGCGCCAAGGATTGTCCTTGAATTTGTTATGAAAACGCAGTGATGGCGTGACTCGAGACAGTGACTCGACTCGACTCGAGTCACGATTTCTGGTGACTAGGATTCGACTCTAGTCACGTTGAGAAAAATGGTGACTCGGACTCGACTCGAGTCATGTAGAGAAACTTGGTGACTCGACTCGACTCGAGTCACGTTTTTCACAACATGACTCGAGTCGAGTCACAGTCAATGACTCAAAACAGAGTCATTTTTACAATATGTTTGAGTTCCTGGTGAACAAACCCAATTCGTTTGCACACAAAGAAATGAGAATTTTATACTTCAGTGATGATCAAGATTGGCGCAAATTTTCTGTTTTGCCCGTCTAGTTGTGCTATGCTGCATTTTGAGGATAAGTGTCCGCAACTTGCGTGGAGGTAGACCTGAGACTTTGCTTTCACTGACGGGTCAGTAGGACACAATATATTGACACCTTATCGTGGTTTAATGTAGTATTTGCATATCGTGATCATGGCAGTGGGCCTCATACTGTGACCTTGAGTCTTTTGCAGATACCAGTACAGTGATTGAAGTTTGCCAGATTCAAATCCAAACCAAAAACAATATTGCAAAATATAATGCAAATGCGAAAACTGAATCTTGTTTAAGTCCAAATTCCTGCCACTGTTATTAGCCTAACCCCAGGTAGCGACGTGACAAAGTCACATATAACGTTGAATTCGTTGCAGCAATAGGTGAGCGAACCTAGTCAAATGCGTAATGTCAATTGCTATTATACTGAGGATAGTCGGTTCGACTCTTTCTTTGGTTGGCTCTGGGCAGCGCAGCATTGTGCCTGCAACAAATGGCTCCCGAAGTGTCGGTGGCCGCAATCCAGTGTTAACCTGCAGTCCTACAGTAACCTGCAGTCCCAAAACTGAACCGAAAGTTACAGTAATCTGCAGTCCAAAACTGAAACAAAATTTGCGAAGTTCAAAAGAAAAATCATCAATTCCAAACCAATTCTCTTTAAACTAAAATGATAAGTTCCAAATCAATCAATATAATGAAATGTCGTTAGGTTTAAATCCTAGTACATGTACATCTCTGGTAATTTTCATGTATTGGACATGCAAAAAGCACACATTCAATGCAAGGCCAACCGATAGGTTGCAACAACATCCTTCGTTTTTTCAGTAAACCGCACCTATTGCACGTTCTTTTCGTAAAGGTTTTACCTGGCACCATCTTCACATCCTGGTCCAAGCACGGCTTTGTTGTGATTGGAAAGGCAGAGCAGCAAGTGCGCAAACCTTCACACTGTGGCACCAAACAACAATAAAGATCCCACGTCGTGCTAATTTTGTTTCTGCTTGTTCGCGCCACATGGGTGTTCTTCATCACACACATCCCGTTCGTGGTGAATCGCACATTCAACACAATGCTCACCCAGAGGCTGCAACACTTGATGAAATGTTGAGCTAGACTCTTTGAAATGACTCAGCGTGAAAGAGGCAGGCAAAATGCAACCTGAGAGAACTTAGATATAAATAACCTGCAATCAAACTTGTTAAAACAACATTTGGACCATTTTCTAACTTATCGGCTGCCATTTCATAGCATGTTGGGCACCATTTTCAAACTTATCGGGCGCTATTTTATGGCAGGTTGGGCGCCATTTCAAAGCAAAAAAATGTCGCAGAAAAAACGTGAAATTTCGTGTGGCTCAACATTGATTCGAGCTTGCAAACCAATGACTCGAAGTGACACGACAGTTCTCGTGACTCGACTCTGACTCGACTCAACCAAGTCATGACTCTGACTCGACTAGAAAAATTTTGGGTTACTCTGACTCGACTCTGAGTCGAAGGGCTTGTGACCCTGACTCGACTTTAACTCGACAAAAGACATATCACTGTGATAAAACGTGTTATGTCCTTGGTTCTTGAAAAACATTTTGTTGTCCTTGAATATTTTCCGGCGTCCTCGAAAATTCTTGATTATTTAAAAAATTGTTCATTTAAGAACTATTGATTGCATTGAACCTTCAAGAATCAAGAATAAACAATGTAAATGGACAGAACAATGGATAAATTTGTTCCATCAAACAGCTGGGTAGTAAAAAGTAAATTATTGAAGAAAGTGTGTCGTCATAATACGTTTTGTTTATTTTTCAATTTTGTACATGGTTATCGTAGCCTGACTTCCCCATACGTGATTCAAGCTTTCTGGAAGTAGCCCACCGCAGACTAGTGGCGTATAGAAGGGGCGGGGGGAGCAAAGGGGTGACGGGCTCGGGCATCCAAAGCAAGGTGAGCATCCAGAAAGTGAGACTGAAAATATTAAAATGCTGTAGTAAGATGATTTTTTCCATTATCAGGCTACTAACACATGCTGCATGGATTTAATTTTTCAAAACTTGTTTTGTTTGTCAACGCTAGTTTTTACGTACTCAAACGCCAGTAATTCTCACATTCCTCAATACTAGGGACCTATACTCTAGGTGTGCGACGCACACCCAATTAAATTGATAGTGACATGACCTTGCCCAGGTGATGCTATCAAGGGAAAATCACACACAAGGATTGAAAAATAAATACAGCCGTTTAATTGATTTGACCTAAATTTCGAAACTGTCGTTTCAATTTGCCTGGTTTAGTTGACTTTTTGATGCATTATTAGTTTCCCGTTTCGTGTTTTGGTGTGGCAACCCTAGGTGTGCATTAACACTGCTTCACACCTGTGCTGGCAATGTGTACATCATTTCAAGCTTCGTCACTAATTGGCAGTTCAGTCAAATTCAGTCCCGTCACCACTGGCCACAGGGATGCTTTGGTGGGCTTTGCCCCTCCGGGGTCCCTCAGGGCTCATTGCTTGGCCCCTTGTTATTTGCACTATATATAAATGATTTACCATCGACAACAAAACTGACTCCTACACGTTTTGCAGATGACACTGTATTATCCATCTCTGGAAGCAGTAGCACAGAACTGCAGAGCATAGTTAATACAGAGCTAGAAAAAGTTAATGAATGGCTGCATTTTAACAAG
>Ga0210059_1016275_pt1 | contig 10748 bp, 10 predicted proteins | sample Ectturendosymbi2_FD_188042 | JGI IMG/M metagenome (GOLD analysis project Ga0210059, IMG submission 188042) | Ecteinascidia turbinata endosymbiont from Florida, USA - Sample 2 (SPAdes) (version 2) | ecosystem: Host-associated > Tunicates > Ascidians > Unclassified | place: Key West, Florida... | reverse complement strand
GGTGGCTAACAAGTAGAGAAAGCAAGATCCATAATCGAGAATTAAAAACAAGACCCCTTTCAGTTTCTGAGTATTTGATTATGATGTTCAAGATGCTTTATTATTCCTTATTGTTATAATAAGCATGTACTTTCCACGATGGGTGTAAGCAAGGAATCGATCAGCAAATTTTTAATAGGAAATCGATTTCACGTAAAATTACGCATCCTCAGTCCTGAAAATTGCAACCAAAGCTTACAGGTGAAAAGTTGAAAGGCTGGAGTAACAGTAGAGAAAAAAACAAACTCAAGACTATAATCGAAATTTCGTAATACAAGCTCATAAATCATAACATCTTAACAAACTGGCTGACGTCAAGAATACAAGTGGCGACAAAAAAAACTGACTCATGAAATAAGTGTTTACTCAAAAATTAAAAAGACGTTTACTCAAATAAATAAATGACTGAAACATCTAATTAGTTGATGCTAATGGCTGAAAAAATTCTCCAACTAAAAACTAACTCTTGGTGAAACGACTAACAACGGTAGAGAAAAATAGTAAGCCATGCGCGGGCAGTAAGTCTCTGGGGTACGTATTTAAACCTGCCACGAGTTCGTTTTAAACGCTGCGGTGGGAGTAAGCAAGCTGTGTTGCGAGAAAAAAGCTAGCGCACAAAGCAGAAGACAACATTGGATTGAGCTTAATTTAAATTATACACATTGTTGGACAATACATTTTTACACGTAGGCATTTCTAAAATGTCATATTAAACCATTGATTAATTGACAATATATGTATAGATATTACGCACAGTACTAGAACACACAAAAACTTCAAATGTATGTATATGACAACACCTGCATAGTCACCTACTTCAATCAGCAAATACTTGTTCATCTTCAGCGAGTAAGCAATATTCTGGATCGACTATTGTCCAACGTGTTTTCTTCTTGGCTTTGTACAGTCTCTTTGCTTTCTCCAGAAGTGCCTTACGTTGCTAATGAAATGCAAGAGGCAAGTGACGCGTGATGGCTGCATTGAACTTCCTAGCAAATGGAGCAAGTCGTAGAATACTACTCTTATCTTTCATTTGCGAAAATTTTACAACAATAGGTAATGCAAGTTTAGCACGATTAGTATTCCGCGATTCGACGGAAGACACTCTTTTCGGCAGACGATGTACGTTCGAAAATTGCATTTTCGCCATTTCAGTTGGTGGAAATCGCAGACTATTTGTAATAAATGAACGGACTAGATGTTCTCTATGTTCTGGCACTTCTTTAGTGTCAGTTTGAGGAATGCCGTGAAAAAGAAGATTATACTCCGAACGCAGTTCTTGCTCAATCTTGTTTTTTTTCTTGACTTTTTCCTAGATCTTGAATGTGGCCTTGTAATATCTTAATACTGTTTTCCTGATCTGCAATTGTTTTGTAAGCCTCGTCAAGACTGTTTTCAATTTCGCCGACTCTAAGCTTCATGTATGTTTTTTTTGATATGGTGGTTGGTTGTTGGCGCTTCATAACTACCATGGTCTTGTAGCGCCACGACTGAGTTTGTACAATTTCCGGGTTTTCATTTCACTCGGTTTGTTTTTGTGTTCCCTGCAGCTCTTCCTCATACCGTGCGCCTGGTAAGAAGGCTGCAGTACCAATTTACAAGGTCTTGGCAAGACTACCAGCACCGAAGCGGACGCACTTGCCACTAGACCACGGGCTGGTTCTTCATGTCTTGTTCCAGCGATGTACGGCGTTTGTCAATTGAAACCATCAACGTGTACAAGTCAGCAAGCGTTGGCTCGTGTTTTGGTTTGGACTGCTCAGCGCTCTTTCGATTTCGCCTTGTTACATTCTCCATGTCTAAATGCTTAGTATATTACAAAACGGTTTACAGTCCTGCAATTTTTTTTTTTCTTCTTGCAGTAGATTGTTATTTTTTTGAAAATGAAAATATTATTATTCACATGAAATACCTGTCTGAATCGAACTTATGTCCGACTTCCTTGCTTGCGTAACGGGCTCATAACTGGCTGCAACAAAGAGCTCAGTAACACATCCGCTCTCGACAACGGTCGAATTCAGAGCATGGGTGGCGGAACCTTTTTCAAAGTGGGGGGGCACAAGTGCACTTCAGAAAATATAGAAAATTTTTGTGGTTTGGATTGGCAACTATGACGTCACAAGCATTGAAATATGACGTCATTACCTATACACTATATGGAAGGTTTATATTTAACTATTTTACACCATACGAAAACGTATCGGTGAAACACCTAAAATTTATATAGGCTGTTACAAGGGCGACCCAGGTCAACAGCGCCACTCGGGCTCATCATTCGATTTATTCTGTCTGAATGAACTCGTTAGACGCTTGCGTCAGTGCAATTTCCATTTGCGTTCATTCTGGCTGGCATTCCTGTTGCCTTGTGACGTTAGTTACGTGATTATAAATTAGAAGTTCTCATGATAACTTCTCCATTCTTGAGTAACGTAGCCTACGTCACAGAGCAATGATAACGTCAGTCAGTCCTCTGCTTACTAGGCTCATTCATATTAGCCCGAGCTGCTGGACAATTTATTGTTGGTTTGAAATTATTCTCGAAATGGGAACTTCTGTCCATTGGATTGCACTTCAAATCCAATGATCTATACCATTGGCGTAGCCAGCCCGAAAATTTGGGGGGTCAAAAATATTGGGGTGGCCAAAATGTTTGCTTTTAGGCGAATAACCCTATTTTGTTTGGAAAAATGCCTCTCAAAGCACAAAATGACTATATTTTCAAAAACCTTGGGGGGCATGGCCCCTTTGGCCCCCCCTGGCTACGTCTATGTCCATACCAGTGGTTCTCAACCTGGGGTCAGTGAACACCCAGGGGTTTACGAGAATATTTCCAGGGGTGCTTGGATGGAAGTTGAGTTTTCATGTATTGCTATTTTTTGATGTCCTATACTAGAGGAAAATGTGTGCCGATTGAAACCTCCGTGTAGATTTTGCCTGACCTTGCGTTGTTGTGATGCAACAATGTGAAATCCACGGCTTTGCCAGGTAACCTGAGGGTTCGGGTTGATTGTTTTATGACTCGGGGTACTTAACGGGAATAATGTTGAGAACCTCTGATCTACACAAATTCATTGCTTTAAAAAACATTCAAAGAATTATGTTTTAAAATATACTTAATTGCATAGGACAGCTCGGGCTCCGGTGAATGAGCCCGAGTAAAGCGCAAGCGAATGAAGTCGAGAGAACGCCTACTACGAACGATATTGTTTTATTCAGGTCACCTGCAAGGCTGCAACATGAACGCGAAAGGCCAGACATGGAACGAAAATATATGAACAGTGACAAGGTCCAAAGAAACGAGTCCGAGTTAACAAGTTAGTGAAGTAGGACCGTGGGCGGTGGCACAAATATACAAAGCAAACAAGCTCACGTTATCCGATATAAATCGTAATCGAAGACTCGGACTGAGTCCGTGTGCTGGAGTCGCCACTGGGCCGTTACAAACACCAAGAACACAGATTAAAAAACAGGCAAAAATGACACAGTATTGGTACCTGTCTCAAACACATTCAAGCTCACAACTTTTTCACATCTTGAACACAGAAGTAACATGACTGAATACTCATTCTACAACTGCATTAGACACCGGTGTCAAGCGAAATATTTGACCTCTGCGAAATTTCTGACCTATTTTTGTTTGTCAGTTATTTTGCTTCTCAGAGTAAAGGAGCAAAATTTGGAATTTACTTTTTTAATGTATGTTGTATAAATTAAAACTTTTTGTTTAGATATCAGATACCCACAGCAAGGTACAGCACGGGAACAACTATAACCGCTGATAAATATTGGGCTTAGTCGTAGACCTCAATTTTTTTCTGACTCTAACATAAACCCTAATCCGACACACTCAACTAAACACTAAACCCTTAGCCCTAATCATCAGTTTTCTCAGCGTATTTGATATGTAGAATATTGCTCTGTGCATGCGCGCATGGCGTGAAGTCAGAAATTTCGCTTGACACCGGAATGCAAAGACAAGACAAAGTGTATGCAGCAAATTGTCGCCTGTGAGGATGTCAATTGTGTTGTCAGTGCAGAAATAAATATAGCTGTTTAGTGTTACCAATGCAAAAGCAAAAACAATTGAAATTCATCTGTCAAATATTTCATTTTACGTATAAGATTCAGCAAAATTTCGGTATTTAGAATGGTGTTAAAACGCTTGAAATTACGCCAAGTTTTTGATGGTGCGGTACGAACTTTTTCCGACACACAAGTATGGGCATCGGAAGGGGGCAGGAATTTGAAAATTTCAGCAAAAAAGGCTATTTTCTTAGTTTCGAGTGCGATAAAAACCAAATTACAACAATTTTGGCCCCCTCTAGAAAAACGTTGGGAAAAATCCACTGGTGTCCCCCTGGCAATAATCCTTCCGATGCCCACACACACAAGCATGTAAAATTACACCATTTTTGTAAAAGTATGTTGTATTACACCATCTGGCAAGACTGTTCAACAACACCAATGCGGTAAGCAAGCCACAACATGGTGACACACTTTGCACGGTGTATTCTGCCAAACATTACGAAATCCTGCCAAATTACAAATAATTCTGACAAAATACTGCCAAAATTCTGCTACATTTTTTCATTAAACATTTACTTTAACGGTGGACCCAATACTAATTGCGTTACTTGAACTTATTTAGGCAAAATTCGAAATTCAAAAGTGGGGGGCACCAGGCCCTCCCAGAAATAAAAACGGGGAGGTCTAGGCCCATGTGCCACCTATGCGTCAGAGTGCTCAGTCAACCGTGCTAGGACATTTTTGATGAAGATGTCTTTGCAAAATGGCCTATATGAATATAAAAAAGGCGGTAAAATATTGGTGTTTATCTCTATGTAGGCTACATGGTACCACAAAAATGTACTCTTTATATGGAGAGGCGTGGCTGTAACTCACATATCCCCTAACTACGTCCATTTTTATGACTAATACCATGCTTCTGTGTGCCGCTACCAGTCGTAACTAAACGAAAATTTGTAAAGGGAGCTCCACAATGGAGATCCAAGCTGCGAGCCCAAGTGCAAAGTTGCGTCAATCAAACCGAAGCGAATTGAACATGCAGTGCAATTACTTCACTCTTGTTGAACGGCACTTTCGTTCGAGAACGACTGACTTGGAGAAGCTTCGAACATCAACTGGTAACCTTTCTCGCTTTTGCTAACCACAAGCGCAAAAGTGTTCTCATATAAAGGTAACGTCTGGGTCTCGATCAACTATCCATGCACCCACCCAAATTTCCGCAAAAAGCCTAACTTTATAGTTATTCTTATGGATGGGCTTTGATACCAATGCAAACTGTTCTTTACGAATTAGAAATGTAATGTACAAGATGTTACAACTACCACTTCACAGATGTAGAAGCAACGTACCAAACGCAATGTATAATGCACATGGTTTATTGATGAAGCAGAACAACGGTTCCCAACCTTTTCAGGCTTGCGGTGCCCTACAGAAGAGAATTATAATTTGCCGCACCCTGTGGCGAAGCCATACCAATTTGCTTTAAGGTTTGATGACAGTTTGAAAATGTATTTTAACAATATATTGAAAACTCGTATTACCTCGCGGCTCTCCTGGGTGCTGTAAATGGCACCCTAGGGTGCCGCGGCACCCCGGTTTGGAACCACTGAAGTAGAAGCATATATAATAGAAGAAGCATATAGCCTCCAAATATATTAATGAACAAGAAAAAGTGAGCTGGATGAGATTCACAAATTTTTCCTTGCCTAGTTAAGCCGCAGTGCAGCATTAAGTTTCCTTGACGTTTATGTACCTGGACTTTGAAGTAGTGGCTTTTCTACCTATTTGCGCTCGCTCAGCTTCAAACCATTGAACTGTAAATGACAACTGGACGTTTCATGCTCAGCTAAGCGCAAACTAGCATTGGACCAGTGAGAAAACCCACCAATGGGAAAAAAGCTTGCAACACAAGCAAAATGTCCGATTTTTCCAACTGAGTACACCAGCCATTTTCTTTGCATCACCTCTCCATTGGATAATTTACGTTGTAAATAACCATTTGAAAATTTCCTGTCTGTTACATCTTTGGGAAATTCATTATTCCAATCCAACTTATATGGACCTTTCGCGATTAGCAAATCTCGATGTGCTGTTGAAAGACGTTTGGGCCAAGACGCAGGATCCTCACAATTTTCAGTAAAGCTGATATTCGAGCTGTCGTTTTTCCTCTCGCAAGCTGAATCACACTGCTGGCCCAACCTAGAAGTTGATGTAGCTTGTACAGGAGCTTGCATAGGAGATACAAGAAGATTATGCAGCTTGATCCTTCAAGGAACTGAGTGGCTCACTATTTGATTCCTCGATATCGACACTAAACCTTGCAACGGTAAATTTCTTTGTTGCTCCACTGACACGCTTTGTTTCAGTTTCCTTCGCTACTTTTATCTTCTTCCTTTCATTGCCACTACAGTAGGTCCTACATACGTCACGCTTTCGTTTCGGCATTTTCTATGTGGAACGTAAGTTTTTCTACACAATATTTAGTCATTTCAACAAAAGTCGCCAGACAGCAAATGACAGCACCTTTCAATTTTGCCGATTTTTTGCATCAATTGTGAATGGCGTTTGAAGGCATTAATTATCATTTGCCATTAGATAGGATTTCAAGCTTTGTCTTGGTAACTTCCTGCAAGCTATGTTTTCTTACGGGGCATAATATTTCCGCCAGCAGTAATGCAGAGCGGCATAACAATCGTTTAGCGTGGATTGCAATTCTGGGCTATCACAAACGAAGAAGTTTGGGGGTACAGTGAATATAAAGCCTATAATCAAATCCTGGGGCACTATCAGGGTTGCGGAGTCGGAGTCGTAAGGAGTCGGAGGTTTTGGGTGGAGTCGGAGTCGGATTCCTAACAACACTGGTAGTCGGATTTATTTGTCCGACTCCAACACCGGATGTCCAATTGGATAATTTTTTATATCACATTCCTAAATTGGGAATTCCTGCTGAACTGGTAATTTCTTTTGAAACTTTTGTTGAAACAGAGATTTCTTGCTGTGTATCACGATTTCCATTGGTTTTAACAGACAAATTTCATTCCTTTATGTTAAGGAGTCGGAGTCGGGAGTCGGAGTCGGATATTTTACCTCCGACTCCGCAACCCTGGGCACCATACATCTTTATCAAGGCGAAGACCCCAGCTTGCATTTGTTTCAGAACAATGACCAACAATAGTTTTGGCACAACTACCGTTACTACTCAACAGCTATTGGCCTATTGCCAGGCCCGTAACCAGCTTGGGACACAAGGGGGGGAAAGAGTTCTCTGAGAGTAGCCCACAATTTTTAAACTACGTCCAAGCGTCTCAACCAATGTCTAACACAATTTTCCAGGGGGTGAACACTTTGCAAGGGGGGCGAAGTCTCTCCTGGTTACGGGCCTGCCTACTGCTCAGACAGGCCGATACGGTTCAGTGCTAAGTACAGACCAAGCCGAAAAAATGCAAAACAGAACACATGTTGCTGTTGACTGAATGGCCAAATGCTGAAGTCTGCGGACTCAAATAGGAGGTCTACGCAGGTGTAGTGCGGTGGGAGCAGAGTTCCCGCATCTTTTTTTGCCAAACCTTTTTGCACTAGATTACACTAAAACATGGCTGCGATCTCACAGATGTGCCAGCGACACGTAGATTCGCACTTCTATTCAAAAATCTTCAGTGAAACAAGAAGATCCAGTGTTAAAATTCTTTTAAGCGAATGCTCACTTTATGCGAACTATTTGGTGCAGTCTTCGCTTTTACTTGGTGTGTGAACGGCGTTCCCACACCTCTTTTTCAGCACTACATCCCTGGGTCTACGTGTACGGATTCAACCTTTCATCTTTTATTGTTTGTGTCAATGTCGCCGAGTTAATTTTGATTCTGACGAAATATTGAAATATTTCATCAATGTTAAATTCTGCCAGGAAGCAAAACTACAGGCCTTTGTCATAACGCAGATGATCAGCAACCAACCACAAACTTTCCAAAACAGAAGGATCTTTCGAGAACTGAACAACGTTATGTTAGCATAACTGCCATCAAGGTTAATACGACAGACACTCGTCTCGACCTATACACTGTGAGTTGAATCGCTAAACACATTGGCTCTAGGCCTACCTACCGCAGTCTTAACTGGCACTACTAACAACCACGTTCCATCCACAAAGAGTGGGACATGGTGGAGCCCAGAAATAACGCCCTAGGATGAGTATTGAGCACGTTTGATAACGTTCAATGATAGAGGAAATTTATCATTCGTTCTGACGAGTGCATTGTTTTCTGAGACTAAGATTTACAAGCCGCTTCTACTGAATTCTCAAGCGCAAGGTGTATCTGGCAAAAACGAACAACCTACCCAAACACCATGGCGAGGGGCCAGAGGCGCGGGACCCAATGCAGCTGCATCGCCATAAGACCGGCCCTGTGTCTTTCCATGACTTTTCCTGATTTTCAGAGAGAAATGGAAAGGTACCAGAGATATTTTACAAAAATATCCCTGAGAGCCTATTAGAAAATTGTGGCGCTCTACTAGTGCCTAGGGCCACCTGATGTGTAGTAAATTATTTGCGCTCTACTACTGTACCTTACAATTTTTTAAGTGCAAAACGTTTTGCGCCAGATATGACATCGGAAACCTTATATGTGAAGAGTAGATTTACACCAGGACTTGATATGAAGAAAAAACGTATCTAAAATGCGCATGACGTTTCCTACGCATAAATAAAAATTCCCCTCTGAACAAGCAGTTCTTTGGAAGTACAGTGTATAAAATTTGTATGTTAAGTGTGTTTCGACGCACAGATACGATTTTGATGTGTAAGTGATTAAAAAGGGACATGGATAAATCAAAATAGTTGGTCCTGAAATAACGGATGTCACATGTCCCAAAAAAACGTAATCAAATTTTGGGTTAGAGGCGGATCCAGCCAGTAAGGTGAGGGGGCGACTTCAGTATTGTTTGGTAGTCAAGTCTCTTAACAGCTTCGCTACTGCAAGAGAGAAGAACTATGCTTCACAACATTGGTGCGACAAAACAATAGACGACAAAATGGCCTTATACCGCGAATGTTGTTTTCCGAATTGTAGAAAATTATGGTGAATAAAGTTACTTTCGTACGTTTTACGGGACGATCGCCCCCACCAGGATCCTCCCTTGTTTTGGGATGTATTACGCCCTTCGTTTCCAGACTCGCATAGCGTCTGAAGGTTTACTGAGCAGGGTTTTAAACAATGCAGTTCAGTCTGAAGTAAAAATGTGTACACCCGTCTCTAATTACTGCCCTATTATTGAAAGCAGAGCTTCAGGTTTACCTTGCAATCATATAATAGACAAACCGAAACAAATGATCGCGCTTAATCGTATTAGGGTATAATTTCTACAATCAAGTCAAAAGTATCTTTTCAGACTTCAAACAAAGAGAGAAATCTCAATTGATGGTTAGATTTGTAAGTTTGCGGTGCAGCAGTTAACGATCAGTTTAAGAATTTTTACCTTTTTAACCTCACGGAAATCACGAGGTTGGATGCTAATTTCGCAGTCTGTCCACAAAGTTAAATCAACTTTGACACAAACCTTTGCATCAAAAGAAACGTGAAAACAATTCCTTCACCACGAGTATGCATTTTATCTGTTTTTTCGTGACAGACATCTCAACATCAATCATGTTATTTGCTACTGATCACGCCCCCATCGACGTGTTGGGTAACCGGACAATTGTCCCCAAAATTTTCAAAATCATGTTTCTTCATAGATACAACAATAAGTTACAACTATTTTGCCACCGAGTACAACAACAAGTTACAGTTATTTTACACCCTCCCCGAAAATTTCAGCTGGTTGCCGCTCTGCTGCTAATGGCTTATTTTATCAATTATTTGCCTTTGACAGATAGAATCAAGGAAAAAGGAAAATGTTTTTTCACCATCTAAAGCAGAGATTGCCAAGCTGGGGTACATGTACCCCTGGCGGTACATTTGGCTATCCGAAGGGGTACATTGAAGGTTAGCCATGGAAGGGAAACGTATATTTTATGTACCTTATTTCTACCTATTTATACATATATCAGTGAATATTATTTTAAAAATTCGTACGCTTTTTTTCAAATATGTAACGTTGAGACATAAAAATGGAGTCTACTTTGAAAGTTGTAAAAATCCGCAAGTACTATTGAAAATTCAGTGGATTCGGGTTATGTTAATCAACCTTTCTGTCAAAAGAAATTTTAGGGGAACATGCTCATCTGTCCAAATGCAGAAGCGTACATGGTCAGAGAAAGTTTGGGAACACCTGATCTAAAGAATAATATTTACGAAAAACTCTTCTTATAAGTTTCCACACGCCATTATGATTAAGTCCTGGTTGAACTTGATACGTTTTATGCACCGTCTAGCCCGGTGGAAATATGAAATTTTCATATTGTGAGATCACTGAGGAAACAGATCGTCGTGCCTATACAATGTCGGCAATCTGGATTGACCAAAACAAGTTCAAATTCAGGCACGAAAATGTGGAAGTGCAATACAGTACAAATCTTATCACAACCTCGTACAGAAATAAAAAATAAACCGTGCTCCGAACGTTTTGCCGCCCAATATAAAAAATGTGTTACATGGGTACTAGAAACCCGTTGGCATTCTTAGTTTTTTTGTTTATGTACATTAACCAAGTGCATTAATCCTATACTGCTGTTACCGCGTAAATAG
>Ga0210059_1016273_pt1 | contig 10748 bp, 5 predicted proteins | sample Ectturendosymbi2_FD_188042 | JGI IMG/M metagenome (GOLD analysis project Ga0210059, IMG submission 188042) | Ecteinascidia turbinata endosymbiont from Florida, USA - Sample 2 (SPAdes) (version 2) | ecosystem: Host-associated > Tunicates > Ascidians > Unclassified | place: Key West, Florida... | reverse complement strand
TCGCACCCGCGCTGATTGGCTGATTACGTGACATTCCGCGGTGGGCGCCTGCCTGCATCGTCGTGGTACTGCATTTACTCTGGGACGCGTGCTGGTGTACTGACTCTGTTTCGTCCGGTGTATAGCAATTCTAGTTTAATAAAGCCAAGAAGTGGTTGCTGTGGATTGCGTTCAGTACACCAGTCTTCTAGTCTGCACTCAGAAAAAATATTTTTTGGTTGGGGGGTGCGGATTTTTTGTGACTGACGTCATAAGTGAAGTAGTTTTAGGGTCATTTTGGCTCATGTTGCCAGACCTAGGGCCCAACTGCTAGGCCAAAGTGTTTCGCTGAAGTTTTCATTAGAAACTAGGCTCAAGTCCGAGCCTTTTGAGCCTTTGATCGACTTTCTAGCGTATCTGGTTGAAAAGTTATGATCTAAAATAAACAAATTAATTAATTATCTAATTAGTCAAATATTTTTACTAACTTACATCACAACTTTTGAACCTGAAACCTCAGCAAGTCATCCAAAGTATCAAAAGACTTGGATTGTAGCCTAGTTTCCAGTAAAAACTTCAGCGAAATACCACCACCTAACGGTTGGCGCCCAGGGCCAGGCAAAGTGGGCCAAGGTGGCCCAGAAGTCCTCCACTTATGACGTCACTCACAAAAAACCCGCACACCCAAGCAAAAAATTTTTTCGAGTGCAGACTAGAAGACTTGCTGCGTCTTTTGAGACTTGTATTGGGTCTGTAGAGCATACTGGACCGGAGATATTCTCGCGCAAAGCCACATGCCTTTAGGCGTTTTTTTCCGAAAATCTTCAAAACCTAGCAGACGCCAAAGAGTTAAGCCTTTTCTGAAAAGTTTTGGATTAGGCCAAAAACCGGAGTTTAGACTCATAATTTTGACTACAGATATGCTAGCAAGTCAATCCAGGGCTCTGTAGAAGCGGATTTTCACCTAGTTTTCAACAAAACTTTGAGCCAAAAGAGTGGGTCAATGGGTTGGGGCCCAGAGCCGGCCAAAATTTCCAAAACATGCCTTCTTTGTGACGTCACCTCCAGAAATCCCCCACCAAAAACGAAAAACGTTTTTTTTTCGATTTTGACTACAAGACTTGCCGAATCCGTGGATGGTTTGGATAGCTCTCTAGCTCAATCGCCTGGCGAGTTATAGCATTGCGAAGCTCTACAAGATTTGGGGCTTTCGCTGGACTGAAAGGGTTAAACATAGGTTATTAAAACAGACATTAACATGTAACTGCAATAAAAAACAATACAAATGTTTGATAAACGCCTCTTTACTGCAACAAATATGGATAACCATTAACCATTTTGGACGATACTCCAAAAAATTACTTACGTTTACAGAAAAAGTCAGCAGTACTGAACGTTTCTGGAGCAATGCATTTTACTTGCACAGTTGCATTGTTAGGACCTGAAAAGCCATCTTGACATGAAAAAGTACAAACCTGGAAGTGCAAAAATGTAACAAAAACCAAATTATGTGTGAGTTTTGCACAAGCTTTCCAACTAGTTGTTTTCACACACACAAGCAAACAGGGTGTTGGTAGGCTATTCCAGTTCACACACTGCTTCTTCATCTGAGGCAGACCAAATTTATGTAACTGATATAGGTATGAACTAAGGATTTGGCAATTTGTAAAAACATGTTTGTCACAGGTAAAAGCAAGCAGAAAAATGTGCTGTATTCATGCTCAAAACAATATCTTACAATAAAAATTTTCATGTTTTTCATTCCATCTCATATTTGTAAATTTGCACAAGAGTAATTGAGTAAAAAGGCCAAAAATAACGATTTGTATGTTTTTTGCATATTGGTGGTGCCCATTTCTTTAGGAAGGCAGGCATTACAATTTCAGCATGTATGTAAGATGTGCTAGATCAATGCAACGAACTCGGTAATGCTGGTCTATGGTATATAGCCCAGAGGTCAACAACCTGCAGCACTTGGCATACCAGGCAATTTACACTGGTGTGCTGAAGTTACAAGTTTTGCATATATTCTGATTTCGTTATGATTCACACAGACATATCTTGATTTGACTTGCGTCGAAAAAACAAATGTTCGTACTGAAAGGTTTCAAACTTTTTGGCTAGCTCACAGTTAGCAAACGAATGCAGACTGATGGATAAACATGCACAGCGATAGAACACACCGTTTTGTCACAATGAACAGAGCCATTTGCTGGTGCTGTAGGAAAAGTGTTGCATATAGGCAGACATGAAACATCATCCAGTGACCATTGTCCACCCTGACAAGTGAGTGATAACTCAGTTTCATTATTATAGAAACTGTAACCAGGGAGGCAAGAAGCAGCACAGACATCATTGAAGACCACATCCTCAGTGGCACAACTGCTGAACAAATTAAGCAAATGAAAGCAAGGCAATAAGTACTGCATGAGGCTAGCAGTTAAAATGAATCACTCCTATGACAATTCTGGTTTAGGCCTAGTAGAATTTTTTGGAAGTCTGACAAAATAACTACACTGTCCTCCACACATTATATGCAAAAAAGCTTATGATTTGGTCTAATCATTAGGATTTTAAACAAGTTCTTAAAGTGAGTGCAGTACATATACTTTGCACAAGACATATTAACAGGTGAAATGATAGACATGATAGACATAAAAGACCATGACAATCATGTTGATCAAGTAAATTCAATAGAGGATTTATCCATGATGCACAATACACCACTGTGAACAAGCAGTGTTACAATCTCCAACATTGAAATACTTTTATGAAGTAGACTTGAATAAAAAAACAGGTCAAATAAAAAACTGACCTGGGGGGGTTGTACATGATACCTGCAGAAGAAGGTAATTTGGAGCATTTCTTGTTGCACTGAACATTTTCAATGCCATCCCACACACCAGTAGGAAGACACTGGGTTGAGACAACTTGGTTTTCTGAACACAACAGAAATTCAGAAGTTATGCACACTTCAAAATAACTCAGAATAAGATCCACACTCAAATGAAGACCCATGAAAGTGCCAATTACATAAAAATGAAGTGAAAGACAAATTCAACTTGACATTGAGCATAAAAACGAGTTGCAAAATGGAACGAAACAACATTTGAATGGGAAAAATGACATTCTAAATTAACAATGAAATTATTACAAATTTGAAGCATTTCAAGTAAAAACGTTACCCTATCATATTCTATCTACAGTACAATGTTTATTAAATTTTGATTCTCTGTGCCAGTAATGAATACTAAAATCATGTACTTTAACAATTTCATTTGGAACATTTACACTGAAACTCTACTGAAGTTTCAATAAACATCTTTACACTCTGCAACAAAGGTGTCGAAAGTGTCCCTCGAAGCCACATTTCACACTGGATTCAGCTTGTGTTGTATGTGGACCAGCATAGTTAAGATCAGGGCTTTTCAAACAATGGGTTGTGGCTGCATTTAGGGTTGCCAAATGTAATTTTGGAGTTGCAAAACAAATTTGCTTGACAAATCAGAAAAAACATTTGCTAGACTTTACAAGAACTTTAGAAGTATGCTTGCAGTTAAAATATTTCTAGTGCATTTTAGGGGCAAAATCTTGTTTGAAGCAGTCAGCTGTTCACACTCATTAGGACCACTGAAAAAAAAGTTGGACCGACTTGCAGGGATCACTTGAGCGCCACTGCTCATACAAAAGAAGCTGTTAACAGGAGTTCTGTCTGAGCTATCGAATGATAATAATCATTAATCAATCATGCACAACAAGTCATGCATTGTTACATCATCATTGTTGTAACGTACTGATCGATATTGACCCTGTTGCTTTCACTCCGGCATGAAGGCAATTGGAAATTTCAAAACAAAGTTGATGTAAATTTTGGATGAAAACAAGAACTGAACATATAGCCATTTCTGAACAAGTCCTTACAAATTCTTGCCATTTTGCACAATATATTTGTTTGAAGCAGCATTTCCAATTTTGACAATCATCAATTCAAAACTGCATCCATTCTATTACTTGTGCTTGATAACTTATATCAATTTTTCATTTGCTCAAAGGTCATTCCATACCAAATTTTACAAAAAAACAAGAATTTGTAACCCGATGTTTCAGAATTTCCTTGTTTTCATATATTTATTGCTTTTTCAAAATGATGACCAAATGAGAATTAATTTTTTTGGTATATCATATGGTTCTTGAGTTATGGTCTGTTGAAATTTTCACCACTAGGTGGAGATTTACTATGCGAGCACTCTTTTGTTGCTCATAGGACAATGCAAATTTGCTTGTATCTTTGTAAATGCTATACATAGATGCACAAGAATTGGTGTCTGGGTGTTTAAAGGTCGAGGAATAGAAATCTGCAGTCAAAAATGCACAAAAACAACATTTTCATGGACAAAATAGAGGTTGAAATTTTTGTAACAAAATTTTTTAGTTCTGAACTTTGACCTCGAATTGCAAGCAGATGACACAACATTGCAAACAATTTTTTTTTAATTTTGTAGTATTCTGTTTATATTTTCTATTGATATGTGTTTGGTAATTGTTTTTCAAGGTTTTTGAAATAATTGTGATGAAATTTTTCTACAAAAAAACAACATTTTGCTGAAAACTTGCATTTCAATAATATATCAAATGTTCACCATATTGAAACTTTTGAAAAAATTTTCAACCTCTATTTTCTCCATGAAAATGTTGTTTTTCTGCTATTTGGACTGCAGATTTTAATTCCTTGACCTTTATGACACCCAGAAACCAATTTCCGTGCGTCTATGTAGAGTATTTACAAAGATATAAGCAAATTTGCATTGGCCCATGAGCAAAAAGAATGCTTGTATGGTAAATCTCCACCTAGTGGTGAAATTTCAACAGGCGTAACTCAAGAACCGTACAAAACAGAATATTTTCAAAGCAATAAAATTCATGAAAACAAGGAAATTCTGAAACATAGGGTTGCACCTCCCATTAAATTTGATATGGAATGACCCTTTACTGTTTCCATTACTTGGTTCTTTATCACTATATAACTTCTTTCATGAATTGTGTGCATTTGTATGATTTCACCATAGACAAAAATGCCACTTGAGATTTGTAATGTGACATTTACAGGGTTGGATACTTTTTGGCGCCACCGTTTTGGTGACGACTATTTGTCACCGAGCTGTTTTGGCGTCAGCCAGTGCAGACAAGTTTGTGTAATAAAAGTGGGATATAGAAAGGTTGGTCAAACTAAACAGTGGATAAAAGTTTGAAAACATGATAAAACTTTAATTTATATGTTGTAATTGTGAGCTAGACCTCGCGGATATTAAAGTTGTGCCCATGAATCAAATTGTTCTATGATGCTTAGAATGCACTCATCAGCCTTAATGTATTTAAGGAATTTTTGGAACTTCCTGATAACTAGATGGTTACTTGCTAATTCGGCATACACTTTTCTGTGTGCTGCCATGGTTCACTATTGTTCGCTTCTATTGATTCCACATTCTTGTTGGAAACAGTGGCGGATATCGCCCATCGCCTTGTCTTGCATCTTCGACGTACCACACTTCTGACTCGCATAAAAATGCTAACCAGCTTTGCGTATGAAAAATTAGTATTCTCTCGTCTTCTTGTCCACTGTCACCAATTAAAAAATTTTCACTTTGACCAGTGATTGTCACATAGCATTTGTAATTGTTCAGAATCACCAATTCCTTTGAATTCACAGGGTTGGGAGGAACACACTTAATTAGACTGTGCTTTCTTCGTACAAATTTTTTGAAGCATGAGAGTTAGGAAGTGATCCTTGCACAGCTTGAGAACTATTTTCAATACATCCATTTGTAATTGTTGACGGCACTTCAGGAGTTTCTTCAGCTTTATGTTTCAAACTTGTTTTGATACAAGCAACCTCAACATCTACTGTTGAAGCACAGTGACAGTGTTCACTGACATTCTTTCTGCTTCATTGTTTTTAGTGTGAACACGCCCTTTACATTTGTTTATCAATTCACATCTCCAAAACAGTAACTATGGGTCACTTCTGCTGCATTTATCATAAACGTATAGATACCCATCATGGGAAAACTTTGGTTTATCCCTCTTGCTAAGAAGATTTTCAGACATCAGTCGTATTGGTTCTAAGAAAAGCACTTTGTTTAAGTTCTAAAATACATAAATACACCCAATCTGATCAAGACAAATGCAAATGCACACTGTTTGTTGCTTCTTCAAAAACGACCATGCAAGGATTGACAAAACATAGTTCTAGAGGCAACGATGTGTGCATGATAGTAATCAAGCAGATGAGCACTAGCACCAAAACAATTCAGCGCCACATAGTCCCTTTCCCACATTTACACGTATCATTCATATCTAGTAGACTCTACACCAGGGGTGTACAACCTTTTGCTATTGCCACCCGCATTACTTTTATTTATATGAAGTATGGCCACAAATGAGTTTGAGTTATATTTATGTGATACTGCCACGTGTCAAACAACACAGAACGCATTCAAACATAAATTGTGTATTCATTCTACAACTCTTTGTGACATCACCATCCAGATTGTTACGCATCATGTCGACTGATTTTCTTGCCTTGCATAAGTAGCGTTTGTTTTGCTTCAATTTATGCCAGCTCGGCTGCTAAATCTTATATTATAAATTACATGTGGATGGCCGCAAATTTCAGTATCGAAGGCCGCAGGTTGTGCACCGTTGCTCTACGCTATCCATCAATGGAGTCACGTAGAAAATGATGTTTTGAAATGAGGCTGCAGAACAAAGAAGTTTAAGCCCTGGTTTAGATCACACTTCTGTGTGGTGGTTTCTAACTGTTTAAGTCATATTCCATTGTGTTTTCACATGCTGAAAATAAATGAGGGATAATTATGACAATGAAGATTGTTGCACAGCAGTGTTTACAGTTAAACAGCTTTGGATAATCTGCTTAAAAAAGACAAGAAAAACGGTGGACCATGACCACCTTGACATGAAGAAGTTGGCCCTGTTTGCACAAGGTTTGAACATCCCTGCTCTAGATGGTAAAAGATATCAATCAATGAAAAGAATTGACCAACAAATTTATTCAATATTGTGTGCACTTCAGAATGTCAGTGAATATCTTTTGATGGTACAGTTGAATTTGCCTATTTCCTCACCTCAAGGGGATTAGAAAAAAGTGATGAATTAGGCAAAGTGACGATTTGTGCATGCAGGTGAAAACTCTACCATAGAAGCTCATATACTTTATCATAGAAACTCGTACACACAGTGCTTTTATTTGCAGTAAAATACAACTTTGATGTTATGGTTGTTTACTAAATTAAACTAAACTCCTTAATTCCTCTAATCTATCTGGACTCCTCCATTTAATCTAGCACCTTTGAAATCTTAATAAACTTAAGACTTTTCATTGTTCTCTGAATGGGGAGTCAGGTCGCACTTCGCATCTAGTGCATAAATTCAATAAACAAATTGCGAGGTGCAACAATTCTCATATAAAGATCATTAACTTGTTTGAATTCCTACACGTGTTAACGGCTTAAGCATAAGAACTGAAACTGCAAATGACAGACTCGCCAAACAAAACGTTTCTCACGGAAAGAAAGAGGTGATGAATTGAGCGAATTATATGAACAGAAATGTACACAAAAGATGGGAATTCTGCCAGAACCGATCGAAAAGTGACAAATTAAGCAAATTGACGAATTAAACTATGACGAATTAGACAATTTCTACTGCAGTTGTAATTTCACCTCAGTCTTTGGCAATCTGGATGATGACGCAAGCACATTAATAATATCTCCATAATTACTGGTATATTAATACTTTATTACCAATATATTTGAAAACAGTATTGAAGAAAGCTATTCATGAGTCTATCATCTTGAAACCAGTTTCATGAAACATCTTCAAATTGAAACCTACACAAGTGCCTCAATTTTTAATGTACTATATCTCCTCATGGTTTGTGTTTGTAAATGTACAAACTTTCAAGAGAAAAGTTTACAACCAATATCCAATCACTTTTGGATACCTATTGGTAGGTAGGCAGGCAGTGAGAATTGAAAATAATGTGATAATTATTCTTGTTATCACTGTATCGTGTTTTAGAAAAACAAAGAAGTATCACCCCATTTTGAAGTGCATCAAATACAAGTTAATATAGAAAGTTCAACGATGGGTATTGACAACAAAGAATTAATACCAACGGTTCAACAATAAGAAAGAGGATTTTTTAAATTGTAAAAACAGTGAACAAATCAACTTTGTGACAAGATGCAAAAAGATGTCACAAATTGTGGGAGGTACTGCACCAACAATATGCGAGCAATATGATACACATACATTTGAGTATAAGAAAAAACACTGCACCAAAAGAGATTTTCCATTCAATCTCTTACCATATTCACAAGTCAAATTACACTGCAACCACATTGTTACGTAAGCACTATTGCAAGCTGAAGGAGAGGCTGCAATTCCAACAGCAGCAAGGGGTGGGCACAAACCAACCTGAAAAGTTAAAAGGAAATAATTGATTACAATGCAAGCAACAAATATATTACCATTTCAAATTTGACACAAAGTGTGCACTACACTTTGAATTTTATTAAATGTTGTTTGTAGTTTCACAAATCTGACCAACTATTTTATCCCGACTAAAATAACCAATTGGAAAAGTACATGTCTTTGTTAACATGTAAAAGATTACACCAAAACTTTGTACAGAATACTGTAAGCATAGGACATGTATCATAAAAAACAGTAAAAAACATTAATTCCAAATCTTTTTGACAAGCTGTGGTTGTCTCAAACACCATGTTATCATCATTATACTCAACTGTTAAATCTATCTTGGATTTAGCTTAAGCAACCTTAAAGTTGTTAAATCTATATTAACACTGTACACAACAGTTACAGGCAAAGAGCAATTTTCTTTGTTTTTACGGTAAAAGTCAGCCATACTCATTTATACGCTTGAGTGGTGATCCAGTGGTGATCCGGTTAATAAACCACATGTTTAACAAGCCCAAATCCGGCTGGTCCCGGTCTCACGGTGGGCTGAATAAGTGGGAACTACTGTATTTTGTTGTGATTACTTCCACCAAACTCAAAAGCAAGAAGCATTTTTTCTTCTAGGGAATAAATTAGCCTGTTGTTTTCAGGCCAAAACTTTTCAATCAGAAACACTGAGGGATAACTGAACCCTCTAAAGGAGTGTTTTTCAACCTTTTTTGCATCACGGACCACTTTATGCAATAAAAAAATTTTGGGGAACACCAAACAAAATTTATAATCACAATTATGATGTTTAGTTCTGTTTTGGCTCTTTTAATTTATTAAAATTAACAAGAAAGTCCTATTTGTTTGCTCCTAAAACTAATTACTTTCACGAAAGAAAACATATTTACGCTCATTGCGTTAAACTAGTGATTTTCGACCGGTGTTCGATGGAACACAAGTCAAACTTATCAAATTTCCTGCGGAACACCTGACGATCTTTCACGGAACACTAGTTTTGCGCGGAACACCGGTTGAAAATCACTGCTCTAAAGACTCCTATTATAACCTAGTTTCCAAAAAAAACTTAACCAAAAATTGGCTTTTGGCGTTGGTGTCCAGGGCTAGGAATCTGGGCTAAAATGGCCTAAAACCTACCCCACTCACAAAAAAAACGAAATCCACAACTTTCCAATGTTTTTTTAATGCAAACTAGAAGACTTGCCACATTTTCTAAACGTTTGAAGAAGTCTATAGCTTAATCACCTGGCGAGTAATGGAGTTGCAAAGAAGGATGAAAATATTGGCTAATGGGGGAGTTAAAATGACAAATATATCTTTCACCAGCAGCTAACTTCTTGAAGGGTTGGTAAATACTGGACATAAGGGTCATTCCATATCAAGAGCTATATATGTATCTGTGGGCACAATCCATGCAATTTCAACCCCAGAGAGAACTGATGAAAGACACTTTGAATTTTCCAAAAATACCAGCCATTTTCTCAGAAATGACAGATCTAGGGCGCATCCATAAGCGCATATTTAACAGCAAATGATTCTCGAACAACATATTTTAACTCTTTGGCATCTGGTTCACTTTAGGAATTTTCGGAAAAAAACGAGTGGATAAATCTAGGCTCTGTGAGCATATAGTCCAGGGATGGGGAACGTTTTCACTATCGCGGGCTGCATGAATTGGGCATTATTGCTGGTGGGTCTCAAAATCAATTAATTTTATCTGTTGTTTTAAATATCCACCTTTACCTAAGTGTGATGAAGAGTGACTTCTCTTGCCTTACTATCTAAGTACCTGCAACATATTTTCGAACAACATATTTTAACTCTTTGGCATCTGGTTCACTTTGGGAATTTTCGGAAAAAAACGCCTAAACGCACATGGCTTTGCGTGGGAGTTTCTCCGGTCCGGTATGCTCTACAGACCCAGTAAAAGTCACAAAAAACGCGGCAAGTCTTCTAGTCTGCACTCAAAAAAAAATTTTTTGCTTGGGGTGAGGGTTTTTTGTGAGTGACGTCATAAGTGGAAGACTTTTAGGCCACCTTGGCCCACTTTGCCTGGCCCTGGGCGCCAACCGTTAGGTGGTAGTATTTCGCTGATGTTTTTACTGGAAACTAGGCTGCAATCTGAGTCTTTTGATACTTTGGATGACCTGCTGGGGTTTCAGGTTCAAAAGTTGTGATGTAAGTTAGTAAAAATATTTGACTAATTAGCTAATTAATTAATTTGTTTATTTTAGATCATAAGTTTTGAACCAGAAACGCTAGAA
>Ga0210059_1016272_pt1 | contig 10749 bp, 6 predicted proteins | sample Ectturendosymbi2_FD_188042 | JGI IMG/M metagenome (GOLD analysis project Ga0210059, IMG submission 188042) | Ecteinascidia turbinata endosymbiont from Florida, USA - Sample 2 (SPAdes) (version 2) | ecosystem: Host-associated > Tunicates > Ascidians > Unclassified | place: Key West, Florida... | reverse complement strand
CCTCAAACCACCTATATAGCCTTTATCAGTATTATGTTGGGTGACTAGATGAGCTGCTATGCTTTACACATGTTACATACGAAACATTTTTAATGGAGGGGTGGGGCCATGCAGGGACAGAACCCCCCAAACTTTGGTGTCTCCAGAAAAATTTGTTTAAGACATTAATAACAACAAAAATCATGCTCTCTAAATTGTATTTTGCCCCCCTCCCAACCTTAAAACCTAGCTACGGGCCTGAAGTATGTTTAGCTTTATAAGTTTGTATATTTTCTTATATACTTTCGTCACGGTTGAATTAATCTGCCATCTGAAAAGTGAAGTATGTATGGCAACATGGTTGAGGAAAATGTAATGTACCAACAGCTACAGAAAATTTGTAGGGGGAAAGTTTGTACAAAAAAGTTTTTCGGGCAAATTTGGGAAAATCCGGGCAAAATATTCTTCGCACCCCCAAAAAATTGCCTGCTCCTACACCTATGGGTACAGCGGGTGAGAAAACGCATGAAAAACAAATGAATGCATAAAGGATGTCAACACAAAACAGGCTGAAAAAATACATGGAAACATGAACGAAATCCTAAAGCAAATTTATTTCTGAAGTATGAAGTAAACTCTATGTAGAAACTTAAACACTAATTTAAGCTTTTGAGATAGTTTTACAGTAATTAAATAATTTGCAAACCATACTCTTACCAACCATTCAAACGTGCAGGTACGCCATTTTTTCCTTGCAAAAAAGTACTACCTACTAAATCTTACGCAACTTCCGCAATGTGACAAACACCCTGAGTCCCAGGATTTGCTAAAGCTGGGCATGTCATAACTCGGCAGTTGGTTCAGCTAAAGAGCTGTCCAAAGAGGTGAAAAACTTGTACTTTCGATAAAAAAATTGAAAAGTTTAAGATTTAAACTTCTTTGTGGGTGACGTCATATTGAGGTAGATTTAGGCTTTTTGCCTTACATCATGAGGCCCTGGGGCCCAACCGCAAAAGGAAGCCTTTTGCTTCTTTAAACAAACTAGGTGACAATATGCATCTTTGGAGCCCTTGATTGTTTTCCTAACGTTTGTGGTTTCGAAGTTATGGCCTAAAAACTACAGATTATAAAATTAATTGCTTAGAAAACATTAAACAATTTAAATTGTTTATTTTGTAGTTTACAGGTCATAACTTGTTAACCACAAATGCTATCGGAGGCCAATCAAGAGCTCTAAATATGCGGATTTTTGCCTAGCTATTTTTAACACGAAAAAAACTCCCATTTGTCGTTGGAGCCCAGGGTAAAATGAAGTGAACCAAAAAGGCACAAACTCACCCTCATTATAACGTCACCCACACGAAACTCAAATTCAACATTTCCTAATCGAATGTACAAATCCTACCGCATGTTTAGAGGGATTGAACAGCTCTCTATCTCCATCTGCTGGCGACTTATGGCCGAATGTGTTGGTGCTATTTTGCGCCAAAATTTTGTCGCACGAAGGATTTAAAAGTTTAACAACCTTAGAAATTCAACAATATTAAATATAAGTAGTGTATGAAATTGTGTAATGCTGCATTAATGCATGTATTTAAGAAACACTCTCATGAGAAAAAAGTCGCCATCCAGAGATTGTGTCTGTTGCAAAGTTCATAACTGGACATGTTACATTTTAGACAGAATTAGCACTGTGCACAATAATGACGCACAAATGTTTGTTGCCCTACTGAGAGAATACAAAAAAACTGCCCTCTGCAAAGGAAGTGCAGAAACAGTGTTCACCCAGACGCCAATAAGAACATTATATTATACCTGGCAAAATTTGTATAATCCAACCTTTTTGCACCTTATCGCTCATTATCCTTCCCACTTACTTTATGGAACATAGAGCACAAGAAGACCTAGTTGTTATGCAGCTAAATCGTAACTTTCAGTTGTCCCCCGTCAGCCCGAGTGGGTCTGGAAAATGGGCACAGACCGTAAGAAAGACAAAACTTGAAGCGAACTTCATTGGGTGGGAGCAATAGCGATTTTACAAGTTGATTGTGACCCATGACAAACTTTTTATTTGTTCCCGAGTTTGAGCACCATGGTGATATAATAGATCAAATTACAATACGCATTGTTTGACAATGGCTAACAAACGTTGCAAACTAAAATGTGTTTCAATTTATCGAATTTTTCAATAAGGCAAATGCGAATTTCGAATATTCTACTATTGCAAAAAACGGCAAATAGTAACAAAAAGACAGTTTCAATACCGAATCTTACGTTAATGCATCAGTAAAAGCAGCTGCGACAGCTGTTTGTCACTCTGTCGCTGACACTAAAGAAAAACTTGTACAATATTTTTTGCTACATCATTCCTTTCACAATCAATTTAGTGATTGACTTTACGTTTAAGAAAGAGCATGTTGCAAAGCCAAACGGGGAAAATGAAATTTACTTTGCAAGTAACCAAGTTTGCTTAAAATAGCATCTTTGAAAGCATCTGCATTTGTTTTTGCAGTGGGCATGAAGTATTTTCATCATATCAATGGATGGCATCACTCTTGTGCCTTAATTTTGGTTTGATCTTAAATCTTCAGATTTTATTGGTACGTTTTTGAATTAGACCTGTTGAAAAGTACTTGGCTATTCATATAATTCCACGCTTTTATTTGTTACGTTAGAGATAAAGGATGACAAAGCAGTTTAAACTTGGCAATAGCGCATGACAATGCCAGAACTGGCAGTCACTTAAATGCTAAAAAATTTAGGAATGCTTGAAATGCGTTTTTCGTCGTGAAGCAACAGTTGTGGCTCGACGCAAATTCAGAAATACCTGTAACTCATCGACCAATCGCGCTAGATATTCATTGAAAACATCATAAGATTTAGAATTTTGATCGTTTACTTTCCGATAAACAACAAGCCAGGTCCTTTGCAATTACAGCTTTGTCTAGCAGTCTGACGTCATTATGACGTCCCTGTGGCGTCACTGCAATTCATAGAACATTTTCAAATGCCAACTTACCTGTCCTTGTGTTTATTAGAAGATACGCGAAAATCCGTTAATTCATGTATTTAGAAATAACAGGACGGACTGCACAAATAAACCACTTGGGCGAAGACATGTTTACCAAACTTGATAACACAAAGAACACTAGGCCTTCGGCCGGTACCAGTGATTTGCGGCAACGTATGAAATCTGATGACTTCGTTCCAGGCGAGTACTATTTTATGATTGCAAGTGCTTAGCCAAGGGCTAAGAACAATCGACCAATAGCGTTTGCCAATTTAAAGTTATCCCGCGCTCGCCTCAAACGGTCTCCAAAACAAGTTCTGCACCTGTTTTCTTGACAAGCTGCGTTACGCATCCTGTGTGCCTGCTGTGTGATTCTTCAATTAACCTTGTGTTTGATTTCTAAAATAAACTAAACCAAACCGTCTTTCGAACCCTTGAATCTTCTGGCCTAAAGCGTCCTATTGATCCCCTGAAGTGGCTCACAGTAGTCTCAAATGGCTTCCGCCACTTGCTTTACATCTTTGCTTTAAAACACCTTTGAAATTTTGAAATTTGCAGATGAGGAATGGCAAGGAGCGTTGCAAAGTCGACCGGCAACATAAAATTTACAAAATTCCTTTTTTTATTTACTATTTCAAGAAGACATCTTACTGGTTGTTATGTAAACTGCATTTCCAAATGGACTCTGCGTTGAATCAAAGGTAATCCCGCCAGCTTCTGATGCTCTTGCTTGAACAGAGTAATTCGTGTTTGGACTTAAACCAGTCACTCTGCGGATTTTAAAACGCGGTTAGGTTTCTAAGGAACTTAGATTTTACATATTTTTTTTAAAATAGCGCAGACAAGTTTTAAGCAATCTGAAATTCGGCAGTGAAAATTCACTTCTGCTAAAGGGTACAGTATACGCCGAACTCCAGGTAACAGGAGCTGTTTGGTAACTTTCGAGTGGCAAAATAAGTGCCGCTAAATAAATGTCAAATCTTATAAGGTTTGCGAGTTTGTTCTAAATTGTACAAAAAATAGGAAAAACAGCGATTCATAGACTGCGTTTATCATCCACAGAAACTTGACAATTATACTGCGTTCTCAACGCCGCAGTCTCAGCTCCAAAATCCAGCTCGCGAATTTATGAAGTGCTACGGATCACAGGTAAAACCTTCTAGATACGAAGTGGTTCCTTCAACGCTAGAACAAGAGATGTGGACCATTGTCTACAATGTCAACACAAAATAGGCAATAATGGCGGTTCAAAAGTTTTTTCGACGTTTTGCCGACATTTCGTTTGATCCAATACTCAGTGCAAGTGATTTACAGAAAGCCCCTTACGTATCTTTCCATGCAATACGTTAAAAAATTTTCTATTTCTTCTATGCTACGAACCAAAAACATACGTTGTTTCTGTGACAAAACCAGTAAGGAAAATCTTTGCGACGACATCACAAACATCTTTGAAGGTCACGTGGATTTGATGTTTTTAAAAGTGACGAAGTTGACACCGGCACATGGATCTGTTCACGTTACAAGTTTCATCAACATTGAATTCACAATTCAACTTTAAACAGTATTATTCAATATTTCTATGCTGTCTGCCGAAAAAACTTCAAATCTGGTGTTCGTCGTCATGCATTTCTTAAATGGTGGATTTATACCGTGTATTTAACATCATTCCTTAACATAACATGTACATCAAACAAAAATAATAATTTGTTGAAGGTTAGGAGCCTTTTGATTTACCTATTTATTAAATTAGTGGTTCCAAACCTACGAGAAAAATTGAGGAGACAAGTTTACTTGTTAAGAAGCCGGCCTTGCATTGTATTTTCAATGCAAAAAAATACAATATTTGTTGTTGTACTACTCAATTTTTTAATTTTCCTTGATGCTTTTTAAACTTACTTACAAATTGGTACACGAGTTGTTGCTGCCAGACGCCACTTTTGAGGAGGAAAGGCACTCAGAGACAATTGTGCAACAAACCAATAATTTGTTTTACAGTGCGCTGAGTTACTTCATCACTAACAAAATTGTTTGTTAAACAACGACATACATCGCAACATGTGACAGATTGAGATCACTTGGATCGACCGTCCTAACATCAGATACATTCTCGACGTTTGTTACTCTGACTTCGTGAGCAGTTACTCCAGGTATTGGTTCCAGAAATACAGTAATGAAGGTTGGTGCAGTGATGATTGCTCCAGTGTTGACTCCATCAGGAGCTAAAAGAAGAAAACAGTTTGTAGTAACTTGGCATTGCCGTGTACGCAAATGTTGTAGAATTATTCTAAAATCGCAGTTTTTAAAATATTCAAATTAGTACGTTGTTAGTAAGCCTATGTGCATCGTTTGACGCACGTAAAAGGACATTTCATTATCGTAACGTTTGGAATATTGACGTACAAGAAAACAACGTCAAAAGACAGAGTGTATGTCTACCCTAGCATTACAAACGTTGTTGTGGAAGTCATACATGAAAAGTAACACACTAAGTTAAAATAAAAACACAGTCATAACACAAACTTGAAGCTCATCGATACAACGGGATGCTTCGATATCATTTGTGTTGAAGAATAGCTTTTTTTAAATTATTTCACAGGTACAATACAGCTTATGTTAGTAACTTTAAGCAACAAAAACCGATAGAGGGTTACAATTTTGTGGAAAAATTTGCTTTCCAATTAAATCACACCGCTCAGCCCTGGCACTCTGTTGATCGTCATCCTAAGTTGCGGGAAGGAATCGCTTTGCGACAATTTTGACTGCATCACACACATTTCCATTCAGGCTGAGGTTTCAAATCCGTCCGGAAAAACGCAAAAATAAACCTTCACCTGTTCGTGTCGTGATGCTCGCTGCATTGCCCTGCGTAGTTCTGTTAAAAGCTCGCACCGATACTTCGTAAACGATGTTGCTTCTTTTGTCAGAAATCTAGAGAACGACCAACAACAACTCAGCGATCTGAGCACAACACTCTTAAAAATAGTGGTTTGAATCGTTTTTATTACGTTGGCCATTAAGTTTCGCACAAAATTACAAAGCTATTACATATAACGAAAGGAAAGCTTGTCGTTCCAGCAGCAACGTTTTATTTTTTTCTAGTACCGTCATGTAAATCTTCAAAAATCTGGTTCGTCATTACCGTTACCGAAGTTGCATTTTTCATCAAGGGAAAGATGTTACTATCCGATAAATTGTGTTTCGCAGAAACAGTAACTTCATATCCATCAACGTCATCGAACAAGGAAGAAAAGGATATGTCAAAGCCATCTATTCTTTGCTGAGTTGCAGTAAGATTTAAAGGAGCTGAAACAACAGTGAAAGATTTGTAAATGCAAACTACAATTTCAAAGTATCTTCGTAAGTTTGAAAAAAGTTTTTCAAAGCATTTAGGAAGCAGTAAGAATGTTAAAAACAACTAATTGCACATTTTCCGCAAAATCTCTATCAAAAGGCGACATCTGCTTTGGTTTTAACATTTTTGACTGTTTTCAAATGGGATTCCATGACTTTGGTCATAAATAAAAACTGTAGAGGGAGTCGATAATTTTGTCTGTTCAATTTACACATTTTTGTTCGTTATATTTTCGTTCCTCCAGTTCGAGAAATTGTAGTGTCATTTTGATGTGTTAAAACAATTTGTGATATAATTGCCAAAAAAACAGTTGATTTGAATCCACATTTATAGCAAATTTATTTTAATTGAACCAGTTATTGTTTTGATGCAACGTTTATCAGTAAACCGTTTATTAGATGCAGACGTGTCTGGCTTGTTCAGGGCCATATAACATCGAATCTCACTCCACTTGCCTCAAAGGCAAGTTTAAAAAGCGTTGGTATCAGAATATTGCTAAAGTTTAAGGAACTTTCATTACGTCAAACACACATAAATTGGCGATATCAAGCGAACACGTCCAACCAAAAATGAATAAGGAAAACATAAATAGTGATATATTTGTACTGTCCAATTTTATAACGCAGTTCACAAATGTTTGAAAACAAAACTCTTTTCATAACTAAAAGGATTCACCGCTAGATGCTGTCCTGTGACTAAACAGTCACTGACATTGATCAGCCTGTTGTCATAAGTAAAGGATCTGCTTGAGAAACATACTGTTGTTAAAAAATCGTTCAAAGTTGTGTGACAACCTTACTAAAAATTTTTACTTTTGCATTTTAAATAGGGCATGTTTTGCTACTAAAGTGCGAAGTATGTCAAAAATTCACTGTGTAGAGTACATGCTGCTTTAGTTAACTGTGCTAAGTTCACTTGAGGATAAAATGTTCATTTTTGCGAAAATTACACAAGAAAAATTTGCCATAACTCTGGAACAACGATATAAAAAGATTTTTTTAAACTGAAAAATATATTTTTCGTAACCTTTACAACGCAAAAGTGTTGCAATGTGACGAAATTCAAAAAACAAGTCAATGACATTCCATGCAACATCACAGATGTTTTCTGAAGCGTCGCCATAGTCGTTTTTGAACTTAATTTAAAACGATGATATACAACACTGTCGCGATTAATAACGCCGTTGCACAACTCCCTTGCAACTAGTAGTGTATCAGTAGGAAGTGATGTTAAAACCTCAGAACGCTAAACCTAGTTTATCGTCACCTGAACCACAAACACGGGTTAATGTAACCTGTTAACAAAAAATAAAAAAACAAAATTTTCATTCAATTACGTTGATTACACAAACTAGACTGGAAATGTAATTCTTATTCGGGGGTTTGTGCGCTGCTAAATTTACTTTGTACTTTAACTTGATGCTGTTATTGATGAAAAGGACAACCGCACCTGAGCTGTGAAACTCACACCTGAGGGGGAACACACCCCGCTTTAGTATCCAGAGAAAATTAAAAAAGCTAAGCTCAATAAAATATGAATTGCAATTGAAGAACCTCTCCTGCTCCATGCTGGTAAGGAAGCACGCCCTGAGTGAGGTCGGCTCTAAGTGAATTAGAGCGTTTAATTGCCACAATAGCAGCGCTATATCACATTGGAGAAAAACTCACAATAACTCTAAAGGGGGGTTGATTTAACCCCAAACCACGAACTTTTCTCCATAATGGAAAAGCGCAGACAGCGCACACGAGGTTCTGCGCACCATTCGAGATGTCAGACAAACATCAACAGCTACTGAAGCGTGGAGGGCGCTTCTGCGTTTGTTTACATAAGAAACAGACGCCGGGACGCCTAGCGGGGATTATCATTTCTGGTTAGGAAAGAAACACTTGTGGCTTTTTCTAATAAATTAAAAATCGCAATTTATGCTAATAAGCAATTGTTTTATTAACGCAGGTGGTTTGTTTACAACTTTCCTGCTCCTTTAGGCAAAATTATTTTCTTACATCAGATATTTAACTTCAAAACAAACGTCATGGTGTTGGAAAACACCGTCAAAATGCCTTTATCATAATAAAATATGTAAAAAGTACCATACGTTGTGTTTATTTTTAAGTTTACTGTTCGATAAATGTTTTTTCAACGTGTTCCCTACAGCAGTCGTGTTTGCTGACATATACATTATCTAAGTGCACGAATGCTAAGCTGTGCGAGGAATATCAGTGGAATTACTGCAGAAAAAATTTGTACAGAAAAAATAGGATTGTTAGTTAACATTTACACAAAAGCTTCTTTAATCTTACAACACGGTTAATTGCTTTTGAAAAATAACTACAACGGAGTTGTAAATTCGCAAAAGATGCCACTAACCTGGTAATAAGGCAGACGCAGAAAACAAATTCCAGATCAAGATGACAACAACATTGACTTTTTTGTCCTGAGGCATTTCACCAGATAATACAATTTTCTTAAAAAAACATAAAAATGTATACAAAAGAAATTTTGACAAACGGTTGAGAACCTAAATGAACTTTTATTCTTGGTTTTTAATAAAATATTTTAGTAATGAAGCTTGACATCGTTAAATTTTCAAATTGATAATATTTCGTTTAGTGGGCACACCGCCGAATTTAAGAGTGAAAAAACATTTACAAAAAGCCATCAGTTTCACTTGATTGTTCTGTACGTTTCTGCGTAAGAGTGCTTGACGATTGTGTTCAGTAATACTTTTTGAATATCTCTCACTGATTTCTTTAGAAAACACTCCGATCACCAAACACCGAAACTTCAAAACCGTTGCTGGAAATACTTTTTCTTTTTTTCTATTTTCAATGAATGAAGAAAACACTTGCACTGAAGCTCTGCAATTGCATGGGTTTACACAACGATGCTACGCGTATTTACTGCATAAGTATTCATATAAGGCAGCGTTTCTCAACCTGTGGACTGAGGCCCACTGGTGGGATACAGCACAGTTTTCGAGTGGGCCACGGAATTGTGACAAAATTATGTCCGAATACAGTTATGTAGACATCTAATCACTATAACGTGGGAACACATTGATTGTGTTCAGCAGCAAGATTCTAACTGAATTGCATACAGGAATAAGTTCGTTACTTTAGAAAAATGTGTGTATAAGAATGCGTGTTTAATGATTTCCAGTAAAACTGCAGCGAGATTCGCAATACAACGAAAACTATTTGAAGCAAGTTGGCATTTCCTTTGCCGTCTGAAGAACATTGCCTCATCTTATGCACTCCTCGCGAATAATTTAAGCACAAAATAAATGAAAAAGCTCTTTGGATTGAAAGGCCGTAATATATAGATGTTATCGATTGACTTAACACGAGGGTCGGCAACCTACGGCTCGCGGGCCGGATCCGGCCCGCCATGCGAAATCGTCCGGCCCGAGACATATCACTTAGTTATTACAAGAATACGGCCCGCCGTTTCTTACTGAGTTTCAAACTGTTAGCACTGTTTGAAAAAACTGTGGTATTGTTACGCCATAAAACTGGTGCGAAGGCTGTAGACTAGTACGTCGTACTAGTCTATTGTTACGCCATAAAACTGGTGTGAAGGCGGTAGACTAGTATCTCGTACTAAGTATGAGATTGTCTGTAGACTAGACTAGTAGACTACTGTAGACTAGACAAGGCGGTAGACTAGACTAGTCGTTATAGATACAAAGAGAGATGCACACGAGCTTTAACTTAAACTTTTTATAATTTAGGATGTTAGCGAAACGTCGAAAGGTTGATGATGGGTGCCGAAGTTTTAATGAAAAATGGACGGAGAAGTACTTTTCCATATTACACTTTGGTAAACCCACGTGCTTAATTTGCAATCAGTCTGTTGCTGTAAACAAGGAATTTAATATTAAGCGTCATTATGAGACAAACATTCGGAGTACAGAGGCCAAACGAGAAAAGACAAAATTAACCGTCTTAAACTCTGCTTAGAAAATCAGTGTAGTATATTTCAAAAGCAAAACTCTGAATCAGAAAAAAACACTCAGGCAAGCTATGATGTCGCCAAATTAATTGAAAGAAACATGAAACCTTTCACTGATGGTGATTTCGTGAAAGACTGTTTGATGGCCGTTGTCGAAGTCATTTGTCCAGAGAAAAAAAAATTATTCTCCAATGTTAGCCTTTCTGCAAGAACTGTCACCCGACGAATCGAAGAAATGTCCGAGGATGTAAAAACTCGCCAACAAGATTGTCTAAAAAATTTGCAATACTTTTCAATTGCTATTGACGAGAGCACTGATACAACGGACAGAGCTCAGCTTGCGGTATTCGTTCGTGGAGTCAGCTCAAATTTTGATATTTTTGAAGATTTCGTTGAGTTAGTTCCTATGAAGGGCACTACAACAGGAGCAGATATTCTGAAGGCACTGTTGCAGTGC
>Ga0210059_1016271_pt1 | contig 10751 bp, 9 predicted proteins | sample Ectturendosymbi2_FD_188042 | JGI IMG/M metagenome (GOLD analysis project Ga0210059, IMG submission 188042) | Ecteinascidia turbinata endosymbiont from Florida, USA - Sample 2 (SPAdes) (version 2) | ecosystem: Host-associated > Tunicates > Ascidians > Unclassified | place: Key West, Florida... | reverse complement strand
TTTTATATTTTATATTTTATATTTTATATTTTATATTTTATATTTTATATTTTATATTTTATATTTTATATTTTATATTTTATATTTTATATTTTATATTTTATATTATTTTATATTTTATTTTTATTTTATATTATTTTTATTTTGATAAAACTGTGTCTAGGTTTTCCTAACAGTTTTAGCAAGACTGTCAAATGCTGTTTTTTCTTACCCAGGCGTATATCATATGTTCCGTTGAAAGTTGGATTATCTTTCTTGGTCTATCTGCTTTCGGAGTAGGCGCGTGCCTCACTAGCACACTGGTCCCGTGGTTAACACTTAAAAGACGAGCAATCTCTGCTATGCTTGTTTTTTCAGGTTGGTAGCCATATTATAAAATAAACGTATTGTAAATATTGTATCGTTACATTGGTATTTTGGTCAACATTTCAACTCATGCGATTTACGCCAATATGTTTTTTTGCCAAGTCTCATTTTATTTTGTACGAAAATGTTTTTTTTCATGTACAATCTTGGTTCATTAGAAATTACTGAATAGGAGTCCTGATTAGATTCTCTTAGTTTGGTAGCTTTTCATCTTGCGGGTTTTATTTAATCATATTTTTTGCTTCATGCACTTTACAGAGGTGATGATGCGTACCTAGTAGGCAAAATATACATTCCGTCAAGATCTCAGCATCTGATTCTTAGCTGTGAAGAACTAAATCCATAACCTAGAAAAATCTAACTTTTGTTACAAAAAAATTTATTTTTCTACTGTACTTGACCTCATAAAAATATAAAAATGAGAGTTTTGCATTGCACGGAATTTCCGAAGTCCATGTAGGCAAGGTGTAAGTCAGGATAATTAAGGCTAGCAAGTACGGTTGCTTGGTTGGAAATTAGGTCTAGAAACTGATTAGCTGTCTGGTCTAGCCTAAACTACCCATGTATTTCTATTTTATGTACATCTGCAATTTTCGAACGCAATACGGCATGGTTTGGTACAGACTGCCAATAAAGGTTTCTGACGGAATTTTGGATTTTTCGTGTAAATTTTGTGTCAATTCTATGCCTGCCCCGTACGATTTTTCGGATTGGCCTGTGTTTGTTTTGTTCATAATAAAATTTTTTCGACATTCAAGAAGTTGTTTTTTTAAAGTCAGATAATTTCGAGAATACAGTAATTACTGGAATTGTCGTAAAGCCCGCTTCTGCTCCGGAAGTGTCCTAGTTAGCCTGAGTAATGGAGAGAATGCGATTTATGAAAAAGGCTAGGGTTAATAATTGTGTTTTATGAAGAAAGTTACCTGAGCAGAAAACACAAGCACGCACCAATACCAACTTACTAATTTTTACTTTTTCTGACAGTTTTCTGCTACGTGGTAACGATGATTGGCCTCGTTTTCTGGCAACCAGTTGCAAGCATTGACGGATCTGAGTTTACGAAAAGGGACCCTTCTGTGATCGATTACATTCTGTTCTTCGCGCTTCCATCTTTGTGGGGAGTGGGGGCGGGTGTGTTGCATGCAACTATCACATGTAAGTAACTTTACTGGCTTCGAGAAAGAGACTTTGATTGGTTCGCCAATATTTTCGGAGCACACAAACAGAATCTTTCGATTTTGTGCTTTGATGAGCACCGGCCACTAAAGTCGAGAACTTAGTTCGTATTATTCCATAAGATAGTGTACTTGCCAGAAGACACGAGAATCAAGATTTAGTTGCGGACTTCATGCTCACAAACTACGTTAAATAGGGAATTGATAGCTAATTCCGTATTCTGTACTGCGGAAATTTTTTCAGTTTGCGTTTTTCTTCTGTTTCGTTTAATTTATTGCATCTTTCACGAAGGTCGCATTAATTGTTGTTTTGCCATCTATTCGGTTTCACAACGAAACGATATTATTTTTACAACTTTGTGTGGTTTGGCCAGCCATGCGCGTGTCTCTTCATTTTTTCATAACTGCTGTTGATCTTCTAGTGAAGATCGAATTCGAATATCCTGACAATGACGAAATGATGCAAATGTTTGCTCTCTTCTACCACTGGATGGCGATAGGAGTCCTTATCGGATACGTAACAAGAAGTTCCGCAACGTGCACTGACGTAAATGATAATGTTTTTTTTTGTGTTCTCTCTTCACATGTTTCTAGAGAACCTAATTGCTGATTTTTATTGACTTGGCAAATTACATCAGTTATCATGGAATCGTAAAATGGCATTTTAGTTTCAATATTGTGTGTGCAAATTATAAACTTTGCATAAAAACTGATTTTGTCACCCAACGCAAGGTTATCGCAACAAGCATAGTAGCACTTTTTCTGAAATCAGAAGCATTACCTCATCAAATTGCCATGTTTCCTGGTTTATGTAGAATGTACGTGAGACAGTCATACTTGGTGAGCATGGCATTCTTTTTATCTACTGTAGTTGGGATCCACCTGATTTAAAATGTCAAAATTTTTTTCCAGCCATCGTGCACATAAAATGTATTGCGATTCATCACTTATTTCAAACAAAAAATGCTGATGATGAGGTCATGATTTAATTTTGTTGCCACGACAAGCAACATTTTCAAACCAACCTGCAATTAGATTTTAGAAACACGACAGAAAGTAGCGCTTTATAATATTGGTTGTGTTCCGCTACTGAGAAAACACGATTCTTTTTCAGGCTAAATTGTACAGTTTAATCGGCACTTTGGCTCTCGGTGTGTCCCTGTACATAGTTTATGAGCGACATAGGTTGAAGTCAGAGGAAGCTATTAAGGTAAGATCTGTAGACTGTTTTTGGAAAACAATAATACTGTGCATTACAGTGATTAACATTCGTAACTAATGCCGGTAACGCTGTAAAAATTTAAATACTGTACGTTTTTGGTGTCTGAAAAGGTAGAAAATGTAAACGGAAAACATCGCTCCACTGACTGGCAGAAAGGAGTGAGGGGTCTACCTTTAATATTTGAAAGATAGCTTGTTTGACACCAGAATATAAGCATATTTTGACATAATCAAAATTTATTTTTCTCCACGAATCAAATTATTTCCAAATTGGTTTCTTTCGTCGGCTGTGTACAATACACAGAAGTGATGCGTGAATAGAGTTTCATTTATTCATGTTTATTTCTATGTATTCATATTGAAATGCGTGACTTTTTTGCTGTGTTTCGAAATAAACTTTTGTAGCTCGAAGATGTTAAAATCGTTCGTTTTGTGCCGAATCCCGATCCTGAAAACATGGCCAATGAATCGGATGTTGAAGAGGAGGGTACATCAACCTCGGAGGAGGAAGATGCTGGTGGTGCTGGTGCTGATAGGCGAAGAAGGAGGGTGGGTAAAAACTTGCTATTGAATTCCTGTGTTTGCAATACAAGACAATGTTGTGTAGCTGTGTTGACACATGGACCACACAGTATATGAAACTCGGTGCGGTAGCATTCTTGGCTGTAGCAGCCCTGCATTTGTTTGTTAGGCCTATTTTGATATTCAATTTCACCCTCAGGTCATCAGGTACAAACGCACTCCCCCACCGAACGATCCACGATTGAGCAAGGCTTGGAAAACGCCCTATTTTCCACCTGATCTCGAAATTCCCCGCAAGTACATTACCCCAGATGGCCACATCATGATTATGCCAGCAAGATGCAAACCGCCGTTTGAAGTCCAGGTAGGCTTAGCTGGTAACCACATTTTCGAAAATTATGTGCTTTAAAGACATGTCGGTAAGTCACAAAAAGACACAAAGTTATCTTCGACATTACGTGCTTTTTGCTAAACATGCAAAATATAGTTAGGATTGATATGCAGTGGCTAGATCCTACAGATAAATTTATTCTATCCTAAGGTTTGTTTCACTCCGTTTAATGCTGAGTCGTCTAGGGCCTAGAATAGACTTTAGGTACTGCGAATGAAAGTGATTTACACCTTTTTTAGGTTGTACCTGGAGTAGTTACAGTATGTGCAAGTACGTAGTGTATCATGTGCTATGAAACAACTTGGTGCATTGGATACAAATATCACTGACTTGTCTGCTTATGATTGGTCACTTTCAGATTTGTTGCATATTTTCGGATAGAAGCGGTTGGTTTTATTCAACACAAAAAATAACTGTTATTTTTTGTAAAGTTGTCTTTGAAAATTTTGTCCCGAACTGGTATTTCCAAATATAACCAGGTTCCACGTTTCGTTCCCTTTCTTGAGAATGTTGCTCTTCTATTAAGTTATAACATCAGCTTTCCTTCATCTGAAGGAAGGTTCCTTCCTTCATCTGAAGGGAAGTTGCAAAATTTTGCAACCAACATTTTATTGATTATCGGTTCTGCATCATGTTAAATCAGTTGTTACAGCCACTGTGACCGATAAAGGCTTAACGACAGAGTTTTGCACAACAAACCTGGTAGGAACGCAAGTATAAGCACTACGTTTGCAGCAAGCTATCGAGGAATCAGCCGACTGAATTCTACTTTCTTCACTTTGCGATTTAGACTTACACACATCTGTATTCATGTAACTGGTCTCCCCAAAGGCAGAGATGTTTCAGGTTCTTCTAATTGTTAAAACTCACTTTGAAAAATAATAAAGCTAATCGGAAACATTTTAACCATGTTAGCGGCTCGGTTTTCTTACAAGGGCCGAAACACCTCGTCTACACCGCAACGCGTTGCCGCTGGTCTTGTATTTTGCAGACTGCTTTTGACAGGTCACCTCTATGTGAAATTGAGCGTTTTTATTTGTTTGATCCATCACAAGTTTCCCAATTGTTCTTTCGCGTTTTTTGCAGGATTCTTTCGACTGCAACATTATGCGCGATACGGATCTTGAGAAAGTAACCGCAGCTGCTCGGAAGGTTTCGTTTCAACTCGGATACGGAGGCCAGCCGCTATTTTTTGATGTGGAAGAACTGCTCGAGGATGAAAGGGAAACACTGCCGTGCAAGTTTGATCAAAAGGGAAACGTTATTCCCGGAATGGAGGTTTGTGGTTTTAAGCAACTGTGACGAACATCTGCGTAACGTGAGCTCCAGCCCTGGCACTCGAATCCTTTTTCATAACATCTACGAGAAATGAGAAATGCATTTATGAGAGAAATGTTTTTATTTGTTGGAAAATAAGGCTAAACACGGAGAAAGGTGACGTTTCAACTAAATATTAACAGAAGAGAAGTTTAGTCGTGAAAATTCAAGCAAAGCATTTGATACAGTCATTGATACGTCCCACGATCCAGCTGGGCTTTAATCTTACCGCTAAAAGCGAGAAGACTATTTCATTTACTCCAGAACACATTCAGCGCTGAATGCACTTGATTTTATTCAAAGTTTGAACCTGCAGCTGTTTTGCTCCACTTTCAGCTCTAATTTTTTTACGTACTGACAAAAGTTACGTAAAACCATGATGAAAACAAATCAAAATTGTTGTTTTCTGAGCATACACAACTTATGACACTTTCAATGTTTTTTTGAGGGAATATGCAATGCTGATCGGGATAAGAAAACGCAGCGACTCATTTCCTGCCCACTACAAGTTGTTCCGAAGGTTAATGCACAATTTTAACGAAGCAAAGCTTCAGCACCAAACATAATCAAAAGCCCCATTAACGAGCGATTACTTTTCTCGGCATTAGGGAAATTGACTGTGAATGTCTTTCACCTCTGCTTTTGTTTTCAATATTTAAAATTCTTCAGGATCTTCCTGACTGCGATGAAAGGCACCTTGCGCGCAGTCCTCGGTACCGCATCCCAGAAAGATTCGAGGTTGTTTTGGAAGAGCTCAGGATTAAAAAAGAATCCGATGCGAGACGGGAGGTCGAGTGGTTGCAGGAGCAGGAGAGAGAAACTTTGAGAAGGCGACGAACAGTCGACGAAACGGCGGCTCTTGTAGAACATGAAGAGTGAAAGTCCTGTCTGGGACGAACCCGGTTTTTGCAGCTGTGTTTCTCGTGCAAGCGAAGATTACTTTGAAAAAGATTGATTATTCATGTTCAAGGCATTGTATTTTCTAAATACACAGAACACAATCGAACTCATGTGCAGTCGGGCCGAGTTTCTGATGGACGAAAATCCACACATCCCCTTGCCAGTTTGTATTCCTTGAATTTTTTAGGTTTTCATCTAAATTTGTTTGAAAGTATCAGGGAGAAAAAAGTTTGCAGAGAGGAAAAATCCATTTTTGCAAGAATAGAAAAGCACTGCTTTCAACGCAAGTACACACAAGTGCTTTGCGATCAATTTGTTTAAAATAAAACTGACATCCCTTTAATGGTACTGATCCACAAGGTTCCAAGTGATACTGTGATTCATAAGTTTTCGCTTTTGCTGATTTTTCATTGTCATTGTTTATTATTGGAATACGATTTTTTGCTTTCGCACACATGGCATGACATCCAACTCTATTGATAAACCAGATTCTGACCCTTGGTGGTTTGTTACGGACTATGGTTGTTTCATATGCAGTGCTGAGGAAGAAGTCTTGGTTTCGAGAAGGAAGACTTCGCACACCGACGTTGATTTCAAATTCAGATAAGACTTTACATGCATTTCAAAGAAAATGATTTTTGAGTGTCGTTAAAGTTTTTATTTCAATGTAATGAACTTAGTCCAAAGTACAACAAAATCGTTCAGAAATTTGTTTCAAACTTGGGATTTCAGTGTAAGCTGAACAATGTCAGAAGTATGTAAAATTTTAGGTTATGCAAAATATCTGCAAGCAATAGCTTATATGCAAATCTTCTCCTACGTGAACTACCACGAGAAAAACCTTGACTTTTCGACCAACGGGTTGTTGCAATAAATTCTTGGAAGTTACTTCGTGCACCAGAGATTCATTAGACTTTTCAAAAGAAATTGATCAGCCGGTATGCTCCTCAAATAGATTTTTCAAACGTTTTGCATAAATACACGTAATGAATTATAAAGCCAATCATATTGTTGCGATCGGAAATCCCGAGCGGCATGTGCGCAAAGCTTCGCACCGTGGCAGCAAGCAACAATAGAGATCACCCGACGAGATCACTCTCGTCGTTTGAAGCCTGAACCCGGCCCGAGGTCGAAATCCCAAGCCCGAACCCGGCTCGAGCCCAACATTTATTTTTGAAGCTCGATTTAGGCCTGGAAGACAAATTTACCGAGGGAGTTAATATATGCGCAACTGCGGAGTAACAAAAAACGCTGTGTGCAGGTGTAGCTGCAGGTACACGGTTTATCACAACGAAAACCGCAACCACCTTGACCAAAACATTGGCATAATCTGGCACAAACGTAGCATGTTAGTCAACGATAATACTGCGGAGTGTGGAACATACTGTAATGTTTCTCAAGAAAAAAAGAAACTATCACGAAACTATCTACGACGGCGCTATAGGTATAAAGGAAACTTTCTAGGATAGCTCTATAGATATGAATAGCCGGCTTGTAGGCTTCCTCAAACAAGACAAGAATCGCGTGAGTGATTGATCTTTTCGACGCAACGCCATCACGTGCTAATTTCCTCACCTTGTCGCCTTCTCAAAAACAGTGTGACTAATCCCAACAGAGAATAAAAGAACGCAGCTGTGTTTGCAGACAGAATTAGCTGAAGCTAAATCACAATCACTTCACTCACAGAAGTTACTACGGTGAGCACAACAAATCTACATCACGAAAGAGAAAGTCGTTACTCTTAATACTAAAAAAAGTTGTGTATGCAGGCGGGAAATTGACCCGAAATATTTAGACAAACTTAAGCCCGAGCCCGGCCCGACCGGAAAAGCCCGCCCAGAATTATAACTCTGCACCATGTCAAAAGCTTCATTCTAAGAGTTCTGCTGGCAAAACGACACAAACATATATGTGAGATTAAATATAAATGCACAAGGGTAAATTGGCAAAAAAGTACGTTTCACCTTCAACACGAAAAGAATGTCCAACAAAACTAGGTGTGATGTATCTGTAAAGCAAATGTTTCGCACTTGTATGAAAACATTGCTGCATTGTGGGTTTGGTTAGACCAATGCATTCAGCACAAGCACAAAGTGTAAAAGTCAAGGAAAAAATATTTTTGTATTTGTTGGTCACCATTCTCGCATTACAAGAAGTTAGGATAAATGTAGTACATATTTTATCCTTATTTGTGAGTCAAGTACCTGCAATTTGAGCTACAGGTCAATATACAGCTAGGTAAATACTGTAGGCTACTTCTCCAATGTTTTGATTGAAATCATGTTCACTAATGGTTGAAAACAGTCTTTGGCTAAACTCCACATCCCAAAACTAAGTCTCCACAATGGTGCTGCTTTGTCTTCGGCAAAAGCTTCGCAGAAATTTGCCTGAAAATCTAACTCTCTAATATTATATACACTACCATCATTAAATTATGCGCTGTCTGTTTCTGAATACGTGACAACCAACGTTACAGCACAGCCAGTTACATTTCTGCACGGAACAATTCATGGTTGTACTGCGGTCTCTCACATCTGCAGCTGTAATACTCTCACTGTTACAAGAAACTAACCTTTCTAAACAGTATACCGCAGAGGGTAAAATCTCGGACAGATGCAGTTAAACATCTTTCACGGTCTCTAGAAACTTGAAAAATGCTAAAAAATATTTTATCGAAGCTGAAATTTATAAACTAACAGAATCAGTGATACCACACCAAACTCTGCTTCAACATGAACTTGGCTATGTGTGGCCTACCATCTAACATGAAAAGCTCTTCATACAAAACGTGACAAACATCACTTTTGTTTTTGAAACCTCTCCAAAGACAAAATCTAAAGAGAAAAAACTGAGGGGGACACGTCCCCCGCGTCCCCCACCAAATTGCGCCCATGTCCACCGGTGGCGTAGCCAGCAGAATTTTTTTTTTTGGGGGGGAAATCTTTTGATTTTAAGCGAGCAGCAGTATTTTGCAAGCAGATAAATGCGTTCTTCTCTGGCGATCATTATGATTATTTAGCCGACGTTTCGCCCATCTATTCAAGTAGGCTTCCTCGCAGCAACGTTTTTAACCACGTATCATGCAATTTACCAATAGCAAAAACCAATGAGGAGCGTGATGTACAAAAGCAAAAAGCGCAAAACCGACCAACCGAGCATTGCGCTATAGGAAATGAGTGGCAGTATGCGACAGTGAACGTGGAAGATAAGATGTGTGAAATGAAAACGCTGCGCGGTGACAATGAAAAACAACGCAATAAAATAGCTTGAAATCTGCACAGAAAAATCCACCAAACGTTACTATGTGAAGTATAATAGTAAATAGTGTGAGTGCATGCGGTAAATAGCGATCAATAATGGAGTAAACTGAGTAGTGAGCTGCAGTTCAACAAGCACTAAAGCGGGCAATACGATGACAAACTCAAGTAAGTCAAGCAAAGAATAAATTTCACTAATGTTTCAAAGTATTATGATGAATAGCTGGGAAGTTTGCGCTTTTATCATTCATAGTTTTAGGTTTTAAATTGATATACAAGGATTCTAAAAAACACATTTTTGGTAGCTAGTTACGTGATGTAATACGTGGGCGCAATCCCAGCCGAAACCATGGCCACTTTGTGCTGCATGTTTCGTTGAAGCTGTTGTTTCTAGATCAAAAAAATCTTTATAGGCAAAATATCATTGTGGTATTCTTTCAAGCGAATTCTCAGGTTTCGCTTCGTGTTCCCAATGTAGTTTTGTTCACATTCCCTACATGGGATTTCACAGACTACACCTCGACGTTTGCTGGCGGATACGATATCTTTTCCTGAAGATAGGATTGTGTTTGGTTTAATTTTAGGTTTGACGATAGTTCGTTTACGATGTTCCCCAGAATTCGTTTCACAGGCTTTCCCAAGTCAGTTGTGCACGGTGAAATAACTTTAGATATACACTCAGAAAAAATGTTGTGTTGCTTCTTCTTTTTGTTTTGAATCATCCATTTGGAGTAACAATTCAACATGAGAGTCCGTTTCACACAGGCCTACTTCATTTCGCCGTTCAGGTCCTGGGCTGTGGAAGAAAGTTTTTAGCCCGTTTGAAAAGTGTTAACCACTGATTGTTCTTGTTGCTTCTGATCTAAAGTTGAGGCATCTGTCTAAATTCGTTGGCTTGCTGTAGACCGCTGACAATAGGTGGACATTTGATCATCGTTTGATCAATAAGACCAAAAATATAAAGCATTATTCGTTTTTCTGTTCCATAGGGTTTGGTGACTTTACATCACGCGTCAATTCATCACGCGACAATTAATCACTGACATTTAATCACTAGATAGTTAATCACGCAGACAATTAATCACTGACATTTTAATCGCTTGGATAGTTTGTTAAGATGGTGCTAGTTGCATCTGCATATATATTTTCAATTCCTTTCATAAAAGTTCATAATGCAGGGTGATGACATTGAAAAAGTGAATGTTGTCAGCTAGTATCAAAAAACTTTCAGTAACGTCGGATGAAGGAACCATATCTAAAGCAGCTAAGCAGCGAAAAGCCAATCTTAAACAGTCATTCTTTTCGTGGTCGTCTTTTATACCAATTTCGTTAACTTTTCGCATAAGACCTTGTGTCAAGTGAAAATAGCAACCCGTAACTTTTGCACTTGGAAATACTGATCGAAAAGCATTTACAGCAGTGGTTCTCAAACTTTTTGAGATCGCGTACCCCCTGATGTTTTTTTAATGTTGGAGTGCACACCCCTGGTTTCAGAAGAACGTAATTTGCTCCAATGTACTAAAGATTAATATAGCAAATAAACGAATTAGCAACATTAGCATAACACACGAACGAATTATAACACAGAAACGAATTAACAAA
>Ga0210059_1016270_pt1 | contig 10751 bp, 3 predicted proteins | sample Ectturendosymbi2_FD_188042 | JGI IMG/M metagenome (GOLD analysis project Ga0210059, IMG submission 188042) | Ecteinascidia turbinata endosymbiont from Florida, USA - Sample 2 (SPAdes) (version 2) | ecosystem: Host-associated > Tunicates > Ascidians > Unclassified | place: Key West, Florida... | reverse complement strand
GATAAATAACGCCAGTAATGAAAGGTTTGCCAGATGAGGTTGGGATTTCAATAAACAGGCTTTCGCAACCTACATTGTTGAGATTTAGGTCATTTCGTGGTTGGTAAGTTAGGTTGGAATTAATGTAAAGACCTACTCCACCCGAATTGGTTTGTGAAGGATTATGAATGAAATTGAAGCCAGGGATGTCAACATTTAAAATGTAATTTGACATCAATTTGGTTTCTGATATGGCTATGAAAGTAGGATTTGCCTCTATCATCAGGAAGAAGTCATCTAGTTTGTGCTTATTTTTTCCCAGGCTACATACATTGAAGTGAAAATATGATACATTTTTTTGCTTACTTGCATGAATCATTTCACCAGTTTCATTTAATGTTGAGTATTTGGTTTGAAAATTTTGAGCTGATAAGTCACATAGTGAGACTGGTCGGACTTACACTAGACGAGAGTCACGAGACCCATAATCTTTTGCACACTTTTCGGCACAGAGACAAAGTGGTTCAGTTGGTTGAACATGTGCCAACGTAGCTAATAGGTTCAATTCCTTGTTGGTCGTACCAAAGACTTAAGATACATTAATTGTGACTCCATTCCTTGTGCTTAGTATTAACAAGCACAGAGAAATGGTTATGTGCAGTGCTGCCATTGACTTGCCACCAGTGAAACATTCATTGCAAAAGCAGACAGTCTGGCCCATGGTTGAAGCAGGGATCAGTGTAACAGACCACTTTTGATACTGAAAAGAATGTAAAAGCAAGTATTATGAAACTAAGAGCTGTACACTTGGCAGTATTATGACATTGATTATAATGTTTAAATACTATGCGATCTGATCTATCCAATGTGTTTTTTCAGGTTCGGTGATTTTGGTGGAAAATAACAATAGAAACCATGAATCATCACACTTGTTCACTAGTGAAGGTCTTGTTACCTTTGCTTATATTGTCTTTTGTATTAATAACCTCTGCTCAGCACAACTCGTTTCCGGATTCATTTCTAACTACCGTAGACCCAGTGGATTATCTTCAGAAGCGCTATTACAAACCAAGTCAAGTAAATCATGAAGTTGTTAGAAGGCTGAGCAAGTTTGATGCCATGGATTTTCTTACCAGTGAACAAAATGCTACCAATTTATTAGATCCCTGTGTGAAAGCAATAATGCAACTTGGAGCTGATCTTGCTGATAAGAAGCATTATGCACTAGAAAGTAAGGCGAACTGTTATGTGATTTTTTTATATGCTGTTGTTTGATAAATTGATGGTTCAATTTAGGCAGTGGCTATAGATACGCCTATGGATCTTGAAATTTGAAAACTTATTAATATGTCACCTGTGACGTAACAGTTATGCACGACAGGAGTACAGTAGGCTTGGTAGAAACAAACTAAAGGTAAAAGATAAACCCTAAACCTAACCGTAGCCCTAACCTAATCCTAAGCTAACCTAATCCTAAGCTAACCTAATCCTAAGCTAACCTAATCCTAAGCTAAGCTAATCTAATCCTAAGCTAACCTAATCCTAAGCTAACCTAATCCTAAGCTAACCTAATCCTAAGCTAACCTAATCCTAAGCTAACCTAATCCTAAGCTAACCTAACCTAATCCTAAGCTAACCTAATCCTAAGCTAACCTAACCTAATCCTAAGCTAACCTAATCCTAAGCTAACCTAATCCTAAGCTAACCTAATCCTAACCTTAACCTATCCCTAATCTAATGCTAAGCTAATCCTAAGCTAACGTAACAACACCAACCCCTAGACGTAACACATAAGTGAAGCCTGAATAAAAGCAAAGAAAAAAAACAAAATGAAAGTCGGCAAGGTGAGAGTCGAACCGAAAACCATTGGCATAGCAGCCGTAACAACTAACAGTTGCACCACAAGCAGGACAGTGTTTTTCTGACATGTGACCTTTTTCTTTGTATTGTGTCATGCCACGAGACCGAATCTTCGACTGCTGGCACAATACCTCCAGCCGATCTGTTGCCGCCAGAATATCGTCGGTGAAATAGACACTACGTAACCGTTATACTATATGCGATCCACACACTTTGAATGACAAACTGACCCTTTTATTTGAATTGTGTCAAGACAGGCATATCCGTAGTCACTTCCTTCAATGTAAGCCTGATGTGAACCAGTTGTAGGTTTTACAAATTCCTCTGTTTTCAAAACACCTTTCAAGTTTTTAGGGTTTAACAGAAATGAAGTTGTAGCCATGAAGTTCCAAAATTAATTAATGTTGAAATGCTTCACCAAGTATCATTATTTCTTTTATTTTTAAAGTACAATAACATTGCAGCTAATCACTGATCAATTCGGCAAACCTTATTGACAGCTGCATCTTTGTATAGACGATTGCAGCAAATATTGTTTGTTTGTTTATTGCAGCAAAAGAACTTTCCTTGAAAAAACATGAAACAAAAAGGCATTGACAAGGTTCTCATATGGTATTGAAAAAGTATTAAATTGTGAAATTGGTTTTCAAGACCTTGAAAAATATTAAATTTGGTTAAAATGTACACAAACTATTGAAAAAGTTGTTACATCATATTAGTTTATGCCTTTTTTCCATCTAATTCGGTTTTTACTCAGTGATTTTACAAAACAGTTTCTTAAGTACCAAGTGAAACGTTTAAATGTGAAATGTCAATTTGATTTCTAAAATGATTTACTGGTTAAAAACACATTGAAAATTATAAATGTTAATTTTACTATACCCAAATGTTACTCTAAAACAGCTTTGTCCAACCAAAATTGCTTATTGAGCCAAAAATTATGTCACTGCTTTAACCAGAGCCGCACACTGAGTGACATACTAACCCTTTAACGACTGCACGCGCCAGCATATTGGCGCACCCTTTTTTGGCCATAAATCGCCAGCCACTAGAGCTAGAGAGCTGTTCAAACCCTTTACGGATTCAGCAAGTCTTGTAGTTGACATTGAAAAAAAAACGTTTTTCGTTTTGGGTTTGAGGTTTTCTGGGGGAACGTCACAAGTAGGGGTGTTTTTGTGTTATTTTGGCCGTCTTTTCCTGGCCTTGGGCGCTGTCCCAATGGGCCATTTTTTTGGCTCAAAGTTTAGTTGAAAACTAGGTCAAAATCTGCATCTATAGAGCCTTTGATTGACTTCCTAGCATATCGGGAGCGAAAATTATGGCTCATAAACCAAAAATTGGCCAAAATTTTGCTCCCTTAAAAGCCACTCTAAGGGGCATTTCTCCCTAGGCAATAACACGCCGTCAGATTGAGCTAGAGAGCTGTTCAAACCCTCTAAAGACTCGTGAAGGTATGTAGTTTGCAATAAAAAAAAGCTTTTCAGTTTAGGATGTCTGTTTTTTTTTAATGCTTATATGATGATAGGATGTTTATGTTATTTTTTGCTGACGTCAGCAGTTTTGCCCAACCTCCCTTTAAGACCCGCAGGAGCCATTTCAATGACATTAATTTTTTTTTAGTTTAGCTGTTTTTTGGTTACATTTCGGGACTTTGAAGGGTCCAAATGGGTTTTTAGCATTCCTGGTTCTAAGATTAGGGCCAAAAAGCATTAAAATAAATTAGGGAAATCCCCGAAAAGTATTGAGAAATGCCCCTTACCAATTACCTGTTTTTTGGCCTAACTTTTGAACCAGAAATGCTAGAAACTCAATCAAGGGCTATAAAAATGCGTATTCTCGCCTAAAATACTGCGAGCCAAAATATTGGCGTGTGGGATCGGATGATGACATCATATAATTAACCAAAAAACATGCCCTTGTCATGATCTCATTGGCCCAAAACCCCCCCAACCAAATTAAATTTTTTTTTTTAATCTAAACTACACGATGCCACTAGTCATTACAGGGTTTGAACAGCTCTCTAGCTCAATCTGCTGCCGAGTTATGGCTGGCCAAAATTTTGTGCCTTTTCTGAAAAGTTTTGAATTAGGCCAAAAACTGGGTTTTTGACTCATAATTTTGGCTACAGATATGCTAGCAAGTCAATCAAGGGCTCTATAGACGTGATTTCGACTTAATTTTCAACAAAACTTTGAGCCAATAGAATGGGTCAATGGGTTAGGGCCCAGGGCCGGCTAAAGGTGACAAATTTCCAAAGCATGCCCTCATTGTGACGTCACCTCCAGAAAACCCCCACCAAAAACGAAATCGTTTTTCGATGTCAACAGGAGACATGCTGAATCCGTAGCGGGTTTGAACAGCTCTCTAGCTCTAGCGGCTGGCGATTTGTGGCCAAAAAAGAGCCGGCCAATCACGGTCGTTAAAGGGTTAATGAGGGCTGCATATTGAATGACTTACTTTGATCTTAGCAAACTAAGTTCAGTTTAAAACACCTTTGCTGCCGGTGTATGATATATTTGTACTTTGAGCTTGCTATTTTTGTACCACTTTGCAATTCTATAAATTTAGAGCTCGACCAAAAGGTTTCTTATGGCTGATACTGATGTCTTTCCTTTCTCATTGCCAATAACTGATACCAATATTTTTGCATTACTCAAACTACAGCTGACAGCCAGTACAGTCCATTTTTTCTTCAGTATGTTTATGTAAGCATGAATGAAACAATTGCACAAGTTACAATTATGAAAGAGCAGATTGTCATTGTGATAAGTTGGGAACAGGCAATGCTACATTATAATTAGAGATTGACCGATATATTGGCCGATGTTCAGGTTTTACTGATATATCAGTATTGGCCAAAATGGCCGATCTTATTGGCCTCAATTGGCCTAAAAAATCGTCGTGTGGAAGTGTTGAATGTTATATTACATTCTTCTGTTTGTTATATTTCTCACACACCCAGACAAACTTGCATAAGAAAGCACAATGAAACAAGTCAACAGTTATCTTACAGCAATGCTAGCAGGTGCGGTTTCATAAACAAGCAGACAAGATGAACCATGGAGCATGTGTCATCTGTCACAGCTGAAACAAAAACATCATCGGGAAGCTTCGCAATGCTTTAAGCCTACTACGCGCAGGTGTTGTGTATGAATAAACTTCCATTGTACTTCCAGAGGTTTTCGCAGCACGAAAAGTTTGACTGTAACTTAAGGTGCCGAAGTCCAATTGACGCCTAATTTAGTGCAGATTAATTTTAAAAAAAGCTTGCATGAAAAATGAATTGCGTTAAGGTGTGATAATTGTGATCTGATAATACAAGCTGTTGCAATTTACTGGTTTGTAGATGTTGGACACAAGTTATGGAAGCGCTACTCCAGCATTTCACAAACACCTTTAAGTGGTGATTTGTCGTTTAGTCCAATAGCAGCGCAGTAGTCAGTATTCATTGTTGCATCACAATTGCTGTTGTCTGTTTAGTGTTTGCAATAAGGCAACTTACGCAAGTTAAAGCGCAGTATTTGCTATAGGATCAGAACTACTGTGGCAATGGCATTATTGCACAATCATCGGATGCATAATGTGCACATGTGCACCTTATCTATTGTCATGGTGACTTGTTCTTATGGAATTTATTTCTGGCAAACAGGTGGTAATCGGTTTTAGCCCAGTGCTGCTGAAAATATAAATAATTTTGTTTAGGCTAGGTTCAGGGATATCTAGAAAAACTCCAGGATATGTGATTGCAAAAACGGGTGGACAATTGATGGGTTACTGCAGCTTGTCGTGAAAGTCAGGTCCTTTGACCTTTTGGAATTCAGCAGGTGTGTCAGGCAATGGAAAACTCTTAGTGAGTGCCAACCAAACATTCAGGGTTACAACCTGGGGCAGACGGGCCCATTTTGGGGATGGGGGGTCAAATCTGCCAATTTTGTAATTTTGCTTGGACTTTTTTTAGAGGAGATTTGCTGCTTATACCGGCGGTAGAAACTGAAGGATTGACCTTTTTTATTAGTTTTGAATCAAAATCCCGTAACACTAATGATGCAACATTATATAATAACGACTGTAGGCACATGTCATGGACAGGTATACGAAATGCCAATTTACGTACTCAGTAGAAAAAAATCACAGCACTTGAAGATTGTACAGAGGTCTGAATGTCATACTCTTGTAACACTAACTATGCAATGCTATGCAACAACCCATGCTTTAACAGAAGTTGCCACGTAATCATTAATGCAGTGCATCATGGAAAAATCTCACCAACTATGAAAGGCAAGATACACAGGCCTAAGGAAAATCAAGTGTCGTCATAAACCTGACAATTTAACAGAATTAGAGCTCGACCGATAAGGTTTTTATGGGCCAATACCGATGTTTTTCAATTTTCATTGCCGATATCCAATGCCGATACCGATATTTTTGTATTACTCAAGTAGTATCTATTTTGCCTCATGAGGCAAAATAACCACTCCTGGAGCTCTTTTGCCTTCAGCCAAACATTTTCAAACTACAGCTGAAAGACATTACAGTGCACATTTTTCTTCAGTCCACATAAACAAAATAGTTACACAAGTTACAATTGTTGTATGAGGCAATATATACACTCCTGTTTTGCCTTGTGAGGCAGAATATACACTCCTGGAGCTATTATACCACCAGCCGAATGACAAGTTTGGACAGCTTGACTGTCTCAGTTGTCTGTGACATCTGCAAATGGGTCAGTCTGATAGACAAGCAATGTTATGCTTTCAGTGCTGGCAAGTTGTTAGCAGCTTCTTCCTTGCACTGTGTGAACTGTAGGCTAAACCTAAACCCTTGTTTCTTTACGGATTGTACTTGTCACGTGACCATTTCAACCAGCTGTGTTTGACTAAAAGGATGGTTTAATCCGTTGTGCCTACTGCAGTCCATAACAATTTCTAGGACTCACAGTGGTCTAACTCTAAATCAAAAAATGCACAAATAGCAAACATGTGTTGCTTATAAGTGGGCTTACTCCTTGTGTAGACATCTGTGCCTACGCTCAGATGTCACAAGTAAAAAAATGCGACGCATTAAAACCATCACTTCACTGCGATGAAGAACCATACAACATCGAATTCTGCGCAAACCTGAGTCCTGCTTGCTGTGACGTGGGCACTTTTTTGATGCATGCTGAACGCAAGACTATCTAGCCTAGAGAGACCTTGGTAAAACAACCGACCAACACAAAAGCATGTAACCTAGTTTGTTCGCAGGCAATCTTCTGTTTCCCGCAACAAAACCTATGAGCGAATGTTACGTCATAGAGCATTCTGTCGGGACTGTTGCACAAAAAACGGTCTGTATGCGTGAAGGCTCTGTGCGCTAGGAACAGGACAGAGCATCTGTGTTAATCAATCAAGGTCAGAGAGGAAGTAGCAACTTGGGTTTCCGAATGCTGCATGTAGAGCAACTGTGCAACACTTTTATGAACAAATATTGCCGATATACATTGCCGGAATTTTGCCAATATGATACTGTTGCAACCTCTCCGGTGGTGTTGTGTTGATTGTGTGATTCAGCACGAATGGGATGTGCGTGACGAATAACACCATTTTATATGTAGCACGAGCAAGCAATAGGAAGAGAGATTGTGAGCATGATCTCTGTTGTTGCTTGCTGCCACGGTGCGAAGCTTTGCGCACATGCCGCTCGGGATTTCTGATCGCAACAATACATTGTCAACATCGTCATACCGGCCGATATATATCGGTGTGCAGATACATTGGTCGAGCTCTAAACAGAATCACCATATTGTGTGAAGTTCAAATACAAAATTCCAGATACTGTATAGAGGTTTCACAATGCTGTGCATGCAAAACAAACATAGTGAAGCAAGTTTAGATAACAAGACCGTCCATTTTTTAGTTGAATATGCAAAGCAGTCGTGCAGCTGACATCTAGGATGAAACTGAAAATAAATGACATGCAAAAATGTACCTTTAGTTCTTGCTAGAAACGTGGTTACAAGATAATGGGTCAGGTGCATCGTTTGCAGCATTCAAACGTTTCAACTCATTCTTTGCGAAGCAATTAAAGGCTGTTTGTGTAATTAGTTGAAAAGTTACTAGATATCCCTGGCTAGGTTGCAGATGGCTGGCTAACCTACTGCAGGCTACATGGTGAATTTCAAAAAAACTCTGCTTTCTGCATAACAATCTTAAACTGTTGAGATGGAACTACTGAGTACTAACAAATCAGTTGAGATGCTTCATTTCATATACCAATGCCAGTACTTCAGTTGCAGTAACTAATGCAACTAGTTTGCTTTTTTAAGGACGTGTAGCTGTTGAATGTTACATTACATCAACATTCCAAACTGGATTCTTTGAAACTTGGATTTACTTTTCAAATTGAAAATCCACTGAGTTGCAGAAGAGTCTGAAGGGCTGATTTGTGAAATATATGCAAAAACAGAATTTACAAGATTTATGTAGTACAGTAACTGTTAACAAACATACTATCATAGACCAAAAAATTTGGTGCTGTTTTCTTGGCAATGGTTAATTCAGTATAGTGTTGTACTAATTTTAACCTCCTTAAACTTGATGCTCCGTTTTGTACTTCCTTCTTCCTTTTCATTATTCACCATCTTTCAACTCTGAAGCACTGAATTTGCGTTATTTGTTGTAAGCACCGTAAGCACTTCTCTTTCATTCAGTCTTCTGTTCTTATTGTTTTGTTATTTTTGACATTCTTTTTTTATTAGTGGCACTGAGTTCATACTAATTTGTTCACAGGCAGTCATCTGCTTAACGTGCAAAAGCCTGCGAGTAAATGGTGCATTGTAGAGCGGTTTATCAGGACGATTGTGAAACGGTCTTGCTCTGTGCCACAAGAACAGGGCAGAGAATTTGCATTAATCACTCAGTCAGGGTCAGAGACGAAGCAGCAACTTGGGTTTCCGAACACTCAGTGCAGAACAACAGTGTGATTGCTTTATGAGCAAATATTGCCGATATATATATATATTGAAATTTTGCTGATATGATACATCAGGAACATTGTCATATCAGCCCATAAAATTTTTGCAAGCTGATGCATTGGTCGAGCTCAACATAACTCACCAGGCAATTGAGCTAGAAAGCTGTTCAAACCCCAAAAGATGTGGCAAGTCTTTCAGTTTACATTTGAAAAAATTAGAAAGTTTTGGATTTCATTTTTTTGTGAGTGACATCGTAAGTTGGGTAGGTTTTAGGCCATTTTGGCTCAGGTCACCTGGCCCCAAAGCCAAAAAACAAAATTTGGGCAAAATATTTCTTTACCCAAATTCAGGTTTCTTTTTCCAGATTTCGTTTTTTTGGTCATAACTTTTAAACCAGAAATGCTAGAGCTAATCAAAAGACTCAAACAACTCTTATTATAGCTTAGTTTCTACCAAAACCTTGAGTCAAAAATAGGCTCTTGCGGTTGAGGCCCGGGGCCTGATGACCTCAGCCAAGAATGCAAAAACCCACCCCACTTATGACGTCACCCACAAAAGAACATAAATCCAAAGCTTCCCAATTTTTTAAATGCAACCTAGAAGACTTGTTGCATCTTTTGAGGGTTTGAAAAGCTCTCTAGTGCAATCGCCTGGCAAGTTACGGAGTTACAAAGTGGTGTGAAAATAGCGGCTCAACATGTGATTTCAAAGCATGAATATTTTATACACTGGCGCCAAAGGTGTTAAGGGTTTTTTATACTATTGTTTTCATTAGACCGATATATTGGGTTAGTTTTTCTATCTCTGGTTTTAATGTCAACATTTTGCTAGTAAGTTTTTCTTGCTGCCTTTGCAGGAATGAAGATTTATTTAAATCAGCGGTCCCCAAAGTCTGGCCCGCAGGCCCGATCTGGCTCATGGGTTCCAATCCAGCCCGCATGCTTTCCTAGAACTGTTTTGTATTTTAACGATTTCGTGTAAGTAAATAAATTAATGTAAGATGTTTTTACACCAAAAGCCAAAAGAATTTCACCAGCACATGGAGGAAATGGATGGAAATTACCAGGATGTTTTCTATTTTTAACAAAATTGCTAGCTTAGCAGGGAAGAAACCCTGAAGAGAGTGTGGGATTCAAGACAAGAAATCGCATTTTGTATGGATTCTGAAGGGAAATAGCATGAGTTTTCTAATGCTCAGTGGCTTTCAAATCTTGTTTTCTTGGTGGTTATAACAGAAAATTGAATGATCTGAATGTATCATTGCAAACAGGGTTGTGGAGTGGGTGTCGCAAGGAGCTTTTGGAGTCGGATTCTTAACTCCTTGAGAGCCGGCCTACGGTATATTCGTACTTGATTTCGGCCTAAAAAACAGCAGTTTTCGGTTGCTTACCAACGCCCTAGCTCCTCCACCGATTGCGCTAGAGAGCTGTTCAAGAGCTCAAACGGATCGGCCAGTCTAGTAGATTGCACACGAAAAAAAATTTTTTGGTTGGGGGGTGCGGTTTTTTTGTGACTGATGTCATAAGTGAAGTAGTTTTAGGGTCATTTTGGCTCATGTTACCTGGCCTAGGGTCCAACCGCTAGGCCAAAGTGTTTCGCTGAAGTTTTCATTGAAAACTAGGCTCGAGTCCGAGTCTTTTGAGCCTTTGATCAACTTTCTAATGTTTCTGGTTCAAAACTTATGATCTAAAATAAACAAATTAATTAACTAATTAGTCTAATATTTTTACTAACTTACATCACAACTTTTGAACCCGAAACCCCAGCAGGTCATCCAAAGTATCAAAAGACTCAGATTGTCAAAAGACTCAGTGTAGCCTAGTTTCCAGTAAAAACTTTAGCGAAATACTACCACCTAACGGTTGGCGCCCAGGGCCAGGCAAAGTGGGCCAAGGTGGCCAAAAAGTCCTCCACTTATGATGTCACTCACAAAAAAAACCTGCACCCCCCAAGCAAAAAA
>Ga0210059_1016269_pt1 | contig 10751 bp, 4 predicted proteins | sample Ectturendosymbi2_FD_188042 | JGI IMG/M metagenome (GOLD analysis project Ga0210059, IMG submission 188042) | Ecteinascidia turbinata endosymbiont from Florida, USA - Sample 2 (SPAdes) (version 2) | ecosystem: Host-associated > Tunicates > Ascidians > Unclassified | place: Key West, Florida... | reverse complement strand
AACTTTTCGAGGCTGCTTACCCTGATCTGTTTCATACGAAGATGAATGTCTTTTTAATTTCACCACAAACTTGTCCGATTTCACTCAACACTTTTCGCTGACTAAAGAGCGGCGTGCAACTGATTAGCAGAGCAGCTAATTAATTCAGCTTGCAGCTAGTGGTCACTCACACCTCGCACTGCATATCAGACAGTCTTGCCACTGGGGTCAGTCTCGTTAACATCAGATTATTACCTTTTTCAACATCAGATTTTTACAATACAGTTTAATATAAGCTAAATGCTTCCATTACCAATACAGTCCCGTCGCCATGGGGGTCTTTGGTGGGCTTAGCCCCCCAAACAAAACTCCAAGCCTCCCGAAATTGAAATATGAAACACTTTAGATCAGTGGAGTTTTTGTTAAATTTTAGAATGTCAAGCCCCTCCTACACAAACGTAAGCCCCCCTATTGAAGACTTTCTGGTGACAGTTCTGTACCAATACCTAGCAAAGTGCGATAACCCACGTTGAATCCGAAACTGAGCGAAGTATCGTCATTAAATGGAAAAATCGGTTATATGCGTAACGTGTTATGTTATTCCCAATACTGCGAAGAGATCTCTCGCAGTTGACTCAGGCAAGCTGTAAACTGCTCCGCAACGGTCTGAAAACTTCAAGACTAATTACTCCGCTGAAACGAATATAGAACAGTTGCGATAAATGCAAACAATCAGACGAAGCGTGGAGTACGCAGATACTATTGTCGATGTCATAAAAAGTAATTATACAACCATGCTACGATGCTATACACCAGTGGTGACAACTGGTATATAACCATATATATACCAAATTCGAAAATTTTGGTATATTTTTAAAGTGCTTAGTATATAAATTATTGATTTGGTATACAGTATATGAAATATTTGGTATATTTTGTCGGAGAATTTAGCGGAGACCTTTAACCAATCTGTTACATTGCAAAGCGGAAACAGAGAAACCTTTATTGTTGTTTTAAAGCTAAATAAAAAAGTTTAGTGGTTTTGCTTCACTTTGAAAATAAGCGCCACTTTGCGTAATTGGGTAAGCGAGAAATGAAACTGGAAGAGAGCTGCGAAGTTCCGAAAAAACTGATCTTAGCTCTATGCCAGTGGTTCCCAACCTTTTTTATGCAGTGGCCCACTTGTTTCTTTAAGCAGAACGTCATGGCCCACCATCAAAAGAACAACAGAAAAATCTACTCTAAGTCTTCATTGAAGTATAAATATGAGCAAACACGAGCAAACAAAATATGGACTTTACGATAATACATTGAATTTTATTTAATTTCAGCATCAGCAACACTAAGCAGAGTGCGAGACAAACTTTAATGTGATGTTTGCTCGTGTGACGTTTTCGACCAAATTGTCAATTCTTGGCTGCGTTGTGGAGAGCGCATCTTCTTTTTTTGAGCCAGTTCTTCTGATCACTGCTTGTCCGCACTAGATCTCGTAGCAGGTATTGAGCAGCCATTCGCTTGTCTCATTGTTCAGAACCGTCAGGCCGAGCAGCCCGTGAGGAGGTCGATGGAATGGACATTAGAGGACAACATGGTCGATGGTTTGTTCTTCTGCGCCACACTCACAGGCCGCAAAGGAAGTCATACCCCAATTGTACACACAGGAGCGGAAACGCTCGACACCGGTGCGGAGGCCGTTAAGCCGGACCCAAGCTCTTCTTGGGAGGGTCGCTCCGGGGGATGGGTTTGGAAGAAAGTTTTATTTTCCGACGAAAGTCACTTTTTCGTGCAAGGTCAGCAATGTCGACATGTCAGGAGAAGTTATGGGGAAAGATCACAAAAGGTCACATAATCCAAAATGTAAAACATCCCCAAAAGAAAATGTTTTAGGGTTGTTTCAGCTTCCAGGATGTTGGACCACTTTATCATGTTACAGGGATGATGAATGCGGAAAAATACAGTGAGTTGGTGAGACAAAAAGTGTTTAGAGAAATGGAACTGACGTTTAAAGCTGGAGGAGGTATTTTTCAACAAGATTTGGCTCCTTGTCATTCTGCAAAAAAGTGAAGAATATTTTTGAAGAGAAAGGTATCAAGGTTCTTGACTGGCCAGGGAACTCACCTGACTTAAACCCTATCGAAAATTTGTGGAATATTGTAAAAACAAGGCTACTAAGAAAAGATTGGACCACCCTAATCAAGCTCATTGAGGCTGTTATTGGCATATGGTTCCGTAATGAAAAGATTGCTCAAGACTGCCGAAAGCTTGTGGAATCGATGCCAAAACATGTCGGACAGTTAATAAAGAACAAAGGTGGTCATATTACATATTAAAAACAGTGTTAGTTGCATTTAAATCACAATAAAGCAACAAAAACCTATTTTTGCCTGTTTTTAGCTAGTGAGTCAATTTATTTGCACAATACTGTACAAGTGCTTCACTGAGATTTGCATACAATTAAAAACATTTGGGAAAATTCCAACAGCCTCAATCATATTTGGTAATTGAAACAGCTTCATTCAAACATGGGTACAGGGTGACACAAAAAAACGGTCATCACCAAAAATCAAATAATTCCAAAATTTTATTTAGATTGACACAAAACTTCAGCTACATTAGGTCAAGCCTGTGTAGCAGACATCTCCAAAGTTTCAAGTCTGTACTACAAAAACTCTTTGTTTTACCGGCGCTCAAAAAATGTACTCCAAATGAGCTCCCCGGCGCTGCAGGCACAATTGGATCCGGCGGGCAAAGTTCTCGATGACCCTCCCGCGTTCCTCCCTTGGGATCGCTCTTATTGCTGCTGTGATTGCTGCCTTCAGGTCAGGGATAGTCTGGGGGTTGTTGCCATACACTCTGTCCTTAAGGTATCCCCAACAGACAAAAATATGAGGTGTTCAAATCCGGTGAATGCGGCGACCACTGCGGGTCACACCTGCGGCTGATCAGTAGGTCAGGGAAACGCTGCTGTAGCCATGCCAATCATTCGTTTGAGGAGTGGGGGGTGGCACCATCCTGCTGGAACCACTGTAGGACCCTGACGACCCCTCTCCGTCGACCAAGTGCTGTCCAGAACTTGCCAAGCACCTGGACATATCGCTCGGTGTTGATTGTCACAGACCGCTCGTTGTCGTCCTCGAACCAGAATGGTCCAATGATGCTGTTTGGAGATGGCAACCCAGGCAGTGCACTTCACAGAGTGTAATGGCATTTGCAGACAGTGCTCAGGGGTGTGCTACCCCAGAAGATGTTGCTCTTGGAGTTCACGTGACCTGACAACAGATAATGTGTCTCGTCCGAAAACCAGACATTGTCAATTGAGCTGCGTGGATAGACTTCTGCCGAAATTATGCCTCAACTATAAATATCTTTTGCCCAGTAGTCCATGGCATCTCGAAGGTCAAATTTGGTAGATTCTTAGAACATTAATTCTACTTGGTAAATCTGAAAAATAAAAGGAATTGATTAATTATTTCAAGAATTATTCAAGTTCAGGAGATGACCGTTTTTTTGTGTCACCCTGTACAATTGGAACCATCTGAGCAAATTGCAAGTTTCATTCAGATTTGCATATATTATGGGAACGCTTTCCCACACCCAAAACAATTTATGGGAACATCGTTCCCACACGTTCCCACCCCACTACCACCCTGGTCATGTGACAAGTCCAATGTTATGCAAAGACAGTTGGTTGGAATTTAAGAGTTTATGGTTAGGGTTTAATGGTCAAGGTGTAGGGTCAACGTTTAAGTTGAGGGGTTCAGTGTTTAAAGTTAGGGTTTAGCCTGCAGTTCACTTAATGCAAACAAGAAGCTGCTAACTGTTTGCCAGCCCTGAAACCATGACAACCATCATTCATGCATGGGACTGAGCTGTTACAGATGTCATGTCCAACTAAGCAGGACATGCGTTCCAAACTTGTCATGTGACTACTTCAACCAATCGTCTTCAGCTGAAGGCAAAATAACTTTGGAGTTAACATGATCCGGTTTACAGATCGCGATCCAACCGGATTCTGCAATTCAGAACCGGATCCGGGTCGGACTGGATTTCGAAAAAACTGTACCGGATCAGATATGAATATCCAAAATGTGTTGATCATTGCAGAAAAATGCTTAATCAGAGGATTTTTTCGGATATAAACCGGATTGGACCAAATATTTGGACAGGTCTACCGGATTATGATTGGACCGGATTACTCAAAGAAATTTTTGGACTGGATTGCAAAAATCTCCGATTTGTTCAACACTACGGCTCACACAAACGCGTATATGTTCTGTCCTCCCAGTAGTTGTAGCCTACATATAACAGCAACATAAATAACAGAGGTAGCACCGGATCCGGATTTCCGGAGTCGACTCCGGCATGATTCTGCGTTTTTCTTTCGGACCCCGATCCGGAGTCAAAAATTTAGGAAAAATCCGGACCCGGATCAGAGTCACTTTTCAATTTTGGCAATAGCATGAGTCTGTGCGGTAATATCTTAGGTAAAAACATGGGTGAATTACGTTTGCACCAATGATTGTAGTCGGAGTCTGAACAGGAGTCGGATTCTCAAATTTGAAAAATTGCTGGGATCGGATTGAAAAATTTTGGAACAGGAGCGGAGTCGGAGTCTGAAAAAGTGACTCCGGCCACCTCTGATAAATAATGACGAAAGTTTTCTTGTCTATTTTATGCGCATTTTCAATTCTTGTGTAGACTAGTTCAGTAAGTTTCAAACTGTCAACCCTGGGTGTCCGCCATCCCAGCCGCATACTTTCTCTGCTCGACAGCTGTTTGACGAGACATTCACGCAGCCATCTTTTTTAATTTGTGAACTGCCCCATCGTAGCGTTGAGTTTGTTTTTCTTCACTCTTTGAATTCACAACCTTATATTTTTGCAGTTGTCAACTGCTCTGGTGTAGCACTGAGTGTGTTCTGCTACCCTGTTTTAGCGCGTTGCCGGATATTTTTGCAATTATGAACTGCTCTGTCTTAATGTTGAGTGCTGTGTTTTGCTCCAGTTTCCTAAGTTGGAACGCTGATTTAATTTATGTGTATTACAGTGACACAATGTAGGCTACAGTAACGAGTAAGGAGAGTGCGTGTAGAATAATATGCACGCTGTGTCAACAAACTTCGCCAAACCAACGCCAAACGTCAAAATGACGTCATGTTGACGTCACAAACCGCGTATATCCGGTTACATTGACCACCATACGACACTCCACTGCTCAATACTAGAATTTTTAGGGGGAATACAATCAAGCAGTTGTATCACGAGTTCAAAATGTTTGCTTGAGTTCAGTGTAAAAGCGCCATATAATAGTCATTTTCTTCGCATTTACATGTTCAGCAACAATGTTGACCTCAAAAATAATAAGAGAAACTATAGAAAACCATTCTGAATTTTATGTGTGCGCGAATAGCTGCGATAAATTTGTTTCACGTCGATCATGAAATCACTTGTGATACTGTTACATAAGGTGTTGCAGGCATGGGCGCAATTTGGTGGGAGACAGGGGGGACGTGTCCCCCCACTTTTGCAGACGGGGGGGACATAATATGCCATGTCCCCCCACTTTTTTGTCTTTAGGTTTTGTATTCGGAGAAGTTTCCAAAATAAAAGCAGTTTTTTTCAGGCGTTTTAGGGACCCGATTCGGGTTCCTAGAATTTAAATCGGGTCCCTAGAATCAGAGAAAATTATCATCAGGTGCCTAAAATCAGAGAAAATCGGGTCCTTAGATTCAGAGAAATCGGGTCCCTACAAATCCATACCGGGTACCTAACATTTTCCTTAAAAAAGAACCCTGATAAAAGTGATGTTTGTCACGTTCTTATGTGAAGAACTTTCAAACGTTAGACGGTAGGCCACACATAGCCAAGTTCATGTTGAAATAGAGTTTGGTGTGGTATCACTGATTCTATTAGTTTATAAAGTTTAGCTTTGATAAAATAATTTTTATCATTTTTCAAGTTTCTAGAGACCGTTAACTTCTGCTGTCCGACATTTTACCCTGTGTGGTATACTGTTGGAAAGGTTATTTTCTTGCAACAGTGAGAGTATTACAGCTGCACATGTGTGAGACCACAGTACAGCCATGATTTGTTCCGTGCAGAAATGTAACTGGCTTTGTTGTAACATTGGTTGCCACGTATTCAGAAACAGACAGCGTACAATTTAATGATGCTAGTGTGTATGTCAGAAAGTTAGATTTTCAGTCAAATCTCTGCGAAGCTTTTGCCGAAGACAAAAAGAGCACCATTGTGGAGACTTAATTTGTGATTGGGAGTTTCGCAAAAGACTGTTTTCAACCGTTACTGAACAGGATTTCAATCGAAACGTTGGAGAAGTTGCCTACAGTATTTACCTAGCTGTATATTAACCTATAGCTCAAAACGTAGGGTCTTGACTCGGAAATAAGGATGAAATATACATTTATCCTTACTTCTTGTAATGTGGCGACAATGGTGACCAACAAATCCAAAATAGATTTTTTCCTTGACACTTACACGTAATGCTTGTGCTGAAAGCATTGCTTCGTAAGTCATCTTATTTACTTGACTTTAACCAAACCCACAATGCAGCAATGTTTTCATCTAAGTGCGAAACATTTGCTTTACAGATACATCACACCTAGTTTTGTTGAACATTCTTTTCGTGCTAAAGGTGAAACTTGGTAATTTTTTGCCAATTCACCATTGTGCATTTTGATTTAATTTCAAATATTGCGTCGTTGTGCAAGTAGAACTCTTAGAATGAAAATTTTGACATGGTGCAGAGTTATAAGTCAGGCCTGGCTTTTCGGGTCGGGCCGACCTCGGGCTTAAGTTTGTCAAAATATGTCGGGCCAATTTCGGGCCTGCATACAAAATTTTTTTATAGCATTAACAGCTACGTTTGTTTTCTTTCGTGACGCAGATTTGTTGTGCTCGCCGCAGATTTGTTGTGCACAACTTCTGTGAGTGAAGTGATTGTGATTTTTCTTCATCTAATTCTGTTTGCAAACACAGCTGCGTTCTTTTATTCACTACTGGGATTAGTCTCACACTCTTTTTGAGAAGGCGACAGCGATAAAGAAATTAGCACGCGATGGCTTTGCCTCAAAGAGGTCAATCACTCACGCGATTCTTGACTTGTTTTAAGAAGCCTTCTAGTACAAGCCGGCTTTTCATATCTATAGAGCTACCCTACAAAGTTTCTTTTATTCCCATAGAGTTATCGTAGATATACGAAACTATAGTTTCGTGACAATTTCTATTTTTCTTGAGAAATATTACATTCCCAGTATTATCGATGACTAACATGCTACGTTTGTGCCAGATTATGCCAATGTTTTGGTCAAGATGGTTGCTATTTTCGGTGTGATAAACCGTGTACCTGCACACAACGTTTTTTGTCACTCCGCAGTTGCGTAAATCTTAACTCCCTCTGAAAATTTGGCTTTCGGGCCTAAATCGGGCTTCACAAATAAATGTCAGGCTTGCGCCGGGTGCGGGCTTCAAAGCGAGGCCCTTTTACAACTCTGTTTGGGTATTTATGCAGGGGGCAACGAGGGGAGATTGAAAAGATACATCCTCCACCCACCAACAGTAAAATATAATGAAATCATTTTGTGAAGTAGGCTACGCTAATTTTAGGCCAAATGTTTTTGCTGCTGGTAAGAGGACATCAGTGTACATTTTGGTAGTGGTTGGCCTGCATGAATGATGCCCAATATAATTAAAAAGATTTGTAGCTTTTTCAAAAAACGGTAATGTGCAAGAAAAATATTTATCGTCTTTGTAACGTTAAGCAACTTGAACAAGACATCAAATCGCTCTGTAATCCACACTGCTTATATAATGCATGAAAACTGAAGTGTTCAATACTGTGAGAGGGATATGCACGTGCGACCAATGCGATTGAGCATTTTGTGCAATCCAATTGACAACTCTGATAAAATCCCATTGATGTGTTCTACTATATTGCTGTGCTTGTTTGCATCCAAATGCGATATTAATGGAAGCAGGCTGAATTACAGTACCGTGCCCAGCAACAAATTTAAGTACAGTACAATTTGACTAATTCGTTACCTCAAGGGGATAGGAAAAAAGTGACCAATTAGGCGAAGTGACGAATTGGGCAAACAGGCGAAATCTCTATCACAAAAGCTGCTATACTTTATCACAGCAACTCGTATACATAGTGCTCTTATTTGCAGTAAAATACAAGTTCATGTGACGTTATAATTGAATACAACAATTAATTCCTCTACTATATCTTGTCTCCATTTAAACTAGCACCTTTTAAATCTTTAACAAACTGCAAAGACTTCCCACGTTCTCTCAATGGGTAGTCGGGTCGCGATTCGCACCTCGTGTATAAATTCGATAAACAAATTGTGATGTGCAACAATTCTCAGATAAAGATCCTTTATTTGTTTGAATTCCCACACGTGTTAAACTAGCTGCTTAAACATCAAAAGAGTGACTGCAAATGACGTATTAGCCGAATAAAACGCTGCTACGAGACAGAAAGAGGTGACGAATTGAGCAAAATGACGAATTAGACGATGGCGAATTATACGAACTGAAATGTACACAAAAGATAGGAATTCTGCCGGGACCGACGGAAAAGTGACGAATTGAGTGAATTAGACGAGTTCTGTATATTGATATGTAAATCATCTGCAAGGACAAAGCGTGATTAGTGTTGCTCTCAAAACACCTCTAGAAACAAGATTGGGAATCTGTATATATAAAACGTCACTTCTGCATCGACCCGATGACTATTATTGGTTTCACACCAAGGTGTCCCCCCCACAGTTTATAACAAAATTGCACCCATGGTTGCAGGTATATACATCGCCTTGAACTACGGACTGTGAAATTTTTCAGTCCGAGTCCAATCCTGATCCGCAAAAATTGAATCCGATCCAATCCTGATCCACAAAATTTTTGAAAATCTTCAGTCCAATCCAGTTCTCATCCGCCCATTCAAAACCATGTATTTTGTTTTGCATCATGAGGCAAAATAGACACAGCCTTTTGGCATTTCCAAAATTGAACATGGCATTGTCTGTTTTGCCAACAGGTGCAAAAGCACTGCTGGAGTTGTTTTGCCATTATGCAAAACCGATTGGTCAAGTGACAATTGGATTAGTGCCCAGTCTTTGTCACACGACCTAACACCCTAAACCGACAACCTAAACCCAAAACCTAAAACCAAAACTTAATTTCAAAACCTTAACCCAAAACCTAAACCCAAAATCAGAGCTGGGTGGTAGCAAGCTACTAAAATAGCGAGCTACTGTAAAGAGATAATTTTCCACTAGCGTTAGCGGGACCGCCGCTCTTTTTTGAAAAAAATAACGGATGCGGTAGCGAGCTATCACCATTTTACCACTATTGTTATTCACTACTTTGGCGTGAGTGATGGCCAAAGGAAAAAGTTCGCAAGAGCTCTTCGGTCGACACATGTTTCATAGTAACTGCTCTTCTCACTGTTTTACACTGATTTTGGATGATATGTTTGCAGCAAGCTAGCAGCATTAGGAAAGATTTAGCTCAGGTTGCTTTTGACCTGATTGATAGGTTCCACGTTAATTCGGTGAAAACTCTGCATCAGCGACAAACGTAAAGAACAGGGGAAGAAATTTCCCCCGTAATGACCCCGCTCTCGGGCGTCTCTGGGAGTAACTGATGAAAAGTACACAATTATAACTAATATACTCAACGCTGTTGCCCATTTGCAATTAGAAGTTTGCAAAAGTAGTCAGACTTTATTTGAACATCCCACCAATAAAAATCATCTTAATTACCTTCAGAACCACATCAAATCCATTTCAACATGAAGTTTGTCAAATCATCAAAGATCAAATAATTTCCTAAACATCAGATCTGTTGTCGTAACAACATACTGTTAAGGTTTATCGCTGCTCTAAAAGCATGCGCAGTTGCATGCACTGTGCATGCTGGATTCACGTCCATTTTGACGCAAATATAGCATGAGAACGAAGTGGGAAAATTCGCAACCCTGGCTTTGTGAAAGCACTGTGACGCAACCGTGAATCAAACCACACGTGGTCGCTGGTTTCTGGAGACACAAGCGACGCCTGAAAACGTCACTGAGGTTCGTAATTGCTCTCTTTGCAGAGGTGTACAGGATCAGGATTTCAGGACTCGAGTCCGGCAGGATTCAGCACATTTTGAACAAACCGGGTCGGATCCAGACTACGGTTTTATTCAAGTTTCCGGATCAGGATCAGGATTTTCAAATTTCATTGTTTTGGGATTTGATGCCAACACAATCATAAAAAGAATTTTTGCAAAGATTTAAAGGATGTGATGTAGTTCACATCAACTGCAAATGTGTGAAAGAGGTGCTGCTACACAGGACGTGTCATGCACTACAGTCTGCAGTAGAGATGGCACGGGCTGCTAATGGTCCAGTTTTTGGGCGGGCCGCTGAGTTTGAACGAGCGGGCCGCTAACAATATTTTTAGCGGTTGGATGTCAGCGAGCCGCTACGAGCCGCCCACAAATTTTGAAAAAACCTTTAAAATTTGTTTAAGTTAGAAGAACCACAGTGGCAATAGAAGTGAGTGAAACTTCTTGGAATCTGCTTGGCATTGCTTAGCCGATGCTGCATTTTCAGGCAAATTTGCTTTTCCCATATGTGAGTATAGTGGATTTAACTTTTCGCATTACGACTTGCCGTTCCCTACTCGCTATTGCATTCCGTACGTGAGATCTGGTTTGTATCAACTTGTCATTCGCGTCAAGGGATTTCGTGTGTCCGCGCATGAC
>Ga0210059_1016268_pt1 | contig 10753 bp, 8 predicted proteins | sample Ectturendosymbi2_FD_188042 | JGI IMG/M metagenome (GOLD analysis project Ga0210059, IMG submission 188042) | Ecteinascidia turbinata endosymbiont from Florida, USA - Sample 2 (SPAdes) (version 2) | ecosystem: Host-associated > Tunicates > Ascidians > Unclassified | place: Key West, Florida... | reverse complement strand
CCGAGAATTTGTAATGGTAATGGTTTATTGTTTCATATGACTCAGCCAACAAGCAGAAGCACCATAAAAGCCATCGCATGCAGTAAACTAACCATTAGCGAACATTAGAGCAAATGAAAACACAATGACACAATAGCCGAGCAGTGTAAACAAAGAGGGGCTCTGTGTCATATAGGATTGGCGAAAGACCGTGGCGGTCATCAAGTCAACCAACCTCGTTCATCACTTTTTGACCAGTGTTGAGAAACAACAGTTGGACATCAAATAAACATAATGAAAAGAAAAACAAAAAAACGAATGAACGTAGAACATGGTGAAGAAAATGTACAGGTGAAACCGCATGCCTATGTACACATATGAGTGGATCGAATTTCAGTGAAGGATTCTGGTTTGGTTAGAATATTTTTAGCAATATAAAAAAATAAAAAAATAGTAATATAAAAGTAGAAAAGTTACAAAAACTAATTAATGAGATACAAAAGAAAACAAGCAAAACAGAAAAAAACAGAAGGTGTACTTATGCCGAAAAGCATAGAATGTGCACACAGAAAATACGAAAAAGTAAATATACACAAAAAATAAGCTGAGTTACAGAATACTAGAATACACAGTATTTAGTTCTGGAGAAAGGAAATGTTGCTAAAGTTCATAATTGGGAATTTTTTTCATGTAGAGGTGTTTCTTAAGTTTCCATTTGAAGGTAAAAGTGTTTGAAAATTTAGTATCGTCTGGTATTGAAGACATACTTTTGGGCCAATGAATTTAAGAGAACGTTTTCCTGAGGAAGAGTTAACTCTAGGTAAAAACAGGTTTTTAGAGGTTGCTAGTCTTGTGGAATGTGACTTTCTTCATTTCCCGTTTCTCGGTTTTCCGAACAAAATTCAAGGAATACCCGGATGGTATCAATATGTCACCAATTTGAAAATATTGTACAAAATATTTCATTTTGTACTTCGCAAACAAAAATTCGTGTAGGCTGCCTACAGTTGTAGACCAAACATTTAACGTTGAAATTCGTAGTGGCTCCACAGCGAATGCAGTGAATCGAGTGCTGCAATGGTAGAGACAGCCCAGACTGTTGTGGTGGGCCCTGTTTTGATGGCATGATCATATTTCTCTCAAACTTGTCCATCCATATACTTAAAGGGGAACAACTGATTGAAACCGGTTTAGTAGTCAGATCTTAGATGTCGAGCCGACTGCATATGTGTTGCAATTATAATAAGCATGACTGAGCAAGATAATCATAACTGAGCATTCCGCCAACCTCAGTTGAGGCGGAACGTGCTTTCTCCGCTGCGGGCTTGTTTGCCAACGAAATTCGTCTGCGGCTGAGTGACCAATCAGTCAATGGCCTCAGTTTTCTGCGAAGTTATTACAAAAAAATGAATAAAAAGCTTGCATGCATTATTGCCTGTTTGATTTTGCTTGTATTGTCACTTGCACATTATGTTATTTTTCCCGTTTTTTTTTCCCGGGATCCCGGGATTGAGTTAAGATTTTTTCCTGGTTTCCCTTCTTCGTAAAAACCGGGAAATTGAAAACCCTAGTTCTGATAAACATTGCAAAGCAGTAAGTGGAGCTTCCTGATCAAGTGAAGTGACAAACTATTTTGTCACAACGGGATGTAAAATAGAAGATGAAGTTAATTTTTGCTGTTTTTGCTTTGTATTGTATTTATCCTATACTCACGGGAAAACGACGGTGGCAGTTTGCTTTGGATGCATCCAAAGTTTATATCACAACAAAAGTGTTTTCGTCGCACAAATTGATTACAGTGACTAACATAAATCTGTCAGGAATTGCGCCTCATCAGATATGGTAACCCTAATCTAAGAGCTCTAATAAGTTTGCAAAGCTGGCATTGCTTCAGTCAAAAAACTATAAGTAATCCCTTAACTAAGGTTACATGAGTATATTTGATTATGTACACACGTGAGCGATCTTCCATCAGAAGATTTGTGTGTTACTTGCATTACATTCATCGCAATGTAATGCCAAAGGAAGTACATTTGGTTGCCAATTTATATTAATGAGTGACACGTTTCGAAGAGTGTCTGTTTTTAGTTCAATTTTCATTATACTTCCTTTTTGCACTCCTTTGAGGAGTGGCGAGTCTGCGGCGTGGACCGTTACCGTGCACTCATCCAGTAACGCCTAGCACAATCTGGACAGGCCGCATGGACCGTTTTTCAGAACTTCAGAGACTTCAGTATGTCCACAGTGGGAATAGAATCCAGTCTACAAGCTTTGGTAACGAGTAGTCAATCAACTGTACCACTTAGGGCGTTGATTCCAAAAAAGTAGTTATTAATCTTAAGTTATGGCAAAGAAGTTGACTATCTTTTCTGCCACAAATGGAAACAACCTTTGATGTTTTTGTGATGAATCATGCTGTTATACACTGTAATTACTCAGGGATGCGTGTTTCGCTGACCAGCCCGTTGGGATAGGCAATAATATATAACTGCGAACGTCACGGTTTCGGGCGCAGTGCAAAGGATCTTATGCCGAAGTTTCTCGAACTTTTGTTTAAAAGACCAAGTCCTCTGTAAAACCTCAGCATCTTGGTTCGTCGTGTCGCTGCTATTTTAGAATTTCACGTAAATTTAAGTTTGCGCTGCACAAGCACGACCAGCAAACTATGCGTTACTCAAAAGTAGTGTTTCCAATTGGGGCAAAATTTTAAAACCCGGGTTTCGGGTAGCTGAGAAAAGAAACCCGGTAAAGCCCGTTTTTTTCGGGTTTTGAAATGAATGCGATTTTGAGCGATAAAACTCAGTATTATTGTGAAATTATTACTGTTGTTCCCTGCGCAATTTATTAGTGAATTATTGATTACGCTAAGTATTTTTTCAATGATTTTTATAATACTGATGCATGACGATCAAAGCACACTTTCATCATTCAGTCTGTTTCTGAGCTTTGTGACAAATAGTCCCGTGTCTGAAAAGGTCCTCTCTGGTTCCACTGATTTGGGCTTAATTGTAATTAAGGCATGGAACAGTTTTTTCAAGGTTGTTTGACCTCTTCTTTGTAGCCTCAAAAAGACTCATTTCCTTTTTCACAATTTGTGATCGGATCCCTTCCTGTGCCGGAATAGTTTTATGGTCTTCACTCTCAAGGATAACATGGATTCTATGCTTTTAGTTTAAATGGTTGATTAAACTTTCGGTGCTTGAACCACCTGCGTTTGTCTAACGGAGTACAAATTGCACTTTGGTGTTGGTTGAGCCTTGTTTTATAAGAAATGGCTCTAAGCTTCTGATTTCTTTGATTACTAACGTCTTTAAACTGAATGTGTATAATTAAAAATCTACTTAAAGTCGCTTCTAAAGGAAAGCCAAATATTTCGTAGAAAGCGATTGCAAACTGAAAACGAACGAATCGATTTTGTTAAGAATCACAGCTTGTATATGAACTAACACATAACAGCTTTCAAATGAACTAACTAGTAACTACGAAACTACGGCATACCTTGGAAGAACTACCTCACGTGGTATTTATTTAATTAGGTTAGCGAAAAGACTAAAGTTCGCGTAGACTTTTTGGTATGTGCAAAATGCAGTCACGATCCGTCTAAATAGGTAAATTGAACGAAAATATCAACGGACCAACAACGAACGTACGATGGTCACCGAGCAAAACCCGCACCTCGTACCTCAATGATAATAGTTGAAAATTCAAACGTGCAAATTTGGCCGTTACACGCACCAATCTGCAACTTCAATGCTATCAGAATTACTAATATCTAAATGCAACAGCAATTCCAGGTTTTTTTAAATACCCAGGTTTGGTAGTTGAAAAAAAACGGGTTTCGGGTAGTAGAAAATAGCCAAAAAAACGGGTTTCGGGTCAGTGGCGTGTAGAGGTCTGGTGATGCCAGGGGCGACTGCTTGATTGGATGCCCCCTTTCAAATTCTAGTATTGAACAGTGGTGAATGGTGGTCATTGTTACTGAATATACGTTGTTTGTGACGTCACACTATGACGTCAATTTCACGTTTGCAAAACAACGTTTTGGCGAAGTTTGTTGACACAACATGCATATTAAGGAACGCCGGAGCAGCGGCAGGGAGAGCAGTAAAATAATTTAGGGTCATGGAAACTTATAAAAAACAAAAATCGTTACCAATTACGTTTGTTTCTGTTCATCAGCAATGTTGACCACAAAAATCATAACAGAATTATAGAATATCGTTCTGAATTTTCTGGGTGCCCGAATAGCTGCAATAAATTTGTTTCAAGCAGATCTTGGTAAAACATGATATTACCTATAATAGTGTTATGATAAACGACCTCCGCCCTCGTTGTCCCGCTTTTGAAAGGGCAAAGGAGGCAATGCCCGCGCCATGCTTCCATTCGCTGGCGTCCCTGTGCATATTATTCTGCACGCACTAACTTTACTCGTTGTTGTAGGCTACACTGTGTCACTGTAATAAACATAAATTACCAGCGGTCTCAGAGCAGTTCATACCTGCAAAAATATCCGGCAACGCGTTAAAACAGGGGAGTAGAACACACTCAGTGCTACGACAGCGCGGTTCAAAACTGCAAAAATACAAGGCTGCGCGAATGTCTCGTCGAACAGTAGTCGATCAGAAGGTATGCGGCGGGGATGATGGACACCCAGGGTTGACAGCTTGAAACTTGTAAATTACACAAGAATTGAGAATGCGCATAAAGTACGCAAGAAAACTTTCGTGTTTTATTTTGTAGCTGTTTTATGTACAGTTACTAAGGTGAAAGAACAGATATGGGCTTGTGTGAGCCGTTATGATCAAACCACCTGAACAGCCCGTTAATGACGAAGCGCGAATCGAAGCACATATTGCAAGTACAGGTGTGCAACTGTATTAGCACAAATCAATTAAATGTCCATAATTAGCTTTAGGGTTGATGTAATTTGACCAGCCATAAAAAACATTCGGGTTTTTTTGAAAATCTCAATCCTGACTTTACCTTTGAAAAATGTACTATGCTTAAAAAGTAAAATAAGCAACACACTTGTGCAGTTAAGTGGAATTTTTTTAATAATACGAAACCAACAGCAACGAAATTTGAAGGATTTGAAAAAAGAGAAGAATAATTCGTACAGTTTGAATAAATTCTACTGGTTGTCTTCTACTGGTAAATTCTTATCATTTAAATTTTGTAATTTCACTCTTTGGATGCCTCCCTGCCTTGGATGCTCGGGGCCGTCGCCCCGTTCGCCCCCACTCTGCACGCCACTGTTTCGGGTTCGGAAAACCCCAGTTGAAAACACTACTCAAAACCCAGAAATACCCTACTTTGACATTGTGTGTGAGTTTGTTGTGCATTATTCTACTGAATGTGTTCATAGCAACAGTGCGTGGTTTTTCTAAAAATTTTTCTTTAGCTAATAACTTTACATTGTCTGAACAGTGCTGATGATATGTTGAAAAGCACGAAACGAATTTTCTTGTGCAAAAAATTACAACAGGATTCGCTTGTGAGCGTCACTGCTTTGACTTACGTATCATAGCTTCTGTGTTTTATATATTGGGCGTTTCACAATAACAACAGGTAAATCGTCAGAAAAGTCCGCTGGTACTGTAAACAACAATTTGAAAAACTAAAAGGTGACATCGGAGATAGAAAAAACTAAGCCATTGGCAAATTCCACGTAATTTCAGAGAAAGGCACCACTTCGTTGTCCTGTGTGGATTTATCTGCGTGTTATTCGATTGACAGTGCTCATTATCAGCTTAGGCATCTTTGTTGATCACACATTCCCTTAGCAAGCTGTCAGCTCCATCGCCAGAAATGGCCCCACTTTTCCAGCAATCAATTCAAATATTTCGTTAAGTGACATTCGGATAAATACATGCTGACCATTTTCAAGTACGTGCATGCTGAAAATTGCATGTAGTTTAGTCAGTTCAACGTCATTAAACTGCCATAGGAATATTATCACCAAGGCAATACTGGCAAATCTGATTTATATTCATTACTTGTTGATATAATCTGTAAATCGGTATCTCTGTACACATGCAATGAGCATCACATCCTTTCTCGCTTTGTTCCTCTTTCTTTCGCCGTGGTCGCAGGCACCTAGACACGGGGGAGTATTCTGGGCAATGATACCCAACCTTTCTTGTGCTCGCCCAAATCTTGTTGTGGCCAGAAAAGTTTGCTTTAAATACATAATCAAAACAAAAGTCTTGCCTCCCTTAAAAATGTATTTTGCCCCTCCAAACCCCAAAGCCTGACTACGGGCCTAGGTGATCCTGGACAAAATCTACATTTTTCTTTGTTTTTCTTTCTATAGGCAAGGACGCAGATGAACTCAGGCAAGGCGCTTCAAACGGTGACATTACCGAAAACTCGCCACGAGTTGACCTACCCTTAGAAACAACTGCTGGTCCAGGGATGCTCAACAGAAAGAGGCCCACTCCCCTCTATCATCAACAGTTGATGCACTTTGTGCCACATCCTTCCGCTCAAGCAACACCTTGCAACTCTATTGAGCAGGAAGTGGAGACGACGTTGTGCAGACCAGACAATAAGAAAATTCCGCGTCAAGGTCCCTTCGCACCAAGAGCGAAAGAGAACTTTTGCTGATGCAGGGACACAAGGAAAATTTCAACAGATGAAATCAGCAGCACTGTCTCGTTCTCGCGTCGGTCCCGATAGTTTCCCACCAGTTCAAAGTACGGATTCAAGATGGAACAATACCGAGCTCTGCAGAGGTCAGAAAATTTCACAACCTCAACTACCGAAGAAGAAGTCGCAAGTCATGATTCACCAACATTCAATCAGGTGCTGTCAGCCACTAATCCCGTGACTGTTTCAAGTCCTCGAAAATCGAAATCTCCAATTGTTTTTTCCGCAGTGAATGCAAAATACATTCATCCTGTCATGAAACAAAGTGAAACTTGCAAACAAGTGGATGGCGATGCTGTGGAAAACCTTTGTTTTCTGCTGCTGATCAAAAACAGGAATTCCCACGCAATAACCAGTTAGAAAATGAGCCGATTTTAACAGAGACTAAGAGAAAGGAGATACACAAAAAACTAAGTTTTCCAAGACAAAGGTGACTTGTGTCGGAAGGCAAAGCAAACTGGAGGAATTGAAAAAACTCATCTTTGAGGAAAAGGACACCATCGATATTGAAAGTGTTGCGAAAATAAAAACAAAACCGGATGAGGAAAGTGTTCTCGTAGGTTTTTTTCAATCGCTGGACACGCAAGAAGAAATAAAGACGGATGCAGATGAATGGAAGGTTTTTTCTCCAACGAAAGCGACCGCGTAAAAGCTCTAGCAGACGTTGGCAAGCACACGTCACCGAAGCTTTCGCCGGGAGGAAAAACTGGAGCTCGAAAGAGCGGAATACCGCCTCCTCGGGCAATCGGAGTCATAAAGGGAAATAATGATCAAATCCGTCCAGACCAGCAGCATAAAAATCCTGGACAGGTTGACGAAAAGAAGGAACATGTTGAATGCAGCCAAAAACCTACAGCAGAACGAACAACCGGCATGGGAAGGAAAACTCCAAAACAACACTCGCAGTCGTCATCGTCGCCCGGTCCGAAGCAATCATGTCGCAGCAGATGTGAGCACAAGCACAGTGAAAAGCGAACGGTTAAGCGCAGGTGGTTGCCTTTGCCGAACAACGTCACTTCGCTGAGGTTGTACGGACCAGTGTTTTGCCGAATGCACAAACAGAAAGCAAAGCGAGACGCTTCTAAAAAGGCGAGATATCAACCGAAACTTGCCACCATTCCCGAAGAACCTGATGAAATCGACCCTAAGTGGCAAACCTCTACAGGAATATTAGGAATATTGTAAAGGAGCTTCAGCAAGAATAGCTGAAACGAGCGCTAGGTATGAAGAATCAAAAGCTGAAGAAGCTCAAGCACATGTCAAGTTCGTTGCAGAGAGCGAGAACCCTGAGTTTGTGGCTTAAATGTTTTTTGATCGTGCTTGGCCAACACTTTTGCATGGGATCGGTGTTTTAGTCGCGACCATGGGCGTCGGAAGGGGGAGGCAGAGCTCCCCTGGCGGTGCCCCCTCGATTTTGAAATCTTCAGCAAAAAAGGTTGTTTTCTTACTTTCGAGTGGGAAAAATCAAATTTCACCACTTTTGACCCCCCTGGAAAAATCCCCTGGTGGCCTCCCTTGGAAAAAGTCCTTCCGACGCCCATGGTTGTGACGCTTCATTTTCGTTTTTTCTTGACAATTTCGAGCGTTCAGATTTTCTTTGATGCTAACCTTCGCTAATAGATCAGAAAAGATTTTGCTGTTTTGTCAAAAACACCTGTTCTGTAACTTTGAGACGGTTCGTGAGTCTTGACTGGGAGAAAAGTGGCTTGAACTGCAAAAATACCCAAAAATCATTGGATTTTGATCCGTTTGACCCCCCACCAAAACAATTTCAATATCATTGGTCATCATCGCAAAGCTAAGGTCATCACCGCCATTTTTTATGTGGAAAGTTTATTTCCAGCATCTTTGATTTGAGCTCTATGGCTTTATGAATGGAAGCAAATCATTTTTCTCAACAACTTGAAAACCGGGTTTTATCAAAAATGACGTTATCGGCACGCGCAAACTCCCTCAAAAGATTCATTGTTGATTCCGGATCAAACGATGCGTTCATTGACTCTCTAGCTCAATCCGTTCAGGAGTTATGGCCGATCATAACGCGGGCGTTAAGTGGCAATGCACTTCAGCAAGTGGAGAAGTTCAAGTACATCGGAGTGGTATTCACGACGGTGATGTACAGGAGCCGGAGTGTAGGAGTGGATTCCAGTCGGAGTCTCAATGAATTTCCAATATAGGAGTGGAGCCTGAGTCGATTTTTTCACGAAAAATCGGAGCCGGAGTGATTTTTTGAATAGCTTAAAGTATTCAATTTGGTATTAAAGCAGTAGTCGGGGTCCAAACCTTAAATAAGTTTGGGAGTCGGAGCGGAGTAGATTCAGACAAAGCAGGAGTGGAGTCGGAGTCAAAAATTTCAGTCTCCGTACACAACTGATTCAGGAGCGAGGGGCAGACTCGTAGCCAGGATTGCGCAACAGGGGGAAATAAAAACCGCAAGGCATCCACATTTTTCAAATACAATATTGGATGTGTGGAGCCACCGAGGGACCAAACATGAAATTGGGGGCACAGGTTTTAAAATGGGGGCGCCGGCACCACTGCCTCTTCCCCTTGGCGACGACCCTTTTGAGGGACGAAAAGTTGAATAAGGAGATGGAGAGATAGCTATCTCTGGCAGAGATAACATCTTTGCATGCAGAGATAGCTATCTCTGCCAGAGATAACAACTCTGCATGCAGAGATAGCTATCTCTGCCAGAGATAACATCTCTGCATGCAGAGATAGCTATCGCTGCCAGAGATAATATCTCTGCATGCAGAGATAGCTATCTCTGCCAGAGATAGCAGTTTTTGTGCTAAATCTGTCAGATATAATATTTTTACAAACGGCGCCCCATACACACAATACAAACACACACGTTGTGCACAATGCTGGTCAATAAAAACACACTAAAAGAACGTTTTATTTTTCTGACTTGCGAAATTTCTGACTTCACACCATATGCGCATGCACAGAGCAACATTCAACATATCAAATACTCTGAGAAAACTGATGATTAGGGCTTAGGATTTGGTGTTTAGTTAAGCGTGTCGGGTTAGGGTTTATGTTACAGTTAGAAAAAGAAAAATAATTGAAGTGTAAGATTAAATCCATTATTTTTCACTGGTTTTACTTATTCCCGTTGATGCAGTTGACTGCATCGCCTTGAACTACTGAGCCAAGCACAAGAGAAAGATTACAAATCGGGGCATTAACTAACATGAAAATAACCAGCAGCAATGGAGGTCCCTCGACGAGTTCACTCTACTACTACTAGGTTGCACTATCATTATATAGGGATAAGTGAACTACGATAAGTCGCATGTGGTGACTATCACAGCGACTTGGTACTCATGGGCACCATCTAGCGGTGAGTAATTATTTACATGTGGCGCCATCTTCTGGCCGCCACACCTGATCGACGTAAAGTCGTTTATTATTTCATCAAAGTAAGCTTTTGTTGTTTACTCTCTTTTTATTCTAATCAAAGCTAGATCACACAACCTGCCCTGACTTATTGCTAGTTAATGAGCAGTGATGGAGTCTCGAGACTTGGTCTCGGTCTCGAAAGTCTCAGGTCTCGTCTCGGTCTCGGTCTCGAGTCCTTGGTCTCGAGACTTTGAGCATGAGTTATTTGTTTGAGTCTTGCAAAAAGCAGTGGTTTCTAGTTAATTGTCGACTAGCCGTGTTGTGATTGCGAACGTTCTTCTCTGAGGCAACGTGGCCCAGTAACTGAGTAAGATTGTGACGTATCAATAACCACAACAATGGAGTTCTGCCGTTACGGTCATGTGCCATGATGGCGGGATAAAGTGATGTGTGCTAGTTGTTGAGTCTGAGCAAAGCTGTTAGTTTAGTTTTAGTGTTATGCTACGTTAGTGTTGAGTCAGTGACCTCAAAGACAATCAAGTTTTTGAACTGTGTGTTTGCGAGTGTATGTTCTCGATTTAGTATGTTGACTGGACGGTAACGCTATCTTCAGCCAGGAGGTTATCAATAAAATCAGACTGATATGTTTGTCTGTACGAAAATTTCATGGGATGTTGACGCAAGCAAAGGCGCAGCCAGGGGGGGTGCTGAAGGGGCTCAAGCACCCCCCTTAGCGATCAGAATATTGATGTTTATTTCTTAGTTTTTCACCAACATT
>Ga0210059_1016267_pt1 | contig 10753 bp, 6 predicted proteins | sample Ectturendosymbi2_FD_188042 | JGI IMG/M metagenome (GOLD analysis project Ga0210059, IMG submission 188042) | Ecteinascidia turbinata endosymbiont from Florida, USA - Sample 2 (SPAdes) (version 2) | ecosystem: Host-associated > Tunicates > Ascidians > Unclassified | place: Key West, Florida... | reverse complement strand
GACACATCTACCATGCAAAAATAGCAGTCACTTAGATGGTTAGTAGGCTCCCGTCAAATTCTAGGAATTGCAAATGGCATACACTTTATTTTTCCTCGTAACCATCCTTACAAGGTTGACATACAACTTCTACAGCACACATGAGGAGCCCATGTTTTGTCTTGGTCTCCGACAGGCATGCCAAAGTAAGAACTATATGCAGAGACAAGTTTCGTTCCGGGAGAAATCTTGTGCTTTTGTTGCTTGGTGTCTATGTGGTATCCACATATGGGGGGTTCGGGTTGTCTGTGAGTGACGTCATAAGTGGAGGACTTTTAGGCCACCTTGGCCCACTTTGCCTGGCCCTGGGCGCCAACCGTTAGGTGGTAGTATTTCGCTGAAGTTTTTACTGGAAACTAGGCCACAATCCGAGTCTTTTGATGCTTTGGATGACCTGCTGGGGTTTCAGGTTCAAAAGTTGTGATGTAAGTTAGTAAAAATATTTGACTAATTAGATATTTAGAGAAAAAAATATACAATATTGTAAATATCTTCAAAAATACTGACAGCAGGAGAAACAAGACGCCAAATTCGGATCCAGCGGCCAAAAATTATCCAGAAAACATCCCAACCTCGACATAAAAATTTTTTTGTTGCCTAGTGATATAATTGTTAGCATTATTTGTAAAGCCACAACAGTGACCCACACCAAGCAATTATTTTTGTTGAACTTGAATGTTTGCCTACTTTGGCGAATTTGATTTGATACATTCACGATTAATATCCCAGTCTGTCCATTGAACTGAATTTTCCTTTACGTCTTTCAGGGGCGCACGCAGGAATTTTTTAAGGGGAGGCTGAAAGTTTGAGAAAAATATTTTGCTCTCAATAAAGTACAGGCTACCTTATTTACTATAACATTTATGTCATATAGGCTATTTCAATTTTAACATATCAACACTTTTCTTGACATCGCAGTCCAGCCGCGACGTATGTTTTTCTTTGCCCGTTTTCCCCCGTTACCGTGATTTTGTTAATCGGTTAAAGTACGATGCGATGTAGTGTGGCACTTCTCTGCAAAATCTTGACATTGTTTATGGAAGTTTGTAACATGCTCAGTATCCCGAGATATTGCTTTTAAAAGCACTCTATGTTATATAGTAGCATTACTTCATACCACTTCCAGCAAATTCTGGTGTCTCAATCGGCTATTATTTGACACGAAATATTATCAACAGCACTTTTCTCAACATCGCAGACAAGCAAAATGCACTGCAGTACCACTACAGATCGTAGAATTATCTCACAGCCGCACTACATGGTTGTTGGTCGATGCCAAATGCAAAATACCTTTGCTAAATCACCAAAACAGAATTGAAACAACAGTTTCTACACATACTCGTAAAAGGCAGCACAAGTGTTTGCAAATTGCGAGTGCATCATCTAACTCATTCGAGGCAGTGGTAGCAAACAAAGCTTAGCAGACATATCACTAACTTTACAGACAATTGCGCACGGTACAGACAGATGCCACCGTAGAAATTTTGAAATGAGAGAATGGACAGGGACAGATGCTCTTCAGGAGGCCCTTGGAGCAACCCATGCATGCTTATTTGGCCAACTAAGCACGTGACATCTCTCACTCTCTCTTACAATCAAGCCGTCACGGCAAACGGAATCGTAGCGATAGCACGAGTACACCGGCGGACAGTTAATGTGTATAGTTTCTTAAGTGTTGGTGCTACCTATAGGGCCATGGGCAAAGTATGTTGCTTGTCGGACAATATTCATTTCAAATCTTTCGCTTTAGTAAAATAATCCCTTTCACAAATTTTGTATATGCTAAAGCACGAAATCAGGTCTGCGATTACTGCTAGCAACAAAGTCATTCATAACTTTTTCGCTGTCGATCTGGCGGTCTTTGTGTATGGAAAGCAGTGCAAATCCTGTCGTTTGCTCATTTCCAATCGACGATCTTAGATAGGTTTTTAAGACGTCTCATGGTGCTGAAACTGCGCTCACTTGTAGCAGTTGATACAGGAAGAGTGCCTAAAATGGTGAGCAATATGTAGATATTCGGATAAATGTCAGCATGGCAAGCACAGAGTGCCTCGATGGCACTCGAAGGAACAGAGCTAACATCTTCCTTCTTCCACTTATTTACCCAACGCTACACTTCAGGAACAACCGCTGCTCTGGGACCAATATCTTCCTGATATATTTCCAGTAACCTTTCTAAATCTTGAGCAGTGTTTGGCGAAGCATCGCTTCGCAATACTTAGGTATCAAGCCCCAAAGACTTCGGCACTTCTGCTTCTGATCAAAGAATCTATGGCCACGCATATGTTCCAGATTAAGCCCAAGTTGAGATAGTTGGGTGAAAATCGTAGGTGCAAGATCTTTGCTTGTTGTTGAAGAAACTGGAACAAAGCACAAAAATTCTTCATGCACTTTGGTATCTTTGATAAACCGAACGGATGAACTAAGTTGCTCTGTTTGACTTACATCAGTCGTTTCATCCACTAATATCAAAAAGTATTTGCATTGGGAAATATCGGAAAGTATTTGCTTTTGTATGGCATCACCCATCAAAAATATAATTTGATTTTGCACTCTCCAACTTAAATATGAAGCGTTGCGGGAGGCTTTTAAAAAGAGGTCAGATGTTTACTTGTCAGCAGCCTCCACTCGCAGCCTTAAGGAAGCTTTGAAAACTCCGTCATTCCAATCAGTTTCGTGCAGTGAAAATACACCAGCGTCTCTGTGACGCCTCAATGGTATTTCTTGGCGACCGCAAAATTCAATAGTTCTGATGATATGGGAAAGACGATTTCGATTCTCCTCGACAGCCTTCTGTCGACTGCTGTTTAAAGCATTTCGCACATCTCTGGATTTGTCGGCAGCTGTCTGCACAAAGTTATCGAACATGGCTGCACATAATTTATGATAGTGACAGTTTTGGTTATTATTGTAATGTTCCTTTGCCTTTTTATATTAATTGCAGTGTGGTCCCGAAACTCATAGGCCGGGAGGTTTTGCGCTACGACTGACAGTCTGAGGAGCAAACACAACGCACCATTTGCAAAGAGCTCCATTGTAAATATTACTGTACGCTAACCATGTAAATTCGTTTAACCATTGCCAGGGATGTCATTGCTTCTGGAAACTTCGATTTTGAGCACTAACTGTTGCATATGGAAACGAGAAATCTGAAGACCTGATCTGCTTCTGTTCCCTGTTTTTTTTCTGCTGAGAAATTCTGCTGAGTCTGAGTATTTTTCTGATCACCGAAAAAAACAAAGATCTGAGCTGTGGATTTCACACCAATTGGAACCGTGTTTGACGATCAATCGCCGTTGAAGTTTGATGCCTGTGTTGGATTTTGTGACAGCAAAGTTTGTTTGCTCTCCGTTTGCGATTGCTTTAGGGAATAAGAGACTACAGCCCCGTGGTGTGCGGAGTTCGTAATGGTCAGGTTTAGGCAAAAGTTCGTCAGGCGCGCGTTTCTCCAATTTCTGCAGACTAGCTCCTCCACGGCTCGCATCTAAGGCTAGCTGACGCAACAAACCCTAAACCTAAAAGTAAATCCTAAACCGACACTTAAACATACACTCTAAACGTAAACCATAAACTTTTTGAAAAAGTAGCCTACACTAAAAGCACTCCTATAAAAGGTGTAACCTCTACAAGCTAAGCCAAAGGAAATGGTGAGCACACAAGCAACGAACAATCGCACAGCAGGCATAGACACTAGCCACTCAAGTATGTTCACGTTGCTACTAAAACTCAACCTTTTGTGTGAACAACGGTGGTTACAGTTCGAATTGCAAAATAGTCCCAGCAGAGTTTTTGCATTTGATGGCAAAATATACACTACCATTTAGCAAACCTGTGAAATCGGATCACAACTAAAATTTTTTGATATTTTTGAAATAATCACACTAAAACAACAAAAATTTTATCAGTTCGATCCAGTCCTGATCCGCCAATTTTGAAAAAATTGCAGTCCCATCCAGTCCTGATCCGGCCAAAATTGGCTTCAGTCCTGATCCAGTCCGATCCAGTCCTGATCCGTGCTCATCTCTGCTCAGCAGAATTTAGTTTATACACGAGGAGAGCCGAAACGTTACTAACTCGAAATTAGACTGGGCTCTGGATTTTACTGCACGTTACGCAAGGCGAAATAGAAAAACAATTCATCTTGGCACGAGATTGCGCAAACCGACAAAGGCCGTTGCTGACCCTCTTGACAACCACGTGGGACGATATACCAGGGAACAGAAGCAGGTCAATCCGCTCGCAGGATCTTGGTTCGGTATTGTGCAAACAGGCAAAGAAGATCAAGAACCTGCTCTGGCCTACACTAGGAAGCCACGGGAAACGTAGCTGGCAGGAATACTGCGGTATCTGTACACTGCACACAGATGCTGTCAATTAATGTTAGGCTCTAAGTAGCATCAAGTAAATCAACCCTCTTTGAACCGAGAGAGCTGCACACACTAAGATAACTAGTAACCGGATGAACATAGACTGAAGCCATTAAACAAGACCGGGACATAAGTCGCTGCACGCCGTTACAGGGTTTAGGTTTTAAGTTCAAATTTTAGGTTTAGGTTTTGGGTTTATGTTTGAATTTTGGGTTTAGGTTCGAGTTTTGGGTTTACGTTTTGGGTTTAAGTTTTGGTTTTAGGTTTAGGTCATGTAACAAGGACCTTACGCTAATCCAAGTGTATAGTCCTTCTCACTTGACCAATCCTAGCAATTGGACTCTCGTAACGGCAAAATAACTCCAGCAGTGCTTTTGCCTCTGATGCCTAATAGACACTTTCTTGTTAAATTTTGGTAATGCCAAAAGGCTGTGTCTATTTTGCCTCATGAGGCAAAGGCACTGCTGGAAGTATTTTGCCTTCAACCAATCGTAATTGGTGAAAGGCAAAATAGCTCGAGTAGTTCTTTTGCCTCATGAGGCAAAATAAGAATGCATGATTTTACATTGGCGGATCAGGACTGGATCGGACTGATAATTTTCAAAAATTAATTTTCTTTCATTTTTCAAAAAAAATTCAATTTTATCTGACAGGACTGAACTCGGACTGAAAAATTTCACACTCCGCTCATCTCTCATGTCTAGCCGTACGGCACTCTTATCAGGGCACCCTGTGATTGGTGGAAGCGGTGGTGCGCAGCGGTGCGACGCGGTTAACGTCGTGAAGAACGGTGAGAGTGGTGAAGAGCATCTTTGCGCTGAAGCGCGTTGTTGAGCAGTATTACATGACGTGCGACCTGGAGTGGTGGCATGGGCATGCTTTAGATTCAGTAGAATATCTGTTTTTAGTGGGTTCTCATTACTGAATCAGGGATCGTTTTCGCAGGTAAAAATCCTGTTTAACAAACCCGTATTACTAAGTTCTAATCATAATCTCCTGAAGCACTCACATCAATTGAACCACCAAAGAATAATATTGTATATTTCACATTTTATTAATCAAAAATAAATAAAGAGCATAACAATATCGGTACTCACCAATTCACAATATTCCATATTGTCCAAGCACTTCTCGATATGATACAACTCACACATACAATAATCTTGACTTGGACTCACATCATAATGTTTCTCGATGCTTATATAATTCAGATATACATCAAATACGCTTTGTAAACACCCTTTAATAATTAATATGTGGTCTAATTGAACATTTGAATCATACACTAATTTCTGACACTGTCTTTACTGTTCACTGCATTGTGATTCAAGCCTGTCCAGTGATGATTCGTTCTGCGAAACCAATAACATTTATTCGTGCAGAAATTTGTCATCAATCAAGTTTTGGATGGTGTTGCTTTTAATCGAAAGTAGTCTCAGTCAAACAGGGTTGATAAGAGGACCGATTGACTGAGACTAAGACTTAGTAACATATTAACAAACGGAATTTAGCCATAATCATCATTTTAGCACGAACACTCACCTTGATCTGGTTTGACAGAACTTCACCGGGACAAGCCACTTTTTACGATTTAGCCTGGCAGGGATTAACCCGGACAAGCTGCTTTTTACGATTTAGCCTGGCAGGGATTAACCCGGACAAGCCACTTTTGTAAACTGCTACGGTCCTCGTACTCAGATAGCAGTGAGAGTCTTATTGAAAAGACCGACCTTATGTCCAAATTCGGCCGTATTTATAGGTGTTTTGATTGGTTGCTTCTTCTTAATGCTTCTTGTGATTGGTCATCTTGATTGGCTTCTGAAACTTTCTGGGGCTTGTTTGTGTTGGGGTTTTCCTCTTCTGAACTTCAGTTCGTGTTCCGTTGATGCATTTCCTGTCACATGCATATCCTGTCACATGTGCTTCTGGTCACGTGTACTTCCTGATCGTGATTGTCCATTAGGTAATATTCATGTGACTTTTGTTGATATTTCACCGCAATTTTACTGGGGTGACTTGGGGTTGTTGTCCTTGAGTAACAGTCTGTCAGTCTCTGTTGTCCTGGCAACGGGCTGACACTAATTTTCATTGGTTGCAGCTTCTCACCGTTGCTGTTGTCTTGTCCAATTTATTGGTTTTTCCGTAAAGCTGATTTTATGTACAAGAACTCGTTGTTCAGGCAAACTTGCCTGTAACATTCCTTCAGAGTTCAGGGAAATTGATTGTCTAATCAATTTTTAATCTTGCTTTTATCTTCTCGGGCTGGTCCCAAGAAGGTTGTTGTTGAAACGCTTTTCGGTTCAAGATTCCTTGTTTGCTTCGCGTAGATCTGAAGAAGTTCTTCGCGCTTTTAATGAAGAAGGTCCAAAGTTGAGTGTGAGCTGTAAAGAAGTCGAGAACGATGTATTGTTTGGTTATTTAATAATATTTATCATAATGCTTCCAAATGGGTGGATGCAATTGTAAACCGCTTAATGCATTCACCTTTGCTTCATCTGTATCATTGGGTTCAAGATATTTGTAGGCTTTTTGCATTCACTCAAATTCTTTCAATCTGTATGATTGGTTTCGTAAGATTAATGGATGATTATCGACCCATTTCGTGAAGTTTTTACGTCCTTGTATCAATCGATAGATTTCTGTATTATATATGATTCCTTCCGCAATTTGATTTCGATATATTGTATCGTTTCTCAGGGAAGGTATATTATTTAGTTTTTAAAATGCTTGTAAGATTAATTTTCGAGAATTGTACTCCTCCATGGAGCGTTGAGTTTCTCGAGCGTTTTGACTCATTATTAATTTTCTATTTTCAATGGATTGTGGTGTAGTTATAATTTGTTGTTAGAGAAGTTGTCTATGAAAGGAAAACATGAAATTTTCAAATCTTTGTTGTCTATTTGCTAAGTTTGCGGTGGCGCGCGATAGTGTAGCAATGGCATTTGCCAGTTCAAGTTCTTGTGCCTGTAAGTTTGTCACTTGGTCTTCAAATTGATTTAGTTGTAACTTGAATCGGCTTTCTAAATCCTCTAATTTATCATTTACCATATCATGGTATGTTTTCATTTGAACTTGAATTATGCTGGCGACTAAGGTGCCTGTTAGGACTGAGATTAGTACGACTACCGCCAAGGTCACTTCTCTTTTTGTCCTGGTTGTTTCTTGAATTTGTGTAACGTTGCCATATTTTGTATAGTTACTTGGTAAGAAACACGCATTAGCATATGCAATTGAAGGCTTGTTGCTTTTTTCAATGTGGTAGAATTCTAGGTTTTTGCATTGCTAACTTTAGTGATCCCACTGCATATTTGCACTGTGGATCCTGTGTTTTCGTGCATATGTTAATGTTGTTATGATATTTATAACATTGGTCATATGCTTTTTGCTTGATGCGTCGTACGTTGTACATATCAACCTTTGATGCTTTTATTCGCTCGCAGTATCGGTTGCCTTTGTGATATGCCATGATCGTGTTGTTAGGTAAGAGAGTATTACTTAACATAAGGTCTGGTACAGCTGTCAATTAAGACATCTGTTGTTCCAGAACAAAGTGAATTTCTGTTTTTTTTTCTTAATGGTTCATTTTTAATCATAAGTATGTACCATGTAGGTATTCTTACTGACCCATGTAGTTGCCAGTTTTCCCATTGGAAGACATTTGTCTTTCCTGTACCAAGGTGTGTCAATGATCGAGGCCTTCATGTGGAAATCGGCCTAAAAATTCCACCTGGTATAATTATAGTATCTGAATTTAACATTTCTATTTTTTGACAAATTCTGTTTTGTTGCAATGAGGTATCTTATTAATGCGATTAATCTGTTTTATTTGTCGTTTTATTTGGGGCTGAAATCCATTAAGATTTCTTGTATATCTATTTGGCATGGCTATATCTCTTTTATGTGTATTGGACCCAATGAATTGATGCTTGGGTCGTCTTTGCCACTATAATGTTTGACATTCATGTTCCATTTTACCCATAGAAAATTCTCATAGAATCCTGCAATGATGTGTGCAATTATTGAAAAGCATCTTTCATGTAAATGCTTTCAATAGCATTTATTCTTATTCGCTCTTGGGAGTTTTTGTTATAATCGTTTTGAATTGATATCTCATTTGTTTGTTTGTTTTAAATTTGATTACTTCGATTCTGTCGTTTTTTGCTCAGGGCTTCGCCTGATTGTAGTATCGTCCGAGTTATTTCGGGATCCCAAATGATTTCTCTGGTAAATGGGCATGTGCAATGTTGATCGTGCTCTCTGATATTTTTATAGTATCTCCCTTTTGGAAAGAACCTCTGTGTGTAGGTTTCACTCTGAAAGCCTACCACTCCGTACTGTTTGAATCGAAAGGCACTATCGATTTTTGAAAAGTTGCCTGTGTGTGGCATAAAGGTATGGATCATAATTGGCTGCTCACCTGTTATGAAGGTGGAATCTGTGCTGTTGCCCATCCCAAAAGTTGATGATTTGTAGTACTGTGGCTTTATCAATGCCATGTAACATTTGGTCTGGGAAAGGACTTGAATGTGTGACCACGGTGGTGGGAATAAATATAAAAATTATGCAAAAACGTGATGTTCTCGTTTCAATAATTAATTCCGTGGCAAAAATAAATATGCATGTTAAAGATCAGTGCTGAATTGCGTGTCTGAAGCATAAATTAGTATTGTATTCAGTCTGAAAAATGCGTTAATAAGGATTTACATGAAAGTCGGTCTGTACATGTAAACGACGGAGATAAACGCCTTTAGGAAAAATGGCTTTTGGATCATTGCCAGACGTCATAAGTGTATTTTGATTCCATCGTTCACAATTACACTGCCTTCCACTAGTACATGCGTGCAGGTGTGAAGTGAAATTTTACACCGGTTGTTTGAATTATGTTAAAGCCTGGTATGTGTAAAAAATTTGCATGATCTCTAGTGCGTGCTGGTGGCTGTGTTATTTGAGTTTGACCACGCAAATTGCGCCAGACTGATCTGGCCACATATCTCCTTGGGGTTTTGACTATTATACTTTGATCCATGTGTTGCCATTGGATGAACACTGGGTCAAGAATACGAAATAGTACTTGTGCAGCGCTAGGTGTTAGCACGTAAGTAAGTGCATGTTTGCGTGGAGGCTGACTCCACGCGAGTTGTCTTGAATTGCTAAAAGTTTCATGCGTCTGTTGTGCTCTGCTGACTTGAGTTAAATCTTGTTGGATTCTGTCAAGCTTGCGATCCAATTGTCGTAAAGTTTGACGCGTGTTGCGTGTATTGCTCTTTGTTTTTCTTGTCGTATCCTCGTGTAACTCTTGTATTGGCTGCGTGGATTGAGTCATTTCTTCTTCATGACTGTTGATTTGATTATGTGTCCATTCTGCTGGTGCAGTATTTTGTTCAGATTGGTTTTTCATGAATTCTCCGTTTGTGCTATCAATTAATTCTAGAAGTTCAGAATCTAAGATTTGTCTTGCCATAATTTGATTCCTAAATTGCTGTTTTTGTGAAAAAAGAATGTAGGCTACTGTGTTAAAATGTATGAATATACGAAAAGTATAACGAATGGTATATATCGTGAGCTATGATAGCTGGTGAATAAAGTGTCCTTGTTCACATGCTTTTGGTACTGAATATCAGTTCATGAACTTGATGGACCGACGGGAAGGCTGTGTTTTTCCAGGTTGTTCGAATGGTTGCCACAGCAGTGAGAGTGAGATGTAGGCTCACTTATCGATGCAAACTGGAGTGCAGCGCTGAGCAGAAACCCAAAGTGCGTAGTGCACGTAAATGCACTGTATAATGGCCATACTAGGTTTGACGTGTGCAAGGCATGCAGGCATAAGAATCACAAGAAGGTTTAAAAGTCACACTGTGAGTGAAATATGCACCGTTGTGTTTGTATGACACACAGAATCTGTGCGACTGTATGCTGTTGGTGGCCTTGCAGTGTCTACAAAATCTGCAGCATAAAATGCATGCGATATGCATACTTTTGTAGGTGTGCTATAGGCAGGGCTGTAGAGTAGGAGTCGAGGAGTCGGAAGGATTTTCAACCTGAGGAGTCGGAGTCGCAGAAAATTTTAACGACTCCGACTCCGGGCAAACCTTTTGCTCACCAATTGTGATTCTTTGTGCCACAAACGTGCATAAGCGTCACACTTGGCAATTTAAGCAGCTTGACGCTTCAACAAGAGATGATCATGGCTATTCAGAAAGGCGGCAGCGCACTAACGTGCATACCTTCACTCAGGGGCCATTCCAGATCAGCAGCGTCCCTTGGGCTCATCACGCAACCTACACTTTGTGAATGCAACCGTTCGGGGCTTGTATCACTGAAACTTCCATTTGCTCATTTTGGTTGGC
>Ga0210059_1016266_pt1 | contig 10753 bp, 4 predicted proteins | sample Ectturendosymbi2_FD_188042 | JGI IMG/M metagenome (GOLD analysis project Ga0210059, IMG submission 188042) | Ecteinascidia turbinata endosymbiont from Florida, USA - Sample 2 (SPAdes) (version 2) | ecosystem: Host-associated > Tunicates > Ascidians > Unclassified | place: Key West, Florida... | reverse complement strand
CTGATTTGAGGACAAACAGTTGCAGATTATAAAATGTTATCTTTTCACCTTTCAATAAATGTAATCATCATTGTGGTATCATTTAAAATCCTGGATTTGTGCCCAATCGCTTTGTTTCAACAATTGTGAAACACCCTGTACATCTGAACTCGCGTATTCCTTCTTCAAGCTAGGGGAAAGTCACGAAGGGAGGCAGCGACTACTTGGCTTTCGCATTGAGCAGTTTGTCACAAACTGTGTTGGTGAGCGTTTGCCGTGCAATTACCTTTATGTCAGCTCTATAAGTGTAACCTTAATGTCAGCTACAGTGTAATGTTCGTATACGCTTTAAAAATATGTACTACTTCTACTATATGCTCTCGCATTCCATAGTCTGGCACTTACTTCACTTTGTGTATAATATACTTAATATGCAACGTTATGCCTTTTCAGCAGCTGGTCAGACATGCAGCTACAGCAGGTTATTCCAAACCTTATTGTCCGAGGGCCAAATAAGGTAATACAGAACATGGCGAGGGCCGGGCGTCTTACGTAATGTGATTGTTTCGGGGTATGCTATATTCTACCAAACCAACAAATTTTCGTAAATACAGTACATGATTTTTTCATCAATGACAAAATTTCTTCGCCGGCCGTAGTTTGGAGAACCCTGATCTAGACCAGGGGTCTCCAAACGTTTTTGTCCGAGGGCCACATAAGCTAGTTTCAAGTGGTGTACCTTAAAATTATCGCGTCCTGAAGTCCTGACATTCTTCGAATTGCTTTGGAAATAATGCTGATGATGGCAGTTATACAGAGTTTACTGCAAGCTGCGAACGATCTTTCAGTAAACTGAAACTGGTCCTTTCATACCTCCGGGCAGGGGCGGAGCCAGACATTTTCATTTGAGGAGGCCACTGGAGGGGCCAGTTTTGCAACAAGGGGAGCTGTCAATGGTCTGTGTAGGACTTTCAGAAAGAGACCTACTCCAGTGGCATGATGTCACGCGGAAAATTTTGGGGGGGGCACGCAAAATTTTGGGGAAGCAGTGGCCCCCCCTGGCACCCCCCTAGCTCTGCCCCTGCCTCCGGGCCTCATTGATTAACAATAAGTTAGGGAAGGTTATGTGATATAGCTTTGATGATAATGGAAAGGGAGGACACAGCAAACGCTTGCTGTACTTTGATGAAATCATAGACGACTTTGATTCGATAAAGGCACGGAAACCGTTGTTTTGTTTTAATTAGCATTTTTGTGTAATTTAACCGGAAAAGGTTGGATATGTTTATGTCTCGATGGAATTGTGTTTTTTGAACAGAAGTGATACATGACTTGCATTAAATAGTTTATTGCACAATTCAGACTGAATGTTTTTTGTTTCAAAAGAAACTGTCGTTTGCAGTTGCAATATGTTGTTTAATTTTTTTGTTAAGATATACAATTTTGTCAGGCAACAATATATAGACCTATAGACTACGTAACGTTATTATTTGAATGTTATTGATGTTTATCATAATAAAAACAAATGAGTATAGAAGTATGTTGTAGTCGTCATGGATAATTTATATTTTATTTGCTGAAAAGTTTAAAGCAAAAGTAAACACAAATATTTTCAGTTTAAAAAATTATTTTCTTTATGGTTTATCTTTCGTAAAAATTGTGCCTATATTTAATATATAAATTATTAGAAAGGGCGCAGATTAAAATTTTGTCAGGGGCGCCACTTTGCATAGATACGCCACTGCTGTTGAAAGAATGATCTGATTCAACCGCTTTCACACATTCGTTCTCAGGTTACATGTGAATCGTGCTTGTGACCATCAGATGTGGAAGGTGGTGGGGGGAGCGGCATTTTTCGACCCGCCCCGGGGCGGCACTTCCCCATGTCGGGGCCCTGCTGATGATATATACGTGTTCAGCCCTATTATTAGTGGGCTGCAATGTCTTATGAATATTTGTGGTGACTGTGCTGCTGAACACGAAACTACTTTTAATTGCAACAAAACAATTGGTGTTCTTTTTTGCCAAAAAAGTATAAACAATCTGCTCCATCAAATGTTTTTCTAAATGGTGTACATGTACAACTTTTTGACCAAGTGAAATAACTTGGTGTGTGGATAAATGCATCATTGAAGGATGATGATGACATTCAGAGACAAGTGAAATCACTATACTATGCAGCAAACAAACTCAGAGGCACTTTTGATCAGCGCTCGCCTGCAGTAAAAAACACTCTATTTCGTGCCTATTGCATGCCAATGTATACTTGCCAACTGTGGAGCAAATACACACAGACCAGTATGAAGCGCTTACGTGCTGCGTATAAAAATGCTTACCGAATTATTCATCACATACCCAGAAATGTAAGTGTTCGCCCACACCAGGTTAGCCATTGTGTCAGGACTTTTGATGCCCTGTTGAAAAACAATTTGTATCGATTTTTTATACGATGCGCATCTTCATCCAACTTTTTTATTCGTTCGCTTCAAATGTCTGATGCTTTCTACAAATCTTCATTTTTCCTCAATTATTCAAAGCTCCTGTATGATGAAGACCAAATGCAGTAGTTGTTGGCGAATTGTTTCGGTATTTGCGTCTCATCAGTATTGCTTTTGTGTAGTAAAAAGAAAAAATGTGTGTGCAATGTATACAAACCAAGCATACAAAAAGTAAGAAGTGCTGTAAAATGTTTTTCTCCTCTCAATGTTGGTTGGTCATGTGCAAACACCGATTCTGTAATGCGTTACTGCATGACTAACCATATTTTGTGCTCTTGTGGATGACAATACAGTTGTGGTGATGATAATGTGTTTTGCTCCTCTCCATGGTCATGTGCAAATTGCGCTACTGTGTGGCTAACCATTGTTTGTGCCCTTGTGTCTATGATCGCGTCTGTGTGGACCACGGGTCTGCAATAAACTAATATTATTATTTATATGTTCAACAACATGAAATCAATTTGTGATCTTTGATGTTATTGTAATTGCCCTTGCTGCATTCGTGTTATTTCGTGATTTGAGTCACAAAAATGCATGAAAACGCCATACCATATATAAATATATTTGATGACAACACCTCTACTGGAATTGCACTCAATAGCATCTCTGACTATCTTCCCACTTTTGCAAACTTTAATTTCCATCCCAAATATGCCAAAAAGTACATACCAAAAATTCGCTGTCTAAAAATTAAAAAATTTTGACTTGCCGTCTTTTCTGGAAGATCAAAAGACTGATCTTGGCTTCAACAACAACAATGACATCAACATCACTTGTAATAATTTTGTTCTTTTTTTTCTTGTAAAAATGATAACATGAACACCAACGTAAAATTATAATTAGGAATTATAATAATACTTTTTAATAATGCTTGGTAAAACGAATGGACATAATTGTAATGGGTTTTTCATGTCTGTAACAATACTGAGATGAGTTACAATTTTTGTGCTCTGGGTAAAAATAAACAACCACTTTTTTTCACTGTCTCCGAAACAAATAAATTTCATGATGCACTGTCCCAAACGTGGTTGGTTCAGTAAGCACTAGAATTGATATATTTGAGTGTAATTGCACAAAATATTCCTGGGTCATGCCCTGGAGACACCACCAGAAAAATAGGGCTTACAGCTCATGTTTTGCATACTCTAGATCAGGGGTGGGGAACCTGCGGCCCGCGTGAATATTTTATGTGGCCCGCATCAGAATTTTCGTTTCCCAAGTTAGAGTACAACATCGCGTCAAGGCGAAGCTCCATAATAAGCAGGTACTCAGAGAGTAAGTCAAGAGAAGTCACTCTTCCTCATACTTAAAGGTCGAATTTTAGGATAAAATTAATTGATTTTTCGGCCCGACACTGATAATGCACAATTCATCCGGCCCGTGATAGTGAATACGTTCCCCACCCCTGCTCTACATGTAAATATTTTTCTGACAAAACGTGTTCTTAATACTTTTTACTCAAAAGTTTTGAGTGCCACCACTGCATATACCAGGGTTGGGAAAACTTAGTCATTTACAGAAAACTAAAAACACCAGTGAGCCGCAAAATCAATTTGCAGTGTCAATGCAAATACGGTAAAGAATGCTTTAATGATCAACATTAATTAAAACACAGCAAATGCATCATTTATCAATATTAGGCTTTTGTTTGATTTGCTACTCTCTGAAGATCTGGACAACACGTTGTTAAAACTGTGCGAAGTAATTGTCCCAAGTGTCCATTTTCTAGGGCTGCACGATGGTTTATTTTCCGAACTTCATTAAAGAGAAGAAAAGTTCACAGCAATATGTCGTGCTAAATAGATAAATGAGTCGTACACTGGTCTTTTAAATTGAGACACCTAACCGTAGAGCGGACAAAGTTAAAAATTTTGAGTTTTGAGAAAAAAAAGATCCTTGTTTTCTCTCATTCTGGTAGTAGTAATTACTGAATCAAAGAAGCTACCGAGTCATTTCGTGCAAAATAAATGGTGCGAGAGATGCAGTAATCATATTTTAAATGTTGATAACCAGTATCTATATGCACTTGGTCCATTCATTCATAGTTACTTTGACATATCGACTTTTAGTAGACTGGCCCACGTAAACATGGTTCACTGTATTGTTTGATATTAAAGTAAAAAGTGGACCATGTTAACATGGACCAAAATGTTTTTTCGTTGTACGGCTCTGAAATTTTGCCAGGAAAACAAGCTAAAGCTCTTCTTTCAATATCTTAACACAATTTCGATCCAAATTGACTTGGTCCAATCTACGGTTAGGTGTCTCAATTCTGAGTATTTACTTTTTGGAACCTGTCGCCAGAAGTCAACTGTGGCATTGACTGAAATCTTTTTGACAGCCAGATCTTGCATTTTGGTCAGATTCATTTCCACAGCAGACAAGTTTGTGGCAAATGGTTGGCGAACTGGACAGCTACTGCCGACTACATCAACGTTGAACTGATTTACAAGGAATGCCAAGCATGGTTTTAACTCCTGCAAACTGTCAAATCTGGCTGGGAACACGACCAATACTCCTTGCTATGTACTGCATTTTTGTATTCTTTCACTCTGTGGTCTGCAATTGCCTCTCAGTCTGACATCAGAAAAATGACAGAATGTTTCTGACAGCATTTCTTTTGAAAAATTTTAATTTGGAAACTTAAGTTGCCTAACATGTGCTTCAGGTTCACTGTCTTCGCAATTAAATTGCGTGAACTCCATGGTAACTAACCTTACGAACTCGTGTAAACTCATTGATAAATGAAACAAACATTAAATATGAGGCAACAACTCGCTATCAGATTGAGATATGGATATTTAGCTAGAAGAGCCACACAAAACATGTCGACGAGCCGCAGTTTGCCTACCATTGGCATATACTGCTAACTTACTGTACATTAAGTCAAAGTTCTGACAAAAATGTACTCAATGTCTGTATATACGGAGTTAGTCGATTATCTTGTTCAAACGGCATGCTAGTTTCCAAGGGCGGGGGGCATTTAAGAGCTATCTGCTAAGACGAATGAAATCATTGAGACAACCGTGAAGCGGTCTTCTGTGGATTGAAAGCATTTTCCTCCTGCGGTAAAGGAAAGAGAAGACTCGCACCTGAAAATTCTTTCATTTTAGTGCGTGGTTTCACAACTTCAAATACGCCAAGATTACGTAACTTATCTTGACACTAAATGATAATTTGGGGCGCACTGGTATGTCACCCAAAATGTTGAAACCCCTTGGGTCTAATTTATGCTTTTTCCATAAAATATCCGGAAGTATGTGAAAATTACTCTGGCAACGGGGGGGGGGCATGAGCCTTCCTATATTAACTCAACCCTAACCCTTATTTGTAACAGAGCTTCATTGTTAACAGCCAACACGTGAACCTCACCGTACAATGTACCATATGCAACGCAACTTTAGCCATAGCGAGGTTTATTTTGCCTGTGTATAGACTACAGACCGGTTGACTGGACGTGGCACGAGCATGCGACAAAGGAACTTTCTCTCGACCAAAAAAAGGATTTAAGAACCACAGTTTAGGCACAGCGCAGTGTGGCAAATAACGAGCGACTATTGCGAGACGTTAATCGATCGGTTGAAACGATACTAGGCTTTGGTTAACAAAGCTTTAAGTTAGCTCGTGCAAATTAGTGAAGCTGCAAGAGCATTCATGCGACCGAACAAACTAAAATAAAAACAGTAATTGCCTGCTCTAACTTAAAACCAGACCAAAAGACAGACAGCTGTGTTTAGCCGTCAAGCAAGTCAAAACCAGCACAAGTGCACAAATCAATTAAGTTCGAACAACAACAGCACAAACCGAAGACAAAGAAGACACTGCCAGCTGTACACTGCGCACCGATAATAAATGCAGCCCGGATCTCGCTGGGACTGCACAATAACAATGAAGTTTTAAAGCAAGTTTACTCTACCAGGAAGATCTTTTAACATAGCTAGCGATTACCTTAACCTGCTCTGTAAGTACAAATTACTCCTTTACGAAATTTTTGCGATACTTTATAACTTCGGTGGCCATCACATTTTGTAATGAGCAGCTTTTTGTGACATACTGCTTCTAATACCCTGTCAGTGATCATGGAAAAGAAAGATTTCGCTAAGATTATACATGACGCACATGAGAATAGAAACGGGCAGCCTGAAATCGCGCACAAGACAGGGTGCAGCAAGGTGTCGTTTGGTTTGACTGACACAAGGAATTACAGCAAGTGCTGGCCAACAGACCTATGCTCAAGAGCGATACATACAAACGAATGACGGCGCTAAACGCACACCTGCGCATGGTTTCGGGGTTACGTTGCTGCATTGTGTTGCCCACTGGTAAAGCAGTTAGTGGGTGAGGTGCACCACAACAAATACGTATTGGTCACAAACAGCACAAAATGTGATTAACAAAGGTCTGATCTCATGTGACAGTAAGAGGTGGACATGATTAACTACAGAGCAAACAACCTGGTGACCAGGGTGGAAGCTCTTCAGCAAGCGGTAGCTTTCCACTTCTTCAGCGAATGAACGCCTCTCCACGACGACCGCGCGGGCGTAATCCAGCAGACAAGACCAGGGAGGTATGCAGCCTAGTTATGACGCAACACACTGAGAGCGACAGGATGTTCAGGTCGGTGTGGATCACGAAAAAAGGTAAAAAGAAAGCGACAACGCACAGATGACGGCGGCTACAGCACTTCGAGGGAAACTTGTTGCGGCGGACGCGGACAATAACACAAAGCAATAAAAAATAACCATCTTCACACTGATATACAAAGTAAAGTACAAATAGCTACTATGGAGTCGAAAACGATCAGGTGACAACTCAAACGAATTTTCTTAAGTACCATGCGTCGGTGGTATCAGCGGAAAGGCAGTTAGAAAGAACATTTCAAAAGCCAGCGTAAACAACGAATAGTAGTGCATTTTCCCGGCGTTCAGGTAACCACTGAGATTCTTTCATTCAGCACCTTGGCCAGACACGAGCGCCTAGCTGCGACAAGAACGGGGTCAGTGATTGACCATACTTAGAGGTACATGCGCACCCGTGTTCAAAGCGACTTCGTTGTGTGGGTAGTGATGAAGATGACTGGTCGTCGAGGCTGGGTTGGCGGCAGGAGACGAGCAACTTGTTGCCGGAGGAGCGTCTGTTGTTGTTCGGTTTGGGGAACTCCGTGAGACGTCTTCACGATGCTGACCTTGCAAACAATTGCCGGTCTGTTCGTCTGCGAAAGTTAACAACGCACTAGTGGCAGCAGTTGTCGCATCGCGCTGTTAGACAACCAGCGTGAAAAAAAATTTATTTAGGGAACACATTTAAAGCCAGATACTAAAAGCTAAATGATATTTCTACTGAACAACTCTGGTGGAACGACCAGCGAACACAGTGCGATAACGAACTTACCTTCAGCGCCCTGGGAACCATTCGAAGACACTGATATAGAGTTTGGCCAAAAACGTTCGGTTGGCCGGTTGTTCTGCTGCTTTGCTTTCTTTACTTTGTTCGACGAGGCAGAAGCTTCGGGATTGCTTGCGTCCAGCATTGGTTGCAAAATCCTCCGCCTTGCATTAATAAACCTGCCAATGCACTGGCCGTGAAGAAAACCACTTGACCATCAGCTTAACTCCGTCTCTTCAGACAATTTGACAATCAGCACTGTTTTTGCCTAACAGACGTATCGTACTTTGTATGCCACTGTTTGCATCACACTTTGAAACTTCAGCCCAAAATCACTATTCTTATTGTTAGCTCCAATTCATAAGACATAGTAAGTAATTCATGATATTAAGATCAACTGCTGACATTTTCCCCATTACTACAGTTCGATAACGGACGATCGAGTTCACTTAAATATGTAATTGTTAGTGGCCACAACCTGCAAATCATCGAGGGCCCAAACGGAAATTTTCCTTGGCATTTTCTTGCATCATGCATGGGAATATCGGCGTATCATTGGTTTTTCCTACACCATAGAAATCTATGATATTTCGTGTCAAATAAGAACAGGGGCTACGCGAGTTGGGTTGGCTCGTTTCGCATTTTCATCGGATTATTTTCGTTAACCAGGGATAATACTTTCGAGTGTTTTTATTCCTTTAACTTTGCATGAAGCTAGAGTTTCTTCAAAAACGATGCTAGACATTACTTTCTCCTAAATTTACGCGTAAGTTTTAATCTCATCTTCTCTGTGTTTGAAGTTTTAATCTCATCTTCTCTGTGTTTGGCTTAAAAGTGTTCAACTAATGTTTGTTATGAGCTAAGGTAATGGTTCACTGTACAAGATCTGGGAAGAATTTTCACACGTTTTCCAAGGTTTTGTAAACCAGACGCTTATTGCGCACACGCGTTAGTTGGCAAAGCGCTACAAAACATATGTGCACTACTTTTCACGTATGGAATGTCACACTGGAATATCTGACCAACGTGTCATGGTCGTATCGAAGCCACACGAGTTTCTTCCCTCAGTGTGACTCTCTTCCTGAAAAGAGAAAGGCTTTCTCGAAGAGAAAGCTCTCTTCTTGCTTTCATTGGCTGTCCTTATGGCGCGAGCACGTCATAGACAGTAACAGAACGCTACGCAGACGACAGTGCAAGGTTACAAAGACAGTCCCGTTGTGCCGTGCAGTACAGCAACTGGATTTCGAAACTGCTTAGAAATAAAAATGTCGATGTTGCAACCTGCTGCGTGAATTCAGTGATTAATTACTAGCGTTTTGGTTTGACGCAGTTTCCCAAAGGTTGAGTTTGATTTTAAGTGCGTAATTTGCTGTAGCTCTTGCAGTCAATACAGTAGATAATACACTAGTGTTTCAGTCAGCCCATGCTAGTGCAATTGGTAGCTGCTACTGTACATTGTATCTGAAGACTACTGTATTCAGTTGTGTGACTGAAAATTATAATAGCAGAAGCAATTTGCATTGGTGGTCAGATTTTACTGTTGGAAGTACTAGGTAGTGTATCTCATCACTCTTACAGTAACACTAACAGTACAGTACATAGTACAGTAGCCCACAGTACTTCAACCTGTGGTTGGTATTGTTTGCTTGAAGTGGGTACAGTAGTAATGATTTTAGTCTTTGCAGTCAGTAGATTTCGTACAAGAGTTTTTGAACCTGTCATATGACTCGGTGTTTGCTCCCAAGGGTTCCTACCCTTTCGTCCATTCCATATAGGCATAATATGTGGACTTAAAATGGTTTTCAGCATGTGATTGGTCATCACGTTAATGCACTTGCAGGTGATGGATTTCATTTCTTGTTCCTATATTTGGAGCAAAAATTCAAGAGATTCTAGCAGTGGAAAGTTAGTTTCAAAATTTTAACACATATCGGTCAGATTTAAAGACTTTTTCTAGGAAGTGTCTAAATGTCCACCAGGGGTGCCACAGTTTGAATAAAACGCTAAATGTGTCACTCTAGCAGCACCATCGTAGTGCAGTAGTCGAGCAGACACATCTATTCTATGTATGTCTACTGTGAGAGTGATTATTACTTCGGCTCTCACCATGGCACCTTTCGTTGTAGTATTAGTGGTTGCACTTTAACTTTTCATTGAACTGCTTTTTCTTTACTTTCTTCAAAAGTTTTTCAACTTGAACTTGTGTTCAGGTCCAATTTAGGTTAACGCTATGTTTAGGGTTTAGGTTCAGTACGTTTCTACCAACAAGTGTATTGCAGTCTACTGCACATTCGTCATGTGTTACTATCACTTTAAAAACAGTGGATGAATAGGTTTCAAAAAATGTAAATCCAATGATAGATCTATAGCCACTGCCTTTTTATAAAGATTTTGGCCATAAGCTTAGAGCTACAGAAAGTATCTCTGACAGGCCTGACAGTACCACTGACTCAGTGACTGTTCCTACACGGAAGGGGTGAGGGATAGTAGGCTACATTGTCATTTTTCTAGTAAAGTCATAGTTTAGGTGGAATGTTTGTACAATAGGATGTAATAAATTTTATTTTGTTGTGAAAATGTATAAATGTGTTACACATTGCTTCAAACAACCACTTCCATCTGATATAGTTGGTATTTTCAAGGTTTCGCAGTTAAGTGACAAAGGATTTTTTCATGTTGCTAGTTTTTCGGGTGCAACACCATGAAAGGTTTTGTGTGTGTCCAATTTGATAATAAAAGCACTGACATAGTATACAGTCAGTGGATGGTTGGAACAAGTCGGTGCAGATGGCCACCAAGTGGTGTAAATGTTCGACTGTTGGCAGAAAACAAAGAAACTTTTGCAGACAACTGGACAGTTCATAAATGCAAAATTTTGTGCCAGTCAGGTA
>Ga0210059_1016265_pt1 | contig 10754 bp, 4 predicted proteins | sample Ectturendosymbi2_FD_188042 | JGI IMG/M metagenome (GOLD analysis project Ga0210059, IMG submission 188042) | Ecteinascidia turbinata endosymbiont from Florida, USA - Sample 2 (SPAdes) (version 2) | ecosystem: Host-associated > Tunicates > Ascidians > Unclassified | place: Key West, Florida... | reverse complement strand
CAACTATTGTGCCATTGTGTTTTCATTTGCTCTAATGTTCGCTAACGATTGGCTTACTGCATGCGATGGCTTTTATGATGCTTCTGCTTGTTGGCTGAGTCATATGAAACAATAAACCATTGACCACTGAACAGTATTCAGGAGTTCAGCATACTCCACTAGCAAATCATAAGTCCTGATGTCACCTCTGCATATAAAATTGGGCTTGATGAAAAATTTTATAAAACCAATGGTCAAATGCAATTCCGGTAGCTTTAATTTAACTATTTGTGGGACAAGTTCCCTGATCTCAGGAAAGCTAAATTGAAAGAAGAAATTTTGTAGACCATAGATTTGTAGAGGTTTTGACAGATTGAAACTTCAAGTTAAGAATGTCCAGTTAAGAATACACTGGAGTTACAAGCTCAGAAGGCATTCAGGTAGATATGCTCGATCTTTATAGGAAATATTGAGGCTCTTTGTTTCAAAGCAGGAGTTGCAGTTGCTTTAGCTAACACAGAGATGGGCTTGCATGTATCTTTAAAGATGCATTTTCTTCATTCACACCAATGTTTTTTGGAAAACCTTGATGTCATGAGTGACTACCATGGTGAATAATAATCAAGCTATGGAAGCAAGATACCAGGGATTCTAAAAAGAATCAATGATGGTATTGCCTGTTGGATTTGTCTCGTGGTGATCCAGCTGCGCTTTTTAAAAGAAAGTCTAATTCAAAACACTTATAGAAGTTTTATGAGTTCCACTACCAAGGCCAGAAGTCCTCTATTTGTTCAACTTGTTTTTGTTATCATTCGTAATAAATTAACAAACTTTATATAGACTGAATTATCACGTCGTTTTTCACTAGGAAACAATAGCTGATATACTGGCATACAACTGTTTATGTACCCAAAAAAAACTTGCGCTGTCACTCTAAAATTTGAAGTGCCATAAGAAAATGAATGCCAAATTGGGAATCAGCACCCAAATGTTATCTAAAAAAATTATGTCATATCGTCGTTTAAAACAAAGTGTTTTTTTGCTGACCTGTGTAATCTTTTACAGTTGCAACACTACTTTAACAGTAGCTCACGAAAAACACAAATGATTGCGAGCAGAATAAGCACTATGTAGGATTAACTGAGCAAAAAAAACCACACAACTATGCAGTAACCTCTATTCCACTTTTCACAAGGTACACCACATCAGCCAGCTCAAATTTCTTGTGCTGTTCATTGACACAATCTGACATACTTCCAAGACGATTAATGGAATTTTCCTTGGTGATAATATCTAAGACAAACAGAGATTAAGTACTGGCAACAGCATAATAGAGAAATACTATACATACAAAAGTTTACACAAAATATCAAAAACAGAAATGATTGCAAGCAGCCAAAAGTTATCACACGTTGTATCACTATTTCTACAGATAATAATTTTGTTTTGCATGCACCAAGCCCAATAGATATACTTCTGACAAATATACTAATCACTTCTCAACGAAATTCAACCAACAAACTGGTTTTCTCAGAGGGTATTTGCCAGCAACTTCAATCTGGACATGAAACTTATTTTGCCATGGTACAATGAACTTCAGTGGTATATACGATTCAGTCCACCCACACTCCCCAAGAAAAGTTCTTTCATTGAGGAAATTTACAACATGTACACAAGCGAGTCACAAAACATGTCAGAAGTTCATGGTGGTAGAGTAACAAATTGAAAATAATCTTTCTCACCTTATTGGCCATATGTATTATGTGAAATGTAATGAACAAAGATCGATCGTTTGTATCACCCCAACTATCAGTTTGGTCCACATTTATATCATAAGAAATATAAATTTCAACAATTGCAATCCCACCACTTAACTTATTGATAATTAATTGAACAAAATGTTTGGCACCAATATTTTGAAATCAAGCAATAGTGAAAGGTCAATCAAGGCAGATAAAGTGAGAATCAAGTTAATATGAAGCTACACAGTAAGCGCAATTAGCTCTAACATTAAATCTACAATGATGTTCCTACTTTTTTGTTTCTTTCATACAAATGGGCCAAATACTAAGAAGGAAACTCTGCTGAGTGTAAACCATAGCCCAATGGGCCTGAAGAATAACTGGAGATACAGCATCATCCTATAAACTGCTCTGTTGTACCAACACTGTTTGGTTGCAAAAAGGTTATGGTAACCTGGGGAACTTTTAGTTAACCCTTGCAGTTCTGCTCTTCAAGTCCATGATGCAGATTTTAGCATACCAAGGAGAGATTGGTTGTTTATAACCTAGCAATTCCTAATGCAATTATGTGCGGATCAGCCATGAAACTTTTATGCATGTGTCGAACTTACGCATAAGCAACCTCACTACATTTCTGAAGTCAAATGCCAAATTAGCCAATTAATAATTAACACCTTTCCTGCTGGTAGATTCCTTTAAATTCTGCGTGAGCCACTTTTCTTGCCGCTTTGTACCACCATAGCTTGCGAGACGATTGGGCTAGAGAGTTGTTCAAACCCTCCAAAGATGTTGCGAGTCTTCTAGTTTAGAATTTTTGCATTTTCTGTGAGTGACATCATAAATGGGGTAGGTTTAGGCTTTTCTGAGCCAAGTTCATCAGGTCCTGGGCCCCAACTGCAAGAGCCAATTTTTTTACTCATGTTTTTATTGGAAACTAGCAGTGATGGAGTCTCAAGACTTGGTCTCAGTCTTGAGACCCATTTTTGCTAGGTTTCAGATCTTGAAACTTTGAATATTGCAAAGAAATGGTTTATTAAAGTTTCTATAACCAACGATTTTTTGTTTGTTGTATTTGCAGGAAAGAAACAATCAAAACATGTTGGAAAAATGCCATAAATTTGAAAAAAATTGAAGTCAGAAGTGATGACAACATTTTTTTTTAATTCAGCAAAATGCACGAATTTTGAAGTCTCAAGTTTCAGTCTCAGAGTTTTTGATGCAGCCTCGGTCTCGTCTTGGAATTTTACCAGGTCTCGGTCTTGGAAGTTATGGTCTCAGCTACATCACTGGAAACTACGCTATAATATGAGTCTTTAGGGCCTTTGATTGGCCATCTAGCATTTCCACTTTAAGAGTTATGGCCAAAAAAATTAATTTAGATAAAAATAACCCAAAGTATTTTTACCTTAATTTGTTTTTTTTGGCAAAGAACCCTGCAACGGAGACATATAAGAATTTTATTCCTAGGATATGGCTACATGCCCACTGATGTTGTCATCTGGTGTTAGTAATTGGCCTGTGGTTGTTGCTTGAAGGCTAGCGAGTTAGGAGGGTCTGAGGCAAGGCTGAAAATGGGGGCTTTTTAATGATGTCATCATACTCAGCCAACTGTGATAAGACCTTTCTTATCAATTGGTATGAATTTCTGCTATTGCTTGATAGGGTCTTTTCAGAACCTTTTCGAACAAATTTCAATCCACAGTTTTCTTATGGTATTGAAGTTGGTTTGAAGCTTTTCCTTATTTACACATAGTTGCTGTTGGGGGCCCTTTTGAAAGCAGAGCACTTACACACTACAGTTTCTCTTGAGGGGCCTTTTGAATGCAGAGTACTTACACATTGCAGTTGCTATTGAGGGCCCTTTGAAAGCAGAGTACTTACGCATTAGTTTCTATTGAGGGGCCCTTTGAAAACAGAGCACTTACACATTGCAGTTGCTGTTGAGGACCTTTTCGAAAGCATATTACTTGCACATTACAGTTGCTGTTGAGGGCCCCTTTAGAAGCAGAGTACTTACGCATTGCAGCGGCTGTTGGAGAGCCTCTATGAAAGCAGAGTACCTACACACTGCAGTTGCTGTTGGGGGCCCTTTTGAAAGCAGAGTACTTACTTATGATCTGCTTTGGAGTAAATTACATGAGTGGATAGTAAGTTTTCATCAAAAAAGAAGAAGAAAATTTAAGTGCAAAACACCTCAAGGGGAGCCCCTAAGACAGGGGTTCTCAACCTTTTTCACGTTAAATATCCCCGAGTCATAAAACAATCAACCCCAACCTCAGTGAGCTGTCTGTGGAGTAGCCTTACATGCGCAGGTTAGCTGGCAAAGCTGTGAATTTCACATTGTTGCATCACAACACGCAAGATCAGGCAAAATCTACGCAGAGTTTTCAATCGGCATGCATTTTCCACTAGTATAAGATATTAAAAAATAGTAATACATGAAAATTCAACTTTATCCAAGCACCCCTGTAAATCTTCCAATGAACCCTAAGGGTTAATGAACCCCACGTTGAGAACCCCTGTCCTAAGAAGTGGGGCCAAAAGCAAATGCCTCACCTGCCTCCCTCTAAATCCAACAAAGCTTAAGGGCACCTCTTGGTTATGGAACCATTCAGACGAAAAGAAGTTATTAATTAGAGGTTTGGAATATCTTTGAAGTTCGAACATTAATGACGCACAAAAATGAAGCATAACTTATTAACCCCAATATCCATTAAAATTTTAGCTGCTTTTTTTGAATTCCTCACCCCTGAAAACATAGAAACAGACACTTTGTTCATATAATTTGGTTGAGGAATGGTGGTTTGAGAGCACTGTTTTGTGGCAAAGTTGCTTATTTTTGAGAAGAAATTAGTTCTTTTCATTAGCTGAGTTAACTATGAAGTAGTTGAGTTGAGGTGTTTATATTGTCAGGCATATCCAAAGTACATTTGTGTTTGTGTGAGGAAAGTTTCATTACTCTGTGATACATATACGCAGCCGTTTACCCCCTGAACAAGAAGGACTGAGGGTTAATCTCTGAGTGGTTATCATTTTCAGTACCCTTTAAAACCATTATTTGCTATTTGTATTAAGATATTTTGCTTCTATTCAATGAATATTTCCTAAATGTCATAAATCAGGTGAATATTTAGATCTTGACCAAGAGTGGACCTCACAGGCCACAGCAGGTGGCCAAAGTTTTACAAATATATACTATGCCTGACAAAATCCTGTATTGAGATGCCTATAAACTTTGATCCACATCTCCTAGCTAAATTCCAACAGCAGATTCAGAAAGAGCAGGCCAGAAATATCTAGAACTGTTGTTTTTTTTCGGTCATTTTTCAGTCACACACCAAAATGTTTTTGAAATGAATGAAAAAGATTCAGTCATTTCGGTCAGAATAGGCTAATGAACAAAGTTACAACCAGTTTAAATACCACTGTGAGACAAATGACTGAAATGTTTCAGTGACCAATTTGTCTCAGCAAAAATGACCAAAATGTCACAGTGAAAAAAAAGCAGATCGAGAGTATATACCAATTTTCAGACTTATAGCGTGTTAGAAATGAAGTTATGTGCCCACAAAAACCTTTCAAAATGAACATGGTGATCCATGTGGCAAAATAGATTGTGGCCCTTAACACCTTAGTTATCAGGCAGTTAGAGCCTAAAATCCAGCAGTTTGCATGTGTCTTTGCATGGGAATAACTCTGGGTTTTTTGACCTACTCCATCTGGCCCTAGGCTCAAACCTCTAGATGGTAGTATTTCGCTCAAGTTTTTAATGGAAACTAGACTAAAATCCGAATTCTTTTGATGACTTGCTGGGGTTTCAGCTTCGAAAGTTATGACCTAACAACAACAAAATAAGTAATTAACCCATAAATTAAATAATTATTTTGTTTATTTTAAGCCATAACTTTTGAACCAGAAACGCTAGAAAGTCAATCAAGGGCTCAAAAGACTTTCTAGTGTAGTTTCCAATTAAAACTTGAAGCGAAACTTGTCTAGTGGTTGGGCTTTAGGCCAGGTAACATGAGCCAAAATGGCCAAAAACCTACCTCACTTATGGCATCACTCTAAAAAAAACGAAACCACAAAATTTTTTTTTTCATTGCAGACTCAAAGACTTGCTGAGTCTTTTTGAGGGTTTGAACAGCTCTCTAGCACAATCAGCTACAGAGCTATGTGGTTGGTAAGACAACCAAAATATGCTTGCTTTTGGCCCAATTTCCAAATCCGATATATTCGTATGCTGGCAGTGAACGTGTTGAAGTTTAAAAGGCCATAAAAACTAAACTGCTTGGAATTTTGATCAGAAACTTAGGGATTTTTCACTGCTGTTGTAGAGGCACATTTGTTACAATTTTGAGCAAAATCTGAGCCGGTGCCCACGGAAGCACTGGTGAGTTGAAATGACCCTATGTGCTTTATGATTTTTTAAAACACGAACTTAGATAATACATGCAATATAACCATGACAATCTAAATTTTAACATTTTTGTTTCATCAATCTTATCTGAACTAATAGGAAGTTCTATATCAGTGCTGTTGAACACATGAAGACGAGTCTAAAAATATAAGCTTAAAATGCACATTAAAGATAGCAAATTGCTACCAACTTTTCAGCATGTCAATTCAGCAATATGCAAGCACACAATTTGTCGTGTTGATGAATTCTAGAATTTTCTTTAGAAATGAAAAACAGCTCATACCAAAGTATTAACAAAACCCAGACCATGTCAACATTTAAGCACAAGGTTAAATTCAAACTTAAAAATCTGAAGAAGTGTTGCAGTGAAGCTAATATTACCTAAGAGACCTCAAGGAAATAAATCAACTCAGCTAAAGACTGATGCAGTGAGCACAGATAATGCAGTGAAAAGTAAGCAGCATGATAAAAAGCTACTTTTTCCTGCATGTTGATGCAATTTAATCTATTCTTTTGTATTAACAATTAGTTTGTTTTGCAGATGTTGATGTCCGTGATGGGTGCATTTACATGCAAAATCTAAGCAATACCTAATATTCAGAACCTGTTTTTAACTATTATGTAGATCAGGGGTGCCCAACCTTCACTGACATAGGATCTACCTTTACATTTTTCAGTCTCTGGAGATCTACTAATCTGGCAAAGCTTTGAAACAAAACAAACCAAGAATGTGGCATACTCGATATGATGCTATCTTAGCTGCCTTACCTCTCGTATTTGGCTTGGTAAAAATAGACTGTTGTGTAGCTAGTTGTGATTTCAATTCTTCTAACTTTTTTTTTCGTAATTCACTTTGGACAGGAAAATCCTTTGTGTACTTATTGTAGTTCGGCAAACCCTTATACATGCATAAAATCACCCGCGATCGACTGCCAGGCATTTAAAGATCGACCGGTAGATCGCGATCGACTGGTTGGGCACCCCTGATGTAGATGAATCAGCATGTAGCTTCGTGGTAAACAAAACGTTGCTCACAAACGTGGTAAATAAAAATTATGGGAAGCAGCCTTGTGCTGCGAGGACATTGTGTCCTTTTCAAAAACAGCCTTATGCAGTGTCAGCCTTGTGCTGCAGAGAATCAAAGACCCTATGTTTTCAACTAACCGACCAACCTACTCAGTCCGCATTATGCTCAGAATAGGGCCTGCCTTGGTTTTCTCTACTACTAAAAGAACAACTCAACTCAGTGGCCAAGGAATGCGGAAAGAGGCAAAAACACAGCCTGGCAATTACTCAGGCTAGATCATCAATCAAGAGGAAACGTTGCGTAAGGACAACATGCAAGCAAAAATACGCAGCAATTCTGCTAATGTTGCATACCTTCCCCAAAATGATTAAAGCAGTAAAAGCGAAATCATTTCAACACAACCAAATGTGAGAACGAAAATCGCTTTTCCAAACATTTGCAAAAAACATCTCTTCCTTAACAGACCAACCTTTGTGGTCCTCATCAACAAATTTCACAACTTCACATGTGCACAGGCTGCGCAAAAGCACTAGATCTAAGCACAGACCTCATTAGGGAAACGATACACTGTATGACGATTGCAACAAAAAACAAGTGTGCAACGTAGAAGTCGATTAAATAACTGACCTGAAACATAACAGCAAATCATGGCTGCATGTACAAGCAGTAGATGCAGAAATTAACTCTGCAGCAATAGATCAATGAAATAAAGATGAAATGCAACAAGTAAGTCACAGCCGCACGTGTAAACAACAAAAACAAAAGTGCCCTTTGTGCCACGTTAATCAATTGCTTGTCAAAAGCAACATTCAAGTCACACAGTGAATGAGCACGACCTGCAGTGTCTTCAACAAAAGACAATAGATGAGAAAACATAGCTGTGTGACCAACTGAATTAACGTCAACTCCATCACAGAATTTCCTCTGTAAATGCATAGGCAGCCTTTTAAATACATACAAGGTTTGGACAAATTTAATTCGGAAATGTCATCCCAATGAACAAGCGTTAAGTAGCAGTTAACCATACCAGTTTCTGGCTTATCCAAGCTTTCTTCAGCTTTAATCAGGGGTCCCTTTACAATAGAATCCAAATGAGCCATAACAACCACATGCCCAAACTCACTAGAGAACTTATCAAATGCTGTTTTTAAGGCTTCGGACTGCAGATTAATAATATTGCAGGACCTTGTTGCTTCATAGGCTTTATCCCAACTCATATCGATTAAATACGCAAGCTGCAAAGCAGAGTCAGAAACTTGCTTCATTACTGTCTCCTCAAAGCTTTTCATGAAACCATAGTGCAGAGGATTACTGTCAAATGTAGGTGAGTTCCTCTTAGGCAGAGTAAGACCCTTGCTGATTGCTGAGCTCAGACCCTTTATTGTTTCTAAAACCACTGCATCACTTTGCACCAGGCCTGCAACATGTGACCCATCAGTACCGGTTGACACCAGCCCCACTGGAAAACATTGTGCATCTGCGTTCTGATGTGAAGTGGTCAGGGTTTCATTTTGAAGGATAACACGTTGCTTCGGAATAGCACCCCTTGCGCCAACACTAAGGATCGGTTTCGTATCCAGTGCATCCATGGCTGGAGCAACTGCTTGCTGAGTGACAGCTGGTAAACATGAAACTACACACGCAGAATTGGCAATTGGTTTGTTAGTGCTAACAGCACTATCCACAGGCAGCGAAATCAAGTTCTTGCCACAGCCAGGCTCATCTGAATTGTGATTGACCCCTTCACAATGCTGCAACTACATCTTATGACTTGACTTTGAACTTGCTGACATTGCTTTCTTTAACTTCAGTAGCTCCATTTGAGGGACTACTCGTGCTTCTTCAAGCTCCAGGTGCAATCCTGTTTGCTCTTACTGAAGCTCAATCATTTTCTGCTTCCTAGCGATTGACGAAATGGAAGATCTTCTTGACGTCAAGCTAAAGGTGTCAAGTTCACCTTGAACCTTCAGACTTTCTAACTTCTCATTATGAATTCCACTATCGAAATCCTTGTAGTCCTATGGGTGAGCATTCATCGAGTCTTCTTGCATCATAATGCGCTCGCACTCAATCGTTCAGAGAATCAATTGAAGATTCTGTTTACTCTTGTTCAACAAAATTTATGTATATTTTTGTTAAATAATTTTCATTTTAGTTTGCTTAATTTTTGTTTACTTTTGATGTAGCTTCCTGACACTTAAATTCAGGTCCACTTCAAGAGAACCATAAAATTCAGATAAGGCATGTTATGACTTTATTCTCACATGCCAACAAAACGCGGCCTACAAAATGTGGTAAATAAAACGTTGCTCACAAAATGTGGTAAACGAAAATTATGGGAAGCAGCCTTGTGCTGCGAGGGCCTTGTGTCCTTTTCAGAAACAGCCTTATGCGGTGGCAGCCTTGTGCTGCAAAGACCTTTTGTCTTTCTAAGAACAGCCTTACGATGTGTCAGCCTTGTGCTGCAGAGAATCAAAGACCCTATGTCTTCAACTAACTGACCAACCTTATTGATCCTCGTCATGCTCAGAATAGGGCCTGCCTCTATTTTCTCTACTACTAAAAGAACAACACAACTTGGTGGCCAAGGAATGCGGAACGAGGCAAAAACACGGCCCAGCTACTACTCCAGGCTTGATCATCAATCAAGAGGAAAAGTTGCGTGAGGACAAGCAAGCAAAAATACGCAGAGATTCTGAGAACGTTATACAGCATGTGCCCTATTATTATATCAACAAACTGCTTCAATTGTCACCCCAGTAAAAATCATGTTAATTTCCTATCCTGAAGCTCTGAGTTGGTATTCCAACTTGAAATTTAAGCATTGATGTAAGTGAATAAAAAATGAGCACACCTACTGCTGCAAAAAATCAAAAATAGGATAAAAACAAATTTGCATGCAACATCCAAAGACTGTTTCTTAGTCGTTCGCTAATCACACACACACATTGAAAGGAAACTACCTTCTGATGAGACAGATGGCATTTCTCCATCTCTTTCAAGACGCTTGGTGCCCCACTGAAAATTAAATACAAGAAAGTAAAATTAAAGAGAAATATACATGAATCTCTGAAGCTGAACAGATCCAAGGATCAGAACATGAATAAAGATTTGTTGAAATGATATATACTTATACCTCTTACCAATATTTGGGTTTTACTGATATATTGGTCTCAGTAGGTGTTGACAAAACACCATTATATTCCTAACACACGCAGCCAACTTGCGCAAGAAAGCACAACAAACCAAGTCAAGACCGTTATCTTGCAGCAACGCTGGCAGGTGCGTTTTCATAAACAAGCAGACAAGATGAACCACGGAGCACGCGTCGGCTGTCACAGCCAAAATAAAAGCATCACCATTAATCTGATTAATTAACACTTCAATTGCCGCTTGTCTGGAAAGCTGCAAAGGCGCAGAACGCCGGCCCACGATATATTCGTGGCTGGTGTACGATATACTCTTCACTTCAAACGCCAACCGTTGAGCGCCGGGTGGTATGTTTTCCTCTATAAAGTACGAGCATTTCGTACATGTCTCTAGCAACCAGAAACATGTATTTATAATGTTCGCTGACGTACGGTGTGGC
>Ga0210059_1016264_pt1 | contig 10755 bp, 9 predicted proteins | sample Ectturendosymbi2_FD_188042 | JGI IMG/M metagenome (GOLD analysis project Ga0210059, IMG submission 188042) | Ecteinascidia turbinata endosymbiont from Florida, USA - Sample 2 (SPAdes) (version 2) | ecosystem: Host-associated > Tunicates > Ascidians > Unclassified | place: Key West, Florida... | reverse complement strand
TAAATATGTGTTTATAACTGCTTGACAACGTTTACGTATTGTATTGCTGCTTGTTTTATATTTTTTCTTATCATACTTTCGATTTTAATGCAAAGAAAAATTTTGGCACTTCGAAACCCCCCCCATGAAAATTTTCTGCGTACGCCACTGTCAATGAGACTAACCAATCTGCACCAAATCCTGAGAACGTCCTTATATTCCGATGGCGGAAAGAAGCGCTTTGCGAAACTTTTCACACAAACGCGGAATGATATTTTGATGATGTTTTGCATTGCTAACCAATTCAGTTAAACCTGTGTTTACAATTTCTCCTTTCTCATTTGCCAAGAGTCTTTTCTATTAGAGAACAAATTTCTGTTTCCTAAGTTATGACTAGGAGACTCTATAACTGTCAGTCCACATTTACCCGTCTCTGGTGTCTTCTTGAAATTCATAAGGATCATGCAGTATATATAAAACTACTCGTCCATGTCTCACAGCAGTGAACATGTATTTATTACACGAACGCAGCCCCATGTTCAAAAAATGCCCTCAGTGCATTAAAGCTACATACTGCGATCTGGCTCCTGGCAGTGCCCAAACTAACCGCGTTGCGAATCGGTAATGGAGATGTTGAGGCGACTGGGTCCGGCGCGACGTTGCATGCGCGATGCACCACGAACGGGATGTGCACTAAGAATAGCATCCTGCGTCTGTGGTGTGAACAAGCAGTAATAGAGCATGACGTGTGATTTTTGTTGTTGCTTGCTGCCACAGTGTGAAGCTTTGCGCACTTGTCCTTTGATCGCAACAGAGAGGTGAAGTGAATGTTGAAATGAATCTCAAACACACCGTATTTTACGTATCGAACGCTGCATCTCACCATACTAATTCAAATTATGCAAAATCGAAGTTTGTCTGCGGCAAAGGGTGTGAAAACCAAAAGCATTTAGTACAGTGGTTCTTAACTTTTCTGTACCACACCTCCCATAGGTACTTGCTTTTGATTCAAGCCCCTGGCTATAAATATGTTGTAAAAACAAATGTGTTTTGTTTGGTAAAGTTATTGATCAAATTTTCAATCTTGTACAGCGCTTTAAGGGTTTGTGCTCCCTGGAAATTTATTGACGCCCCCCAGTTAAGAACCACTGATCTAGCAGGACAACTAGCAAACGAGTGTGCAGCACATTACTTACTTTGGGTTTACCAAAAGAACGGTATTACATCTGATCAGGGCCTTTGAGAGAAATTTTACCTGGGGGTACGAAGACCAATATCGGGCCCCCTGCTTCTGGGTTTCTCGTTGAAACTTCTATAAATGTATAGCTATAGTAATTAGAATATAGATAAAACAGCTACCTTGCTAAGATTTAGAAATATATTATTTGTGATGCTGGCAACTTGCTTATACACCGGAAATTTTGGGCTTGATTACAGAAAAACTTAGCGTGCATTCTTTAATCCTTCCGGGCTCCAGTACCTCTCGGGCCCGGGTACGATGTACCGCTCGTACTGCGCTGTCGTAGGCCCTGCATCTGATTGTCTTCGTTGCTACAGACTCCAGCGTCGATAGCAACGTCATGAAATCTGTAGTATAAGGAGAACGTGTTATAGCCCTCCCAGCATTAACATCATGCTTTTATCGGGAGTCTCTGAGCGGCTGACTTAGGGGCGTAACGAGGTTAGATGGCGCCCCGGGCAAAAAACAATTTGGCGCCCCCATGTTCAAACCTAAGGTCTTTCGGAAGCAAATGTGCTGTATTGAAGAAAGTACTTGCGACATTGTTGGAACTTTCGGTGCCCCCAGTGATTCGGCTCCTGTTTTCTGCCCCCCTTTACCCTCCTCGTTACACCCCTGTTCCTCAGATGAACTGCGACGTACGCTACCTTTCACTACCAACTAATTTCAAAGACTTGCAATAACCATGGGCGAGAGATATGAGAAAGCGCGTGCAAACGCTGCCAATGCAACCTGTTGCTGCGAAAGGAATGACGGCCAGAAACAAACAAACAAACTTGCCAGTAAGCAGTTTAGAGCAAGCATTTCAAAAATTTCGATTTGTTTCTTGCAAATCCAGAGACGTTTTGCTGACAGCGAACCTGCAGGCAAAACGTTTTTCAAAAAACTATCGCACCGTATGTAACCTTCATTTTAAATAAACAGGGCAAAACATTCCTGCCTTTGTTCATTTTGAACACGAAAACTTTTTTTCTCTCCAAGCATGACACGGGCGGACTAAGCTCGGATCTACGACAAAATATCCGTTGATACATATTATCGAACTTTTGAAATATGAAAATATCCTTTGTGATTCTAGCTGCTAAACGCTTGCTGTTGGATGCAGATTTCAGACTTTTGAGCACGTTTTGTTTAGATAAATTTTATAAATTTTGGAGATCATGGTAAAGGCGAAAGTATTTGTCAAAGCACAGGAGTTCGTCGGTTTTCCAACGGTGGACAACTTCAAATTGGAAACTCAAGAAGTAGACGACAATCTCTGCGAAGGAGGTATTTTTAAAGAATTTTGTTTAAAATCCTCTTTTCTTTTTTGCCTTGAGTTCAAGGTGTTATCTGTCATGTTCCCGACACGGCCATTGTTTCAACTTCAACATATTAATCGCTCAACGTCTCACATTATTTTACAGAGTTCCTCACTGAAGCATTATGTTTTGCATTGGATCCTTACACACGGTATGTGCAGACCTGAGTTGCCTGAATTGTACTGCAGATGGGTTTACGTTCAGATAAGTTAGTCAGTGGTGAATGGCTTGACTTTCCTCACCGTAAAATTCTGTCCTCGGCCCAAAGTGCTACGTTGCTTTTAAGAGAAGCAGCATGGAGATCAAATTTTGTAGTAAATTTACTTTGCAGTTCTGCCATGAAACGTTGTTTAAGTGTGTGAATAATCTCAGAGCCCTTATGGATAGGGGGTTCCCAAATTCTATGTTAATGTATGCTAATCGTGCAAACACATTTAGAAATTAAACGCCTTGTTGCAGAAACTAGACGAATGTGAAAATGTTGTTTTCTGCATAGTGTTGAGCAAATCTTTACAATTTTGAAAATATTTTTCCTTATAACTGCAATCAAATATTTACATATAATTTTTGCAATTTATTACCAGCAATTATGCGCTGTGATGTGAAGCCACTCTGTAAAAATATTCTTTTACCCAGTTTTTATCAATCGATTTCAGCGCATAGTAATTTTCTCGCATCGCAAAGTAAAAACTCTGCGTGAGGCAAATGAAGTTTTGGATGGCACAGTTCACAAGTTAACGCGCAATCGTTGAAGCTGTTTCTTGAAAAACCAAAAGTCGTGTGCGGCGATGGTTAATGATTGCTCTCGCAGTGTTATTTAAACTGCTAAAGACGTTGTCTGATAAATTTCGTGTGGCTGTTTTTTTGAGCGGATGATTTCTACGTGTTCTTCATGTTGGCAGTTTGTCACAATTATCAGTTGTGCACCACAATCTAAGACGCTGACAAAATCCGTCTTACTTCAGCTGATGATTAGTTTCAAACTCACAGCATGACTATAGGCCGCGCCTACAGCCCACGCACCACAATCAACACGATGTACTGTCACAGTCATTCCACTTACCTACGGCGGTAACGATTTCTGCTTGGCGAAGTTCAATTCTTCGGCATGCTTCATTACAAATGAAACACTCATCTGTCAAATGAAGCACTCATACTCGACGAATACTGCAATAAAAGCCACCTCTAGGTTGGCATAAAAACGATGTGAGAAACTTTTTCGTAAAACAACAGGGTTACTTAGTTTACATTCTTCGAACGAAACAAGTTTGATTTATATCAAGGTTTTGGGCGCGGCACAGTGAGTTTCTGCAAGCAGAAGAAAATTTTCTAAAATCAAGGATGGAAAGCATTTTGCACAGTATTAAGTAATCAAGATTAAAACAAAGAAACTCTAACATGCATGTTGTTATAAATCAATGATGTTTCTCATTTACATGCACATCGGATTCTCGCCAAAAATAAACAAACAATTAATAGTTTCATAATCCTTGTTTTTTTCTCACTACGTCATTTGAAGGAAAATGCATTTTTGTGTTTTTGCTGAAAGTGTGCCTATAGCAGCTTTCCTGGTTAGGGCCCCGTTTGACGCTAAAAAATTTTCTTAAAAACGACAGAAACAAGGTCACCAACGATGGATTGCTTTTCTCAAATGCTAGTCACCAAAACTGTCAACTGCTCACATCTGTCTCAAAGCCCCATGTAAACACATTTTTGTAACGATCCCAACGTTATTCTTATAGCTTTGAAATAAGTCCTAAGAAATCCCATCAGACAAGCGTTTGCAGCGTGTTTATAGGCCACTGACACAAGAAACTTTCCGAGAAAACAAGGTTTTGAGCAATTTAGCGTCCACTGAGAGGCACTGGTGCAAATGTAAAGCAAGGGTCCGCAAAGAGTGGTGGCGACCCAAATTTGTTTACATTTGAAATTTGCCATTCTCATTACATTCGTTTACTGTTTTATGTCCTACGTTTCATACAATTTTGTGCAAAAAAATTGCCACTGTCAATACTAATCCGGAAACTGATATTTAATTGTAAAGTATTTTCCACAAAATTATATGCTCATGAAATGTTTGGGTCGCGATCACTTAGAACTATCTTTTATAGTGGGGCCTAAAAGAACTCGCGCACCCTTGAAGTGGAGCACGCATCAGGTTCATACTTGCTATTTTTTAACCCCACATTGACGTAGATGCTTACCATAGTTGGTTTGGTACTGGTTTGCATATAAAGAAAGATTTAGCGCGGTTATTTTCATTTTATTTCGATCACTGGCAGCATTTTAAAGTTTTTTCTTTTACCATCGTTTGAACTTTGCACATCCCACTACATAATAGCTGGATTTTGAAAAGTTTGGTTCAATTCAAACAAGCGACTTGATTAAAATGAAGGGTTCGCACACATCTTTTTGCGACCGACTACGTTTGCGGAGTCAACATAAGGGTGTACACAGAGGAAGGTCGTTTGTTAGAACAGCGTTATTCAAACTGGTTGTACGGTACACCTATGGGAAAACCGGAAAATTCACCAGAGCGCACCATGGCGAAATGATGCAACTCATCGTAGGTATACGCGAAAGGCGAAACTAAAACAACTTAATCATCTTAGCAATTTTGGACTTGTAGCGCTTAACTGTAGATCAATTTTTTAATGAGGGTCGCGGCTAATTCTTCACTATTGTGTTTCTGTATGTGACCCTATAATAAGTTCTGAAAATTTGCATTGTTTAAATCTCGGTTCTTTCGCCAAAAACACATAAAACGTACGACTGCTTTGTTATCCTCGTCTCATGTTGCCAAGTTGGAAGGTCTGACGCAAAGTTCGAAGCGTCTCACCACAGGCTGCTAATCGCAGCTGCGTGTAGTCCGACCTCATGCTTGTTTTTTTGAGCAGGTTATGGCCAACTGAAATTGGAAAAGAATTCACCGGATTTCAAGCTGCCAGGTTGGTGCTGTGTGAATAAAGGTCTGTTCTTTATCTGATTAAATGCTATCTAGAAGCTTCCAGTTCCAGCACAGCATGCTTGATGGCACTGACTCATTCTAATTGCAGTCGTTGATCAAGCGTCACCGTATTTTTTGTGCCTGAACGAGTAAGAATCATTCCTTATACAGTCGCGGCACATCTCTCAACAAAAGGCATTAAGTGTGAAACAGTTCCACCTTTGCAAACGCTGAAAGCATTAAGCACAGTTTGAAATTCTGTGTTTAAACGCCGTTTACAACAATCGGAAGCTCTAGGTTTTCTGGTTGCTTTCGAGGAATCAGTCGACCGGGCTCTGCTTTCATCGCTTCGCCGTGATTCATACTTGCACAGCAATGTTCTCAAGTAACTGGTCTCCACAAAAGCCAAGAGGTTGAATCCATTGGCAAACATTTTTCAATAGGAATTCGATTTCGCTTAATACTACACATTCTCGGTCCTGAAACATGTAAACAATGCTTATAGGTGAAATGATGAAGGGCTAAAGTAAAGTCAGAAAAAAGTAAAAAATTCAAGACGAACATGAATAGATCAAAACACAAACTGTGGCAAGTCAAAACTGGAAAATTTACTTGCTGCCGAATTGCTGTACTTCATGACAACCTGTCGAAAAAATTTTTAGAAACATTTGATGAAAACCAAAAGATTATAACATTTTTATCAAAAATTTGGTTAAAGGTTTGCTCGGGTAAGATGACCTGCGTTGGTTGTTTATCTGTTAAATGGTGTTTGCATTTGCGCGGAGCCAAATATATATGGAACTTATGCCAGCGTGTATCATCCACCTGTCCAAAATTTTTGATGGGCAATGTATCTTCCACCTGTCCAAAACTTTTGATGGGCAAAATTTTTGACGGAGCCAAATACATATGGAACTTATGCCAGCGTGTATCTTCCACCTGTCCAAAATTTTTGATGGGCAATGTATCTTCCATCTGTCCAAAATTTTTGACGGAGCCAAATATATATGAGACTTTTGCCAGCGTGTATCTTCCACCTGTCCAAAATTTTTGATGGGCAGAATTTTTGACGGAGATAAATATATATGGAACTTATGGCAGCGTGTATCTTTCCCCTGTCCAAAATGTTTGATGGGCAGGTTGACGGAAAATCAATCAGATCTTAGAACTTCGAAGATATCTGAAAGAAGCAAAAAAGGCTAAAAACGTTGCGTGTTTACACGTTGCCATGAAAGAATGCAGCCTTACAATCACATGGGAAGACATTTGTCGGAGGACTGTGAAGTGTTCCCCCATCCATTGCTCACGCTTGCGTGTACGGTTTTTACGTTGTCCTGTACCGAGACATTCCAGTGTATGTACAGAAGAACAAGTGTCTTGTCGGAGTTGGAAACTAAGCTCATAAACCAGATGACATGAGTTGTACCCGAGTGGCCAGCATACCGGACTATGTCAAGCCTGGCAGGGTAGTACACTTAGTGTTTAGTGTTTCATGTCTAAACCTTACAATCGGAAGGCTTCCCATGATGAGTTGAAGATCCGACACAACGTATCTATGCACTCACTCTTGTATATGTGGTACCGGTACCTAATGAAAATCACCAAGAACTACCTGTCCGTTTCGATGTATCCCAGGGATCACGCAAGGATATTACAGCAAGGGGTTATATAGTAACTGCAACGGTTAATGTCTTACAATATTACAACCAGACGATTTTTGCGTAGTGCAGTCTCAGTCATTCTTTTTTTTCTTTTTCTTTGCAAATACTTGTTCGTAGTCGTTAGGTGCTTGTTGTAATGTAAATGCTTGAAAGCTTGTTGAAATCCCAGCATTGCACACAACCAACAAATGCATTCAGGGTTATCAAAAGCGCAAATCCCAATTATCCGAAAGACAGCATCGTACTTCAAGAAACCGGGTACCGGACCATCACCAAAGGCAAAGGGGAGCGCGCCTGGTACGTGTGCGACAACCTCCCCAAGAATGAACCGGTGTCTGTTGCCGTCGGCGCTTTGGGAATGCCTGGGTAAGTGACGTTTTCTCGTTTTAAAGCAAATGCGAAAACGGTTTGAAAAAATTACCTGACTGTATAAAGTCATGATGGGGCAGTTGCGTGGTTAGGTGATGTTTTCTCATTTTATGAAAGATACAAGACGGATTTAAACTTCGCGTTTGCACAGAAGCATGAACGTAGAGATTTTTTGTAAGCGCGTCTATTTTTGTGGTGATGTGTGGTTACTGGAACCTTATCTTAGCGGTTTCGTTTTATTTGCAAATCTACGGTAAAAACTCAGATATTTCGCACAATTGACGTTAATTGAAATCCTTTTCATTAAAAATCGATAGGTTGTGCTTCGAACAAAGTTCATGTGATGTGTGGACGTTTTCATTGCCGACCAGCAAGCCATGAAAACGTTTTGTTTTTTTTTGTAGTCAGGAAACGAAGCAGCTCACTATTGCGAAAAAAGTTTTCCTGTTATGTTTTTCATGTCACTTGCATTTTTTAAAGTTTTTGCTGATAGGCTTGGACCAATGTTTTTCAGGGTAACAGCTTACCATGGCTTGCACGATTTCTGCGCACCCAAGAAAGGTGAAACGGTTATGGTGACCGGAGCGGCTGGATCTGTTGGTACCATGGTGGGGCAGATTGCGAAAATTCTGGTATGCGAAGCAAAACATGTACTGTACATCGTATTTTTGTGTCACTTCTATTTTTAGTTATAGTACACATTAAATATTAGTGTGCTATCCTCTCAACGCTCCTCTAACGCTACTGGGAAGCTTTCCATCATGCTTCTTTTTCATTTTCAAAACTCAATCCCACATTAATTTGAGGAATAAATTGGTATCAGTCGTTCGCACTGAAGTTTCACGTTGTCCCATGATAAACACCTTTTTAGTAGTTGCATCTTTGACCATCCAACTATACTTTATATTTGGCAGCAAAAGAAATATGCACTGAAACTTTAAAAGCAATTACCGCGATGTAGCATGTAATGCACTCATTTTTGGGCCTTGTACCAGTCTGCTAAACCGGGAGTCTGCAAACGTTTTTGCCTGGCGGCCACATAAATTACTATGCAATAGTTTCAAAGGCCGGACATCTTACGTAATGTGCTTTTTTCATGGTATGTTGCATTCTATCAAATCAACAAATGTTTCTTTTATATATTATTTCTTCATATATGTCTTTTCGGTCGGATGAATTGGCTTAGCGAGCTAGATGGAATGGCTTTGCAGGCCAGATTTGGCCCGCGGGCATATTTGTAGACCCCTGTGCTAAAACATCAAGGACGACTGACTGATCAATCTAACAGAAAACGTATAACTTTCCACCACGCTCAACTCACATAAACTGCCCGACGCCTTTCTTTCAGATTGGTTTGCAAACGTCGGTCTGGCATTTCATCCATCTTGCACGATTTGTCTTTCGTAGGGCTGTCGAGCTATAGGCGCATGTGGTTCGGACGAAAAGGTTAAATATGTAAAGTCGATTGGTTTCGACGACGCGTTCAACTACAAAACTGAGGATTGGGAGACGTCGTTAAAGAAGATAGCTCCGAATGGCATCGACTGCTACTTCGACAATGTGAGTTGATTGAACGTCTTCAAAGGTAAAAAAATCTTGTTAAAGGATTCAAAAACTACTGTTTTTATTGTCAGAATATTTGATCAGGTATTTTCGTATTATGATGTCAATGGAAGCAGTAGTTCAAAAATGTTTCCCGTAGTTTTTTTTAAACTTTGTTTTGGGCATGTTTTCCCGCTAATATTATCTTGTAAGTCTTTGCAGTTTTGCTCTGTTTTTCTCGTCCACGTCTGAAAAACGCTAACAAGTGGCAGTGAAATTGCCCTAAATAGTCGAAAAAATGGTAGATTGGATTAATCCAAAGCAGATTGTTCCAATCCTTGTCACCAAGTCTTTTCCTGCTGTAGGTCGGAGGGCGCATGTCGTCTGTGATCATAAGTCAAATGAACGTTGGAGGAAGGATTGCCGTGTGTGGATCGATTTCCGCCTACAACGCTAAAGAAACACCCGAAGGCGAGCTGCGCTTGCGCATCAATTGTTTCAATTTAATCGCAGTTGCAGAAAATAATCGGAAATCGCGTTTTGTGCCAATTAGATTGTCTCCAGTTAATGGTGAAATTTTTAATGGATGCAACATTCGTGATAAAATAAAGCAAGCAGGGAAACTAAATACAGCAGAGGTTTTCAGGCAAAAATCATCATCAACTCCAGTAAAAATTTTGCTGTGATCAAACATATGTTTTCTACCGAATTCAAAAGCTTATTTTCACCATTTCGCCAACAGGACTCGACGGACTCATTTGATTATGCAGACGTTAGGGTGTGCCAAAAATATAATTGTCCCTTCCTGCTCCTAGCGTTCGTCTGGTTTGTTCTTAATCTCTGCACAAAAATCCACTTATGATTACTTTATAACGTTACGGAAGATTCAACTCGCACAGAACACTATTCTATCGGAATAATTCGCCAGTGATGCTTTTCCCCTCAACGTTTGTTTGGCTTCATTCGTCATTGAGCACTGAATAGTCTCATCACAACGTTGCAGCTCACCATGCTTTTCCTCTGAAAACTTGTGTGTTTAGATGCAGTTTTTCGTTTTTATCTCGGTATTGCCTCATGTTTCTCGGCCGGAAAAAGATGCATCTGCACACATTTATTTCCTTCTGCGTATCGCTACGGAAAAGTGAAAATTTGTAATTTGCCGATGTTGTTTTCCAGCTCCGATATTGCAGCTGCACTTTGTCTTGAAGCGCTTGAGGATGCAGGGTTTCCAGGCGTTCGATCTCGAGGATAAGAAGAAGGTTTACGACCAATTGCGTGACTGGATCGTTGAGGTCTGTCAGTGTTGGATAAGTAACGCAACGACGTAACGACGCAATCGCGTCATTTCGCGTCAAATCGAAGTAACGACGTAGTCGCGTTTGACGCAATCGCGTCAAATCTGAGTAACGACGCAATCGCGTCGCAGTTTTTGCAAAAACGTTTTCAGAGAATAACTTCAGGTCGATAGATAAATTGCTTTACACTTGTTTATCTGCGTTGAAAAGCATCACGGGTTTGACGCAAAGGCGCAGCCAGGGGGGGGGGCTGAAGGGGCTCAAGCCCCCCCCTTAGCGATCAGAATATTGATGTTTATTTTCTTAGTTTTTCACCAACATTGTACTGTAAGTCGAGATCGGGTGCATTTGCAAAATGTTCTTTGGCAGTACCACAGGCGTAGCAACACATTCGTTATCAAACCAAGCGGTTATGAATTTT
>Ga0210059_1016263_pt1 | contig 10755 bp, 8 predicted proteins | sample Ectturendosymbi2_FD_188042 | JGI IMG/M metagenome (GOLD analysis project Ga0210059, IMG submission 188042) | Ecteinascidia turbinata endosymbiont from Florida, USA - Sample 2 (SPAdes) (version 2) | ecosystem: Host-associated > Tunicates > Ascidians > Unclassified | place: Key West, Florida... | reverse complement strand
TCAACTAAGTTTTTGCATGACCTGTTCGGTTTTTGGTGGCTTAGACAAAAATCAAATGCACATAGGCAGGGGCGTAACGAGGTTAGATGGCGCCCGGCGAAAGAAGCAAGTTTGGCGCCCCCATGTTCGAACCTGAGGTTTTTCGGAAGCAACTGTATTCAAGAAAGTACTTGTGACATTGTTGGTACGTTTCGGCCCTCTTCGCGGTCATTCGGCGTCCCCCCGCAGTGATTCGGCGCCCGTGGAATTGTGCCCCTTTGCCCCCTTCGTTACGCCCCTGCACATGGGCCTACTGACGAGGCATCAACATTCTTTTATCATTGGAAAATATTCCTATGTCTTACGTTAAGTTATCCTAGTTTCATCTTCACCTCTGATGCAACATTCCACAGTGGTAAACCCTTATCATTGATCCGGTACAGACATTGGTGTACCACATACCTGTTTCAATAGCACTGGTCTATTCCAGTGTCTTTTGAGCTGTAATGCCTCACTAGAAGCATGACAAACTTCAGCAAAGCTACAGCCTATGACAAACTTCAGCAAAGCTACAGCCTACCTGACCACCGGATCTGCCCATTACAATTTCTGACACCGCGTTGTTTATGCATTGAGCAACGCGCGGCACGATTATAGCCAAACAACTCATTCGCTTTGCTGAAGTTTGTCATGAAAAAAATTACAAAACTGCGGCTTTTTGCTGGTAACTCCGGAGCCTTTCTGCAAATTTTGATTTGGTGCAAACCAAAGAAAGTTATTTCATTTAGCAAATCATCTGTTCTCAACTTCTTAAACCGAGCAATAGCAGCAAGCCAACCACAAAATGTTTTTTCAAGTTGATTTGTGAAACCACTTTGCATCACCAAAAAGAAGTCTAAACGAAGGCAATATTCTTTGTGGAGGCATAACGCATTAACGAAGCTACTCAGCTTGCGTCAATGTAGCATGCACAAGCAACTGCAGTCTAGGCTAGGCTGATTAAATACCGAAGTGTTTTGACCTTATGACATTGGGAAACTAGCGTATAACCTCGTAGTTGCATGATCCCCGGATGGTGTGCCGTTTGTTGCGAGGAACAGTTTATGTATTTGAAATGCGTAAAGCTGAGACTCAGCGTTAAATCAATAAACAAATAAAATGTATTTGGTTGACTTGCTCCATTTTTACTTAACATTTGTAGGGGACAAGTACCGGATTTGCCCCCCTGTGCGGCAATCCATAACATTACCTGTCTGGCAAATAACTAACGGTAAAAGCAGAAATGCAGTAAAGATTTCGTGACTTTTTGCAACTCGCTTGGCTTATTTCAAAAGGTATATGTGGTCAGTTCAAAGCAATAGAAAGATATTTATAAGTTGAGATTTATGTAATATTCCATAAACTTTCTTAAATGCATGCTCCATCTTGAGTCTATACTAGTAAGACTGTGTTGTAGCTGTTCCTCAGCATCATTAATTTTTGAAACTATTTAAAAAAATTGGTAAAGATCGTCTATAACCCATCAAATAGCTATACGGTCTGCACAAACAAAGCTACAGGAAATGAAGTTCTATTCCTCCTCTAAGCATAATTTTGGCAGTTTGTGTTGCACGCAAATTGTCGATTAAACCAGATTGTTGATTCAGAGGAAAACTTAGGAACTATCGATCCATCAAACGCGCACTTTTTCCTGACTTTCGCCTCCATTCATAACATATTTACGTGATTGGGTTTATTTTGTGTTTATCATCAGTCATCACACTGCTGGCGGACCGGATACCTGCAAGACTTTTTTCGTACACGATACACTGATCAGAAGTAAATCAAATCTTTTCACAAATCAATCGGTTTGAAGGCATTTCACTGGGGGACGGAAAAAATTGCCCTGAATATAACTTTTTAATTTTTATCCGGGTGGGGCCTGAAACCTCTTGTATATCTGTTCTATACAGTTGAATCCGTATATAACGGCTTCGTCTCTAACGTCAATTCGCTTATAACGTTACATTTTGTTCGGTCCCGATGACATCTTTTACATGCATTTCAATTCGCTTATAACGTCAATTCGGCAATAACGTTCTTTATGCAATAGCTAGAGGTGCCGTTATAGGCTAATTCTGTAGTTACCTTGCTGGTTAACTCAAGGGGGTGAAGTTCTTTGCGTGTTCTGTTCTTCCAGACAAGAAACTTTACGGTAATTGTTTTTACTGATACAAATATGTACGCGGCTTCGATGGCTCAACGCAATGGTTAAAAGCGACGGTTCCGGATCGAAGGGTCTGACCCCCTACACCTGCCTGTGTTATCGTTGCTGTGCGCTTGAACAAACACTTAAAGACGCGCACTCAAAGGGGCCAGGTAATCTGCACGTCCATGCGGCCCGCTTCTACTGAAGATGGCACCTCGGGTAATGAAACACGCTGTTTGACCTAACGACAGATTATATCAAGCTTTTGACCTACCGACATCCGATTGTTTGATTTTTACAGAAAACGTGGGCTTCGTCCAAATCAAAGTCATTATAACTAGTCACGACTTTGGTCCAGATGACACACCACACTAGCCCAAATTACACGGATCACCCCCAGGGGCGCAGCCAGGATTTTTCTAGGGGGGGGGCTGAAGTTATGGAAGCAAAAGCTTGAAAAGGAAAAATTGCTTGTGATTTGAATAGTCAAGGAAAGCACATAATTTGTGGATAAACAATTGCCTGTTCTCACCACGAAAACTGGGGCTCCTTCCAACTAAAGTGGCATCTTGCTTCTTCGATATTCTTTCCTGACGACCGCAAAACTCGACAAACTTAATTTCTTGTCTCAGCCGAGTTTTGTTTTGATCTATGATTTTTTTTCTACTGTCGGAAAGCATATTTCTCACGTCAACGCTTCCTTCATTTTTGCAAAGTTTAAGAAACGCATCAACATCTCTGCGCAAAACTTGTCTTCTTTCGCTTTTTTCCAATTTTTGTGGGCTGATTTTACCAACATACCAAGGGCCTTAACTGACAACATCAGATGCAAATCGTATGAAGATAAAGGAGTCCAGCTATTTAACAATGAAGTTATTCGGTCGCGTTCATACAGAGAACGTCTCACAAAACCCCAATGTCAATAATCTTATGCATAGGCGTACGAGGCGGGGGGTCGGGGAGGGCGGCCGCCCCCTGGCTGGAAAAATTTCAGGGCAAACTCTGTTTTTCAGCGCAAGTGCAAGTTGCTCAAAAACCCTACACGGTGAAAAAAATTTCAATACAGCGTATATCCACTAGGGGGTTATCCGTGTAATTTGGTCTAGTGTATTGTGTAATCTGGACCAAAGTCGTGAATGGTTAAAATGAATTTGATCTGGACCAAGCCCTCATTTTCTGTAAAAATCTAACAATCGGATGTCGGCAGTTTAACAGCTTGATATAAGAATTCGGTAACTTTTTCTTTGTTCGTTTTCGAGTTTGCGCTGGGTAGAGGTGCAGGGTGTTAAGATGATAGATTTTTTTGATTAACAGGAGTTTTAGAAGCAGGCCGCAGGTACCTGCAGATTGCTTGACCCCTTTGAGTGCGCGTCTTTAAAAGCCTTGCTCAAGCGCACAGCAACGATAACACAGGCAGGTGTAGGGAGGGAGTCAGATCCCTCTATCCGGAACGGTCGCTTTTAAGACATTGCGTTTCGTCATTGAAGTCGCGTATATATTTGCATCAGTAAAAGCAACTACTGTAAAGTTTCTTGTCTGGGAGAAAACAACAAGCAAGGAACTTCACCCCCTTGAGTCAAGCAAGGTAACTACAGAATTTGCCTATAACAGCACCTCTGAGGGATTGCAGTGTGAACGTCATTGCCGAATTGACGTTATAAGCGAATTGAAATGCATGTAAAAGATGCCATCGGGACCAAACAAAATGTAACGTTATAGGCGAATTGACGTTACAGACGAAGCCGTTATAAACGAATTCAACTTTATAGAACAGATTTACATGAGGTTTCTGGCCCCCTTCGGATTAGACTAATAAAGTTAGTTTCAGAGCAAATTGTTGATTTTTAGGGAAAATTTTTTCCTCCAGTAAAATGCCTTCCTGTACGCCTATGATCTTATGCACGCTTGGGGGATTCGCCGAAACATCGTAGCTACCAGTTGCACCAGACGCCTGTGGCTTCTTGCTCTCCTACCGGTGGGCAGGTAGACCTACTGTTCTGACACAGGTCAATAAAAACTTTTCGAGGCTACTCAACCTGATCTGTTTCATACGAAGAGGAATGTATTTTTAATTTCACCACAAACTTGCCATATTTTACTCAACACTTTTCGCTGACTAAAGAGCGGCGTGCAACTGATTAGCAGAATAGCTAATTAGTCAGCCAGCGGTCACTCACACCTCGCACTCCATATCAGACACTCTTGCCACTGGGGTCAGTCTCGTTAACATCAGATTGTTCCCTTTTTCAACATCAGATTTTCACAATACAGTTTACTAAAAGCTAAATGCTTCCATTAACAATACAGTCCTGTTACCACGGGGTCTTTGGTGGGCTTAGCCCCCCAAACAAAGCTCCAAGCCCCCCAAAATTGAAATATTAAACACTTTACATCAGTGGAGTTTTGTCAAATTTTAGAATGTCAAGCTCCCCTACACAAACGTAAAGCACCCCTATTGACGACTTTCTGGCGACGGTTCTGTACCAAAACCTAGCAAAGTGCGATAACCCACGTTGAATCCGAAACCGAGCGAAGTATCATCATTAAATGGAAAAATCGGTTGTATGCATAACGTGTTATGTTATTCCCAATGTTAGGAAGAGAGCTTCTTCAGTTTGGATCGATTACCAAACACACATGAGAGTGAGAAATTGATGAAAGAAACTTAAAAATTATGAAACTAACTTCATCCTGAAAGGATATAAAATTGTGGAAAAAAAACAACAGCTCAGTCAACACCAGATTTGCTGCCAAAACATCAGACATCAGAAATTTCTCTCAAAACATCAGAAGTGGTAACACTGATGCATATCATCCAAGTGTGCACATAAGGAAGGTCTCAGCTTTGCGACGTATAAACTACACATCAATCGACACTGTTGGCAGTTCAAATGCCGAGCTTGTTTCCATGCTGGCAGAGCACGGTAACACCCAGTTCTTGTTGTAGATGATAGTACAAACCACGCAGGAATGAAGAAAGCTGCTTCAATATTTCTCAAATCTCGAAAATTAATAACCGCTTGGTTTGTTAACAAATGTGTTGCTAAGCCTTGTGGTACTGCCGAAGAATATTCTGCAATTCTCCCGATCTCGACTTGCAATATCGGTGTAAAACTAAGAAAATAAACATCAATATTCTGATTGCTAAGGGGGGGCTTGAGGCCCTTCAGCCCCCCCTTGCTGCGCCTTTGATCACCCCCAAGTGAATATACACGGAATACACTGTACTGAAACTTTTTTCCCCGTTCAGGATTTTTGAGCAACTTTGCGCTTGCACTGAAAAACAGAGTGTGCCCTGAATTCACTGTATTGAATGTATATTTTTTATCGTTCAGGATTTTTGAGCAACTTGCGCTTGACCTGAAAAACAGAGTTGCCCTGAAATTTTTCATTGTATTGACATATTTTTTAGCATTCAGGAATTTTGAGCAATTTCCCTTGCCCTGAAAGCAGAGTTTGCCCTGAAATTTTTCAAGCCTGAGGTAGCTGCGGCCCATCCCCGCCCCCCGCCTCGTACGCCTATGGTTTTAGTAGTTATACCGAAGTCTCTTCACAAAAATGATTTTTCTGGGTCAAGTTTTTGGTGATCTATGTTTATTTCTAGCATCAAACAACGCAAAATAGAACATAGTAATGCCGACGAACCGTCAGTTTTATATTTATACTGCCCTCTTCAGATATACGAAAAATTTTGCAGTTTTTTGACACTCGAATCGTCTTGGAAAGCATTGTGAGAACGTGCACGATGACATCACTATGCCATCAGTTTTTTTGCTTTGAACAAGTTGTAAAACTCAGAAAAATCGATTCCCAAAGCATCGTTAAATTCGCTAAAGTGGAACACAAAGTGGTAGTGTTGGTTGTTGAACAAGATTAAGCGAAAATAAAGTGATTCAGCAGTACTGACATTGGGCCACATGTTTCAGACATTGGCCAAGGCAAACACTTGCTGTTTAGAAGATAGCTCTTTTTACTGAGTAGCTTGCCATTCTTGGCCAAGTACAACTGAGACCATCGACCAAACGGTTTAAACGCTGTTTCAAACAGTCAGCTGGACAATTGCAACTCGAATAACTGCCACCGGACCAGGGCGGATCCAGCCAGTTAGGTTAGGGGGGAGGGGCGATTTCAGTAATATTTGGTAGTCAAGTCTCATTACGGGTTCACTACTGTAAGAGAGATGAAGTATGCTTCACAACACTGCTGTGACGAAACAGTGGACAGAAGAATGGCCTTATATCGCGAATGCTGTTTTCCGAATTGTACAAAATCATGGTGACAAAAGCTACTTTCGTAGGTTTTAGGGGGGGACGATCGTCCCAATTTTACCCATGGATCCCCCCTGCACAGGACATCTGCCTGGGAAAACTTCCACCTAGGTCCTAAGACAATCGCCACACGGTCAACTGCCAGCTAGGACAATGCGTTTTGCTCATGTACGAGTTATCAAATTCAGCTTACGCTATCGCGTTGCGGTACGTAGAGGAGTTTTCAAGGCACAGCGGTTGGGAACCGGAAGTAAACGCGTGCAGTTTGTGCTTTGGAGCTTCTGTGAGTGAAAAGATTGGTAACTTCTGTGAGTGAAATGATTGTAATTGTTCTTCAGCTAATCCTACTTGCAAACATAGCTGCGTTCTTTTGTTCTCTACTCAGATTTGTCTCACACTCTTTTTGAGAAGGTGACAGCGATGAGGAAATTAGCACGGGATGGGGATCAATCACTCACGCGATGTTTGGCTTGTTTTAAAAAACAATGGCCCACAAACCGACTTTTGATGCCCATAGCACTATCCTAAATAGTTTCTTTTATGTCTATAGCCCCATCGTGGATAGTTTCGTGATAGTTTCTTTTTTTCTTGAGAAAAAATTTCCGCAGTATTGTCGTTGACTAACAAGCTAAGTTTGTGCTAGATTATGCTAATGTTTTGGTCAAGGTGTTTGCTATTTTGGATGTGATAAACCGTGTACCTGCAACTACACCCTTACACTACATTTTTTGTTACCCTGCAGTTGCGCATATCTTAAATCACTCGCTAAATTTGGCTTTTGGGCCTAAACCGGACTTCAAAAATCGATATCGGGCTAGGGCCGGGTTCGAGCTTGTGATTTCGGGCTCGAGCCGGGTTCAGGCTTCAAAATGAGCCCCGTTGACAACTCTGTTTCGGCTATCGCCTAATTATAGTAGTGATATATCACATTGAATTTCTGTGTTTTTCAGATCGTATTTAACCTTCTGATCTTCGTAGCAATTGTAGTGAGTCGCAAAAAACTGAAGCACAACCATGTCTATATGTACGTAGGAAGCGTGGTCACTGCCAATTTGGCAATGAGCGTGCTTTTCACTTACACGTTATTCAATTTCCTGATCGCTTTCGAACGGCCAGATCGCAGATATGGAAATGATACTCACAGGTAAGACGTCGCACAGCAAAAAAGCTATGTAGCTTGAGCCGTAAATTGCTGCATTTTTCTTTTGATAAATTGACCCATAGACTTCGGTTTGTTACTTGATGCGTCCATACAGGCGCTCGCGTATGTGCGTTTGTGAATATGTAATACATGCGGTAGGCCATTATGCTACAGAGGCGGATCTTGACTTTGTGTTGGGAGCTATCTATAAAAGGGACCCCAACATGCATTGCCGAATTTACACTCATACGATTGAAATGAAGGCAAAAATTTTCACTTTTCGCAATTTTTTCTTGTAAAATTTTGAAAAATATATAATGGTCATCCACTTTTCTTGAGCTGACACTTTGCTTAAAATGTCACTGCCAATCAAATCCGTATGCGTGGATTTTGTCTTCTCTTGCCCAGATAAATTTCACAAGCGCTGTCCTTTCTTGCGTGTGATCTAGGCTGCTGTGAAAATCCAACAAAAGACGCTTTTTCTGAAAAAGAACGCCGCTTCATGGCACAAAATCCTAGTTGCAGCAAATTGCATTTGTATATGTGTGAACGAGGAGCGTTCAAACTTTTGACATTCTAGAAACTTAATCTCTTCGCGGCGTATATTATGATGTACCAAATAAAATGTAAAATGACGCCACGTTTTTCAAAATCCAACCCTTTTAGACAGACTTTGCACTGACGAAAAATTTTTGGGGGGAATGTTTTTGTAATGAGGAGCAAAGAGATGCACCCATTTTTTCTTACGGCAATTATAAAATGGCCACCACAAAGTTCTCCCGTGATTGTGGGCATCGAAAAACAACGTGAAAATTTTTATTTTTCAAATTGTTGGGGCTGCTGTAGGCACAACGACTTTTGCGTTCAGTCTTTCCCACTGTCTGTAAAATCTTCGGTTCAATATTCCGCCAAAAAGGATTCCCCACATGTATAGCGCTTTGTTGCCTGATAAAATTATCACAGCATTATTGGCTTGCTTTGCCACTGAAAGATACAAACCATTTGCTGAAAGCACATTGCAGTCAACTGAAAAAATAAAAAACAAGACGACCCTAAAGTCGTCAGGCAAGTGATCAGTGTGACGTATCTGATGCGAGATGCTGATTCATAGCTGTGCACTTGGGTTGACTTCTCAAAATAGTTGACTTCTCTATACTAGACGAAGCTCATCCACATTTCCTCATTTGTAATTGCATCCGCGCGTTTGGTTGGTTGTAAATTATTTCCCTCTGAATCCATTACTTCCTGCTGTGTTTGTGGCGCTTGATTGGGTATTGCTGAAGCAAAATGCATCGCGAAAGAAAAATGAAACGTAGGTGCGATAAAAGTTATTGCATGGTCGGACATGCACTATATCAACTTTCCGCAGTTGATCAAATAAGGAGCAACTCCTGCAGTAACACTGACTCATCAACAAATTTGTTACGTGGATATTTGAACCAGGACATTTTGTATGACGGTTAGTTATACAACATTAATGAAACAATATGGAGGTTATATGCCTGATACCAAGAAGGAAGTCACGTCGAGTGTTTTACTATACTTTCTCGGTTCCTACAAGATTTGTCGTGGTGTTCCCATTTACCATCAGACAAGCGCCCGATCTGCTACGCTGGGGGAATAACGGTTGATCCTGCTCCGTGTTTAACATTTAGATCAGGTTTTAAGGTGTTTTAGGGACCCGATTCGGGTCCCTAGAACCAGAGAAATCGGGTCCCTACAGGTCCATGCTGGGTACCTAACATTTTCCTTAAAAAAAACTGATTTACATTGTTTGATTAACCCAGGAAGATGGCCAAAACAACTGCCAGACAAGCGGCCGGTTCGATGACGTTTGAAAGATTATGTGGCGGTTGTACAGTATATTAGTGGGTTTTTCGATAGCATGGCGAACAAGAACTATTAAACAGTTTTTTTTAAATACCTGTTAAAGAACAAAATGTTGGCATGCCTTGGTAACCCAATTTTTGGGAAGAAGAATTGAAACCGTTAAAGATTTTGGGGAGAGTCTAAATGAGGTCATTTAAAAACGTGCTTGTTCCATTTTGATTCACATGTGACATATTATGACCAACGCTGCGAAAAGGTAAACTTTTTAAAAAATGTCCAAGAATTGAACTGCCCTAGCGCGCACTGATTTTGATACTGAATGCTACGGTTGTACGTGAATGCTTCATAAACTTTTTCCGCTGCCACAGTTATGGATAACAGTCGTAAGGCAAAACAGTATCTCACTAAAAACTAGTTTATAATGTGGCAGTGAAGAGTTGATGTAAAGCATTTCCCGATTAAGGTACACGGCTGGATTTCCAGCATAGCACCATGCCCTTATATCAAGAAATGTTTTTCTCTTCTGATTTACGAGATAATAGTATGGTTTCGATGTGAAAATGTACGCTTGAGATCTTCAGATAAATACCCTCGGGAATTAAACGATTTGCGAATATCGATTTTATAATGGAATGCGAACCTTTGTCTGGCTCATGAACCTTTTGAAAAGGTTTCTGAATCGTCTGCATTGCATGAATCGTCTGCATCGTCTGCATTGCATCATCTGCATTTTTGTCGCTGCAGCGAAGTACCTGAAAAATTCACTGCAAGATATGGTAATAAATAAATTTAGTATTTGCTTGGCCACTCCTGATCAGCTCAGCATGCTATGAACCAAAATCTCAGTCAAAGATGTGCATAGTAACGCAGAGGTAGCTCAAACTTTCAACGACAACCAAGGCTTCTACAAGCGAGTTTTGTTTCTCATAACTGAAACATTATGGTTAGGTTGTCCAAACTGATGCTGCGTTTATCACCTTAAAAAAAAGGATTGAACAGTCCCTTTCAATACCTGATGCCCATCTGTGCACTTGCCAGAAACAGGTTTCCCATAATATTTCAAACACTTTAAGCTATCTGCATATTGCTCAAAGCTGTTTTTTATTCTATCCTAAACAAGTGATGTGTACCTTTTACTGTTTTGCGTTACGTCGATCATGTAGTGTTATCTCACAGTTTTCTGCCATTTATGCTACAGCGATTTTGCGAAGGTATTCACACATTTTGCCTAAATTTCCACAGATTTTGCCCGGATTTTAAGTGATTTTGCCCGGATTTTCACCAAATCAAAGGTTTTGGGGGCAGTGGCGTACCTAGGGTCTCCTGCGCTCGGGGACAAAGTCCGTTTT